>Ga0316204_10011244_pt1 | contig 11272 bp, 12 predicted proteins | sample 6monrhotite_MG_2_FD_205661 | JGI IMG/M metagenome (GOLD analysis project Ga0316204, IMG submission 205661) | Microbial mat bacterial communities from mineral coupon in-situ incubated in ocean water Damariscotta River, Maine, United States -... | ecosystem: Environmental > Aquatic > Marine >...
TAATATTATTGAGCTTGCGAGGAGAAATAACTGAAAGTCAGCGCGAAAAATGTTTTTATGTGCGGGCTGAAACTCTCTGTTTTAGGGCTGATTCTTCGTTAGCGAGAATTGCTGACGACCACAATGGAATTATGTACTAATTGATTAAATACCCTCTGCTTAGTTTTCAATATTCAACTTGCACCACAATAGATTGCTGCTAGCATTCAGCTTTTATTACCTAACTTTGATTACTAGGAACTTTCTATGTCCCGAGTTTTAATTATTGGCGCTGGCGGCGTGGCAGCCGTCACCATAAAAAAGTGTGCTCGTTTACCTGAACTATTTGATGAAATTTATCTCGCTAGTCGCACCGTTTCAAAATGCGCAGCACTTCAAAAAGAAGTGGGGATAGATAGAGTCAAAGGTGTGTTTGCGGTTGATGCCGATCATGCTAGTGAAGTGGTTGCGGTTATCAATCAAGTCAAACCTGACTTGGTGGTTAACTTGGCTCTGCCTTACCAAGACTTAGCCATTATGGATGCTTGTCTGGAAACAGGTGTGGATTATATGGACACCGCCAATTACGAACCCAAAGATGTCGCCAAATTCGAATATTCTTGGCAATGGGCCTATCAAGAAAAATTCCAAAAAGCGGGGTTGATGGCGTTATTAGGCAGTGGTTTTGATCCCGGCGTAACCAACGTGTACACAGCTTATGCAGCTAAACACTACTTTGATGAAATTCATTACTTAGACATAGTCGACTGTAATGGCGGCGATCACGGTCAGGCCTTTGCTACCAACTTCAACCCTGAAATCAACATTAGGGAAATCACCCAACGTGGACGTTTTTACGAAAACGGCGCATGGAAGGAAACCGATCCATTAAGCGTACGGGAAGACCTGGATTATCAAAATATCGGAGTGCGTGCTTCGTATTTGATGTTCCATGAAGAATTAGAATCATTGGTCAAACATTTCCCCACTCTTAAACGTGCACGTTTTTGGATGACCTTTGGTGACGCTTATTTAACTCACCTAAAAGTACTCGAAGGCATAGGCATGACCAGCATCGCGCCTATCAACTTTCAGGGCCAACAAATTGTGCCTTTAGAGTTCTTAAAGGCGGTGTTGCCTGATCCTGGCTCATTGGCGGACGGCTATACAGGTCAAACCTGTATAGGGACTTACATCACAGGTATCGAGGATGGCAAAGAGAAAACTATCTTTATTTATAATAACTGCGAACACGCTAAGTGCCACGAAGAGCTAGGTGCTCAGGCTGTGTCTTATACCACTGGTGTACCCGCTATGATTGGCGCAGCATTAATGTTAAATGGCACATGGAAAAAACCTGGCGTGTGGAATATGGAACAATTTGATCCAGACCCCTTTATGGAGATGCTAAATGTTCACGGTTTACCTTGGCATATAATCGAATGTGACAAGAGCCCATTTAGTAAATAAGTGATACCAAAGAGCCTCAATGTTTGAGGCTCCATAATAAATCAAAGCATAACTTGAAAGTTGATATCTGTCATTGCTTCCAATTAGGACTCAAATTGGTAGTATGAGAGTTAAGATGTTGTATGCGCTAATATCAACGAGGGTAGTTTCTGATGGTGAAAAAACTTAAACAAAATATACGGCTTTTAGTGAGTTTGATTACATGTTTTGTGTTGTTTTCCAGCGTTTTTGCGCAGGCGCTAGAAGTGACAGATAAAGAACTGCGTTTTTACACCGAAATTTCTCCCCCCTATTTTTGGCTTGATGAAAATAGACGCTCTTACTGGCAACTTAGAAATGGCGACAGGAAATTTAACCGATCGGATAACGACTCAACGCTTACGTATTGGTTTTCAGCAACTAAAAGATAGGGGTACATATAAACAAATCATGATCAAATGGGGATTAGCTGAGTAAGCGCCTAAATATTAAATTTAATCAGTCTTAGACAACTTTCACTTTAACTCTCTATCCGCCAGAGATATTCTTAGCGACCTACTTATGTACGCCAAGAATGTATCAATAATATGCCCGACCCAATGTTAAATCCAGCCATCCCTAGCCCTTGTTATGTATGTGACGAAACGGCACTTGAAGCCAATTTGCAGCTAATGCAACACGTACAACAACAAAGTGGTGTAGAGATAATATTAGCGCTGAAAGGCTTTTCTATGTGGTCGACCTTTAAATTGGTAGGTCAATACCTTCAGGGCTCGACGGCAAGCGCAGTTTGGGAAGCCAGATTAGGTAAAGAAGAGATAGGCAAACAAGTACACGCATATTCTCCTGCTTTTAAGCCCAAGGATATTGATAAATTAGTCAGCTTAGTTAATCACATTTCTTTCAATAGCTTGGGACAATGGAACAGATACAAAGAACAAATCCTACAAGCAAAAGTATCTGCAGGACTCAGAGTCAATCCTGAACATCGCGAAACTGAAACAGAGCTATATGATCCTAGTGCCCCTGGGTCTCGACTAGGTATAAGAGCGCAAGACTTAGACAATCAAGACTTGTTGGGAGTTGAAGGGTTTCATATCCATAACCTGTGTGAATGTGATTCTTTTGCAACAGAACGCACCATTAAGGCAGTAGAGCAAAAGTTTGCAAAATGGTTACCGCAATTAAAGTGGATTAATTTTGGCGGTGGGCACTTGATGACACGTCAAGGTTACGATGTTGAGCATCTGATTAGCACATTAAAAGCCTTTAAACAGCGTCATCCCCATCTTAACGTGATACTTGAACCAGGATCTGCTGTTGCTTGGCAAACGGGCACCTTAGTAGCAGAAGTAGTTGATATCGTAGAAAACCAAGACAAAATAGCCATTTTGGATATCTCTGCGACAGCCCATATGCCTGATGTATTGGAAATGCCCTATCGTCCAGAGGTACGCGGTGCAGGCAAAGCAGGCGAAAAAGCATATACTTATCGATTCGCTGGCAACTCTTGTTTAGCCGGTGATGCCATTGATTTATATAGCTTTGACCACGAATTACAAATTGGCGAACGAATAATATTTGAAGATATGATCCACTACACTATGGTCAAAACCACCTTCTTTAATGGTGTTGAACATCCCTCAATAGGTCTTATCAAAAAAGACGGAAATTTTCAGTTACTACGAAAATTTGAGTATGAGGATTTTAAAAACAAACTCTCTTAAATGTCATGTAAAACATTCTTTTTGTAAAATACACTTGACAACAGCTCCCTAAACGTTAAACTACCATTAAAAGTAAAGCTTATTTTACTTTATGACTTGGAGGTTTGACTTATGACTGATAACAAACACAGCGAAACAATCTGTACACAACACAACAATACTAACATTTTGAATTTGGCGTTATGGACATTGGCTTGGGTAGCCAGCACAGCATTATTAAGGTTTGGCGCAGAATATATTTGGGATTATAACGCAGCTTATTCCATTATTGTATTGATTACGCATCTCGCACTAGGTGCGGCGATGATCATGGTGAACGTCAAACATTTAGCAAACCTTGACGAGTTGCAACGCAAAATCACTATGGATGCCATGGGCATAACCTTAGGGGTGGGTTTGATAGCAGGCATTGCATATGAACAATTGGAAGACATAAAACTAATAACCTTCGAGCCAGAAATCAATCATCTTATAATGCTCATGGCCTTCACTTACATCATCAGTATTTTAATCGGCAATAGGAAATACACATGAAAAACCGCTTAAAAGTGCTTAGGGCGGAACGAGACTGGACCCAAGCGGATTTGGCCAATGCTTTGGCGGTATCACGACAAACAGCCAACGCCATCGAAAAAGGCAAGTTTGACCCCAGTTTACCTTTGGCATTTAAAATTAGTCGCTTATTCAATTTAAGTGTAGAAGAAATATTTATTGATGATGAGGCAAGCTAACAAACATTCTGAATCAAAGAAATGCAGCTACTGTCCCGTCCTAAAACTGGCAACTTGTTTTAGGGCGAGACACTTTAATTAAGCTAGTTTTTATTACTAAATTGTCACTTTGAATCGCTGCCAAAACGATAATTTTGAATGGTTTAAGTTAGCACTGTGCTCTCATTCTCCCTGTGGTTAATAATTATGTTTTTCCTATACGCCCATAAAAAATGGCCTCAATTGAAGCACCCATCACAGTTCGTCACGGGTAAATACTAATTTGTTGCCTAAGCTCTTCTGTACTGAGAATTGATAACCTGCAGTATCAAATTCTTTCAATTGGCTAATTTCAGTCAATTGATTTTGCAAAATATATCGCGCCATCATACCTCTCGCCTTTTTAGCGAAAAAGCTAATCACTTTGTATTGACCATTTTTACAATCTTGAAATACAGGTGTAAATATTTCAGCGTTTAAAGCTTTAGGTTTTACCGCCTTAAAATATTCATTTGAAGCAAGATTAACCAATACATTGTCGCCTTGGTTATCTATGGCTTCATTCAATTTACAACTAATACTCTCACCCCAAAATTGGTATAGGTTTTTGTTTTTACCGGTGTCTAGTTTTGTACCCATCTCTAGTCGATATGCTTGCATCAAATCCAGTGGTCGCAATACACCATACAATCCTGACAATATTCGCAAATGTTGCTGTGCATAGTTGAAGTCATCTTGGCTAAATGAACTAGCATCTAGCCCTGTGTATACATCACCGTTAAATGCCAATAGAGCTTGTTTGGCATTACTAGTATCAAAAGGTGCGTGCCAACTGGCGTAACGATCTGCGTTCAGGCCGGCTAATTTATCACTTATTTTCATTAACGATGCAATTTTAGCTGGGCTTAATTTTTGGCAATGTTTGATCAGCCTTTGTGAATCATGCAACATCTCTGGTTGAGTGAATATGTCTGTTGTTGATGGGGTGTCATAATCGAGATTTTTGGCTGGTGAGATAACAACTAACATTCAATAAGGTTCCGTAATGATAAAACTTAGTTTTAAAAATAACTATAGGCGATATGTGGGATACGTCGGAAAATACAAGTTGGATTTTAATTTTCTTTGTATTTCAAAAACGCTTCAGCCAGTACTAAGCTCTGTTGACTTACAACCTACCTACATAAACCAACGTACTGGTGATCTTGAAGGCGTTTATAAAAAACGAGATTGGCTTGAGGATGATATTTGTGAAAAACCACAAAAGTTTACCGTTTTAAGCGCTGGTAACTGTTATGTGATTTCACATAGCCGTTATTTTTGTTAGCAAACTTGGCGTTTTACTGGCGTCTGCTATTTAACGGTTATATCCTGTAGCTATTCTTATTTATCGTCATACAGTAAGCATATAAGATAGTCAGCTTACGTCTTTGAATTCCTAAACAATTTTGCCAAGCTATAGCCATTGGAGTTGCAGCTAGGCGGCAAAGGAGCTCAGCCCCATGAGCTTAGACTTACTAAGTGATTGGGGTGAGTGAGGGCAGCCAACAACGCTGATGCTTCAAGGGAGACGGGTATATACCCATTACAATGTGATATCGAATAAAGCGTCACTACTTATAGAGGATAATATGTCTAACCAATTACAAGCATTACGAGAAATCACCACAGTTGTGGCTGACACCGGCGATATTGAAGCCATAAAAAAATACCAACCAGTAGATGCCACCACTAACCCTTCATTGTTACTTAAAGCAGCTGAAATGCCGCAGTATAAGTCCCATCTGGAAGCTGCTGTAGCTTGGGCCAAAGAGCAATCTTCTGATGCAGAACAACAAATTTTTGATGCCGGTGACAAATTATCGGTGACAATTGGTACCGATATAGTGAATATCGTACCGGGACGTATTTCAACTGAAGTGGATGCTCGTTTATCATTTGACACCGCGGCTAGTATCGAAAAAGCCCATAAGTTGATCGCTCTTTATAAAGAAGCAGGGATCGATAAAAGCCGAATATTGATTAAGTTAGCTTCCACTTGGGAAGGCATACGAGCTGCAGAGGTATTAGAAAAAGAAGGCATTAATTGTAATCTTACCTTGTTGTTTGGTTTTGCACAGGCTCAAGCGTGCGCAGAAGCAGGTGCGTTCTTAATCTCTCCGTTTGTTGGACGTATTCTGGATTGGTTCAAGAAAAGCACAGGTAAAACAGACTACACTCCTGCCGAAGATCCGGGTGTGGTATCTGTGACTAACATTTATAATTATTATAAAGAGCATGGTTATAAAACCGTTGTGATGGGAGCCAGCTTCCGCAACACAGGTGAAATTACCGAACTAGCTGGGTGTGACCGCTTAACTATTGGACCTGGCTTATTAGAAGAGTTATCACAAAGTGATGCGCCTTTGCCGATTAAGTTAAAAGATAATGGTGCGACTAAAACTCCTGGGGCACCTCTAACAGAGGCTCAGTTCCGCTGGGATATGAATCAAGACGCAATGGCAACTGAAAAGTTATCTGAAGGTATTCGCAACTTTGCCGCCGACCAAGTTAAACTGGAAGCCATGTTAAGAAGTTACCTGTAAGCTAAATTAATAATTATATCCAAAGCCATTGGAGTTGCAGCTAGGCGGCAAAGGAATTCAGCCCATGAGCTTAGGCGTACTAAGTGATTGGGGTGAGTGAGAGCAGCCAACAACGCTGCAGCTTCAAGGGAGACGGGTATAAAGGCCAGATTTAATCTTTACCCTACATTGAGAACATATTATGACAGCTCTAACTGCATCCCCTGCTTGGCAAAACCTTGAAAACTTAGCCACTCAAATAAAAACTCAGCATATGCGTGACTGGTTTACTGCAGACCCCCAGCGAGCTGAAAAATTTACTCAATCGGCCTGTGGTATTGAATTAGACTTTTCAAAAAACCTCATCACCGATCAAGTGATGCAAGCGTTGCAAGTACTTGCCGGTGAATGTCAGGTAAGTGAAAAAAGTCAGGCCATGTTTGCCGGTGAAGTCATCAATCACACTGAAAAACGCGCAGTGTTGCATACCGCGCTACGTAACTTTTCAGGCAAACCTGTCTTCGTTGACGGTGCTGATGTGATGCCAGAAGTATTAGCGTGCCAGCAAAAAATCCAAGACTTTGTTGCCAGTGTGCATAGCGGCGAACGTAAAGGTTATACCGGAAGATCCTTGAAGCAGATTGTTGCCATAGGTATAGGGGGATCTTTTCTTGGCCCTAAAATCATGTCAGAAGCCCTTAAACCTTATTGGTTTGCAGGCGTAAAAGTGCATTATGTGGCGAATGTTGATGGCTGTCATATCCAAGACGTATTAGCCACAGTTGATCACCAAGAAACCCTAGTGGTGATGTCATCTAAATCTTTCACCACCCAAGAAACCTTGCAAAATACCCTTACTGCTAAAGCATGGTTTTTAGGGGCCGGTGGCTCGCAACAAGATATCGCTAAACACTTTATTGCGGTGTCTTCAAATATTAAGGCCGCCACTGAATTTGGCATGGCTGAAGACAATATTTTCCCTTTATGGGATTGGGTAGGTGGGCGTTATTCACTGTGGTCTGCTATCGGTTTACCTATTGCACTGACAATAGGTTACGACAACTATCGCGAATTACTGCAAGGTGCGTTTGAAATGGATGAACATTTCCAAACTGCGCCCGTAGAGCAAAACTTGCCGATGATCTTAGCCTTGTTAGGCGTATGGTATGTGAACTTTTTTGACGCACAAAGCCATGTGTTATTACCTTATTATCACTATTTACGTGGCTTCCCCGCTTATGTACAACAGCTGGATATGGAAAGTAATGGTAAACGTATTGCCGGCGCGGGCACAGAAGTAGACTATGCCACTGGACCAATTATATGGGGCAGTGAAGGGACTAATGGTCAGCATTCGTTTCACCAACTTATTCACCAAGGGACGGTACTAGTGCCCGCAGACTTTATGTTGCCGCTTAACGTACCTAATCAAGACAATACCCATCACGCTATGTTGGCCTCGAACTGTTTTGGTCAAACTCAAGCCTTAATGCAAGGTAAAACCTTTGCAGAATGTAAGACTGATTTAGCGTCAAAGGGCTTGGACGACGACACCCTTGAATCACTTGCCACCCATAAAACCATGCCGGGTAACAAACCTAGCAACACTTTGTTGTTTAACCAAATAGATCCTAAAACCTTAGGTGCATTAGTCGCTATGTACGAACATAAAGTATTCGTGCAAGGTGCCATATGGGGTGTGAATTCCTTCGACCAATGGGGAGTAGAGTTAGGGAAAGAGTTAGGCAATCAGGTGCTTGATAAACTAGTCAATAGTGACGCTGACTTAAGTTTTGATGCATCCACCAATCAATTGATCAGTAAATTTAGACAAGCAAACGGATAACCGAGCTACGAGCTACGAGCTACGAGCTACGCAAATATTTTTGTACTGTAACTTGTATTATTAACCAAAAAGGGTGTCATTTGTTTAAAATGGTTGAGTAGACCGGAACTTCAACATATTGATATATAAGACTTTACATCTCTATTTAGGTGATTTTACGCTCTACCAATGGTAACTTACGGCTGTGTCGTAATCTCTGTTATGGCAGCCTTATCGAAGCCTGCCGAGCAGCATAGAAAATTATCACTAAAAGCCCTTGATTTGGTTAATAATAAAAATTAACAGTGACCAAAACGGTCATACCTTTTTAGTAAAAACAACAATAGCATCAAAAAACAGGTGATAAAAACGATCACTGAAAACCACATGTATCATAGTTATGACGGGATTTAGGGAAAGTTTACGATGAAGTTAGGTAAACGATATGATTTAAATTTAGCGAGCCGCCAATATCGTATGACGAGAATTTGGAAAACTAGCCCAAATATTGCCAAATCGTTCGATGAATAATTTGGCAAAAAGTACGATGTTAATTTGGTCGGCTACAATTAATCTTGGCTAAAGACAAAAAATGCCTGAAAGCTGACGTAAGCTTCTGTCGATTTTCAGCGATGTTGTTTGACAAGAAAGTGCCAAAGGGGTCGTTGGGGTTAAGATTTGCGACCTCAAGGTTTAATTCATCCGAGTTTGGGATTTTAAACAGGTCCAATTCGACCTGTTTGTGCCATTTGGAGTCCAGCTCAAATAGAACCCGCTATTCAGTTTATTAGGCAGGACTGAGTTTCAAATCTTAATATGCTCGTACACAAAGCGTTATTTTACACGCAAAACAGGGACCAGAAGGTCCTTACGCTGCAACCAATTCAATATTTATTTTTTTACCAATAGTTCTGGCTGCATGATCCAATGTATTCAACGTAATGGATGTATTTTTAGGGTCAAGTAAACGATCAAGTGCAGAACGACTTGTTTCTAACTTGAGCGCCATCTTTGCTTTAGAGATATGCTGCACTCTCATCATTTCGCTGAGCTCCCACGCAATTACACGCTTTATGGCAACAGCGTTAACCTCACACAACTCACCAGTCTCTTCGAGTAGATCATCAAGACTTGAACCGACATGAATATTATTACTCATTTTCCACTTCCTCTTTGCGTTGTTTGGCCAGATCTAAATCTTGTTTAGGAGTAGTCTGGGTTTTCTTAATGAATCCGTGTAACAGAATCATATGTTCGTCATGAATAAAAAATAGTACACGAGCAATGCGGTTATTTGACAAATCAGTTCTAACTTCGTGGAGACCGTTGCCCATCGGTTTGCATGTAGGCATCCCTATTGGCCAACCATATTCAGTAGTCTGAATATCGGTCCCAATTGCTACCCTGTCTTCTTTTGCTAAGCCCAGTAACCAATCTCTAACGGGCTCATTACCACCACGACTTCTATAAAACTTTGCGCAAACTCTTTTGTGTACCTTTATTTTTTTCATATAGTTATTATTCTCACCTCACTGAAAAGTACCATCTTTGGTACACCTCGTCAATTGGAATTGATTATAAAGTTTGAAAGGAAGTGCTCAACTCAGGAAAAAATGATTATGCACTGTGTACGAGCAAATTAAAGTTTGAAACTCGCACAACTATGCTAAACCCGCCGTTGGCGAGCCGCCAATGTCGTATGACGAGAATTTAGGAAACTAGCCCAAATATTGCCAAATCGTTCGATGAACAATTTGGCAAACAGTACGACGCTAATTTGGTCGGCTACAGATAGATTCAAAAGTATTATTAGACAAGTGACTTGACCCCTATTTTCCTGTTTATAACCTAGCGAGCGCCAGATTTGGTTTTGAATACTGAGAGCATGTGTAGAAGCATGTCTGACAAGTTGCCGTCTTCGCCTGAGTAAATCTCTTACTTGGCGATATTCTGGCGGGTAAATATAGCCAGTAGGTAGAATGTCTAAACGCATTAAGTGCGCTAAGTGAAAAGCATCCTGATGGTCTCCGCTGTATTTTAATCCATCATATTGCTTCACCGCTGTGGTGTTCACCAGCTCTACCTTGAAACCATTTTCTATAAGCCCATCGACGAGCCAATACCAGTTAAAAGTGGATTCAACGGCCACTGCCTTCAACTCCTTTTTATAGGGCGATAGTAACGCAATGGTTGCATTTAAATCATTGTCGATGCGCTTATCCACTAACTTGTTATCCTCTTCATCAATGACAACCACTACGTGGTTGTTTGAATGTAAATCAATGCCGCAGTAAGATGACATTACAGTCTCCAGTTTTTGTTTGGTTTAGGAACCTAAAGCTTAGCTGGAACTTAAACTAGGAGGCTGGCTAGAGGATTATCAGAGCCAATGAAACGTCCGCTTTGAGCGTTTACCAAAATAACCTGTCAATTATAACGTATACGGATAGGAGTGAAATAGAGTAGGGTTTGTTGTAAAATAGATCGTTATCATTACCAACTAATCCAAACCGTAATGATATCTACCCACTCAGAATGCCCCAGCCGTTTTCAATCGAGGCGCAGTCATGCAGGAATGGCCACTCTCCCCTTTCAAATGACTGTAACAAAGAGTGAAAACGGCTGGGACATTCCCTTTGGGCGAATTCTAAAGCACCTTACTCTGCGTTGTTCGAATTCGATTTAGCACCACTAGGCCTTCTTCGAACGCCTTAATTAAGGCACATTAGAATCTCGCTGAGTGAGCAGCTATCATTACGGATTGGTATAATGTGAAGTATGCATTATTATCACTTTTGAAAGCTAAGATTAAATCGCTAAACAAGGACAATTTGTAGATATGAATAATATTTATATTTTTAGGAATGGATGTACGAAACTTGCCCAAATAGGGAAATTATTTAAAACTCATGGCCCTTAGTGAGCTTACGGGAGCATAGCTCAATTTCTTAATTTTGATCTGATTTAATGTTTGCAACTTATTCACTGAAGATGAAAATATGGCAAACACTAAAGAAG
>Ga0316204_10011245_pt1 | contig 11269 bp, 10 predicted proteins | sample 6monrhotite_MG_2_FD_205661 | JGI IMG/M metagenome (GOLD analysis project Ga0316204, IMG submission 205661) | Microbial mat bacterial communities from mineral coupon in-situ incubated in ocean water Damariscotta River, Maine, United States -... | ecosystem: Environmental > Aquatic > Marine >...
TGCGAGCGCGCTCTATATCCTCACCATAGACAGCGGCGATAGGGTCGGCGTCGGCGCATCTGCAATCCGGCCAGCGGGTCTGATGTGGGTCGGCAATGACCGCGTCTTGATGATCGCCAGCGAAGCCCAGCGCTTTACAGCCTTCGCTCGCCGTAATCCGATTGATGTCTCGGCAGCCTTTTCTGTCGAAGCCGACGACCCTTCGAATGTTGTTCAGCTTTTGGCCGACGAGCGCCTGATACATCGCTATGCAACCAGTCGCGGCAATGTCGTCGCCGTCGACCATGACAGCGGTGATGTTTATATTCCGTCCTATGAAGCACCGCGCCAAAGCGGTGTCAGCTCTTCGCGAGCAAGCGATGCCCAACAAGACCCTCGCTACTCGCTGTTTCGTGTTTCAGCGGATGGTAATGGTGTTTTTCGTGCCACGCCGGGTTTGCCCAACCAGCGGTCCTGGTATGTAACGCCAGACGGCACGCCATTGGCGCGTGAATATTTCGACGACGAGCGCGATGAATATCGCATCGACGCTTATCGCGGAAATAACTGGGCCTCGATTTACCAATCTGAAGACCCGACTTTCCAATCTATCCTCTGGGGCATCACCAACAATGATGAAGCCGCACTCGGCTTTTACCGGAATGGATTTTCGGTACTCAGAACCTTTGATCTCCAGAGCGGAAATGAAACGCCAAACACAATCGCGTTTGATGGACGAGATCTTTCCCGTGGAATCGATGATCCCTATTCGGGTCGACTTATCGGCGTCACCTACCCAGACGAAATTATTCGAACCCATTGGCTAGATGATGAGATGCAGGGCTTGCAGGACGCGCTGGTTGGCGCGCTTGGCGATGAAAGCGCGACGATCAAGTCATGGTCGAGCGATCGCAGCCGCTTCATTGTCCAGACGAACGGGTCGTCAGGCGTTCCGACATTTTATGTCTATGACAACACCGCGCGCAGCCTTTCCATTCTCGCCAGCGAGTATCCTGAACTGGAAACCATCGCGCTGGGGACGAGGCAGGAATTTGAGTACAGGGCACGCGATGGCGCCACTATTTCCGGCTTCATCACGCTTCCGCCGGGGGGAGGCAACAATTTACCCGCTATCGTTTTTCCGCATGGTGGTCCGGAAACATTCGACATTGGTGGTTTTGATTGGATGGCTCACTTTTTCGCATCCCGCGGCTATGCCGTCATCCAACCCAATTTCCGGGGCTCGGATGGATTTGGCCAAGCGTTCCGTGATGCCGGCCGTGGGCAATGGGGCACTGGCGTTATGCAGCACGACATCAGCGATGCACTAGGTCACGCAGTCAATCAGGGTTGGGTCGATGGCGACCGGGTCTGCATTTTCGGAGTCAGTTATGGCGGCTATGCAGCTCTCGCGGGTGGGGCATTCACGCCGGACCTTTACAGCTGTGTCGCGGCTTTCGCGCCAGTGACTGATCTGGGTCTGTTTCTAGGTGAAATGGGCGTCAATCGAGGCGCAGGAAACTGGGTGATAGATGCATGGGAGGAAATTCTCGGTGGATCCATTAGTGCAGATGACCGCATGCGGCTCGACGACATTTCCCCGATCCATAATACGCGCAGTTTTCAAGCGCCCGTCCTGTTGATGCACGGACGAGAAGATTCTGTCGTGCCGATCGCGCAAAGCCGTCGCTTTGAAGAAGAAATGGAAGATGCACGTCAATCAGTCGACTATGTCGAAATGCGGGACGCTGATCATTGGATGACAAGTCAAGCGACGCGATTGGAAGTTCTCACCCGGCTAGAAGCCTTCTTCGCCGAACATATCAGCGATTAAAGCCGCCCGGACAGCGAAGCTTTGAGAAGATCAAACTGGCGGGCGATCTGAGGACGATGAAAATCTGTCCGATAGAGATCGTCCGCTGAGTTGAGCGTTTTGAGTGTGGCGCGGGCCAGCCTGGCCGGTCCAAGCGCGGGAAATAGGTCTGGCGGGCATTTTTCGCCTCGTTGCATCCGATCCAGCTCGGCGGATAGCAAATTGATGACGCCATCAAACGCCGCGCGGGCGATGTCCGGCTCTCTCCCCGTCGCAAGTCGATGAATGTTGAACTCAGCCGCTGCTAGAGCTGTTTCAGGCATCAAAGCCATTTTGGTTCCGGCCCGCAGACCGAAAGCCCGGCACCAGTGTGCCAGCCCCACAACACGAGCACAGGTTTCTTCGAGCGCCGAACGTCCTGTTTTGTCGCAGATCCGGATCGCAATATGAGTCAATGCACCGTGATGGCGATCCATGATTGATAACAGGGTGCCATCGTCTGCCACTCGCTCTGGCAACGTCCCATCTTCCACCGCATCAATAACGCCGTTCAATGCTTCAACGCTTGCTCCAACATCTCCGTCGATCAGCTGCGCCATTCCTTCATAAGCGGCGTGCCGTCTCACTTTTTGCGGTGACGCAAACAGGTCTGAAACGGCATCTCTATGCCAGGCAAAACGCATTGCCTGAATGGCAGGATCTTTTGCCTTGAACGGAATGGTCTCGATTTCCTCCGTCCAAGCATAGAGCTTCAACAGGCCCTCGCGAACAGCGATAGGGGCGAAAAGCGCCGCCAAAGCGCGATCCGAATGCAGGGTCGAATTTAGTGCTGTAACTGTCATGACTTATTCATTGCCGGCGGCTGGAAAGATGAGCGGGAATGACCATATTCGCATCCAAGAACTAAATCCCTCATCCCGGGAAGTCTCGGGGTTTTCACAGATAAGGAGGCTGAACATGGCCCATACTCTCCCCGAATTACCTTACGCCAGCAACGCGCTAGAGCCGCACATCTCGGCCGAGACGCTTGGCTTCCACCACGGCAAACACCATGCTGCCTATGTCAGCAAGATGAATGCCGCCATTGAGGGCACCGACAAAGCTGATTTATCGTTGGAGGAGCTTGTCCACAAAGCGGCCACAGATGGTGATCAGGGGCTTTTCAACAATGCCGCCCAAACTTGGAACCACACCTTTTACTGGAATTCCATGTCGCCCAATGGCGGCGGAGCACCAACCGACGATCTCGCGGATCGCATTGATCGCGACTTCGGTTCGCTCGAAGGCTTCGCCAAAGCCTTCGCCGATGCAGGGGCGACGCAATTTGGTGCTGGCTGGGCATGGCTGGTCGTCAAGGACGGAAAGCTTGAAGTCCGCAAAACCCTGAATGCCGAAACGCCGCTGACTGAAGAAGGGGCAGCTCCGCTTTTAACCATGGATATCTGGGAACATGCCTATTATCTCGATTACCAGAACCGGCGTCCCGACTATATCGAAACCTTCCTCAGCAAGTTGGTAAATTGGGAATTCGCGGCAACGAACCTCGCTGCCTCAGGCCAATAGGACCAGAAATGAGATCGCCCGGACAAGCCGGGCGATGACGCGATTGTTTTCGTCATGCCCCGGTCAATCCGGGGCATCTCTTTTTTGGATCAGCCGAACAGTGTCTGAGCACCTGCCATCGCGACCAACATAGGCAGCGACAACAACGTATTTGTGCGTGAGAACAACATGGCCATCCGCGCAGCTTTCGGCTTGGCATCGGCTTCCGCTTCGACCATGCCCAATGCGATTTTCTGGTTCGGCCAGATCACAAACCAAACATTGATCGCCATGATGATCGCCAGCCACATGCCGATTCCGATGAAGGAATATTGCGGCGAATAGGTTTCGGCCAATGTCCCGAACGACAGTACTTCGACCATATATCCGCGAAGGTGGGCGACGATCAGACCCGTCAAAACCGTGAAAGCCGCTCCCCAACGGAACCAGAACAAGGCCGCTGGAGCAATGTGCTTTCCGATGGCCGGTTTCATCTCATCTGGAATCGATGGCATGGTCGGTATCTGGACGAAGTTAAAATACCAGAGCAAGCCAATCCACATAATGCCAGCAACGACATGGCTCCAGCGGGCAACCACCATCCAGAACGCAGCATCAAAGCCGATACTGTCATATGCGAATGCATACCCCACCAGGAAAATCACGGCCAAGGCCAGTGAAACATGAATAGTTGTACGCAGATTTGTCAAAATAAAAGCCATGTAGGAATCCTCCCCGATTCACGTGTCGGAGAGGACCATATCAGGCTCTCAAGAAAAGCGAAGTCAGGCTTCAGCGCTGTCGCGTTTGACCTTGGTCATCAGCAAGATTGGCGCAGCAATAAAGATGGACGAATATGTGCCGATCGCGATGCCGAAAATCATGGCGAAAGCGAAGCCCTGCAAAGCTGCACCGCCCAAAAGCCAAAGCGCGAACAATGCCACGAGCGTCGTGACCGACGTCAAAATCGTCCGCGACAACGTCTTGTTGATCGCCAGATTGAGAACCTCTTCAAGATCTTTCTTCTTGAACTTGCGGATCTTCTCCCGGATCCGGTCATACACCACCACGGTATCGTTCATGGAATAACCGACAATCGTCAAAATAGCCGCAATGGTGGAGAGGTTGAACTCCATCTGCGTCACAGAAAACATACCGATGGTAATGATAACGTCGTGGACCAGCGCCAAGACGGCGCCGACCGAATACTGCCATTCAAAACGAAACCAGATGTAGACAAGCATCAAAACCAGCGCGACGACAATGGACATGATGCCCGCTTCGACCAACTCGCCTGAAACTTTAGGTCCGAGCACCTGAACAGACCGGAAATCGATCGTTGGATAGAGTTCGGTCAGTGCTGCCTGGACAGCGAGGTTAGCGGTTTGCTGTGCCTGCTCGGCCTCAAGGCCTTCACCCTCTTGCGGCTGGACGCGGATCAGAGCGCAATGATTGCCATAACAGGCAGATCCTTCGGTGAGCTCGGACAATCCCTGCAACTCAACGGCACCGAAGCCCAAATCATTCAACACGCCACGCATTTCATCAATGCGAGCAGAATCGATTTCTTCCTCAGTGCGGACTTCAAGAGTTACACCTCCGGTAAAATCGATACCGAAATTGAGCCCCATTGAAACGAAGGCCGCAATCGACCCAACAATCATCAGGGCGGAAATCCCGAATGCGGCAAAGCGCGCCTTGATGAAGGGTATGGACGTTGTGTCCGGGAAGAAATTAACGAGAGCGAGGGACATGGGCCGTCTCCTAAATGGGGAGTTTCTTGGGCTTCAGTCCCTTCACCCACATTGCAATCAGCAAGCGGGAGAAGACGAAAGCGGTGAAAACAGAAGTGATGATACCTATGCCCAGCGTAACGGCGAAGCCGCGAACCGGACCAGCGCCGAGCATATACAGCACGCCAGCGGCAATCAGGGTCGTGATATTGGCATCAAGAATGGCTGAAAGAGCTTCGGAATACCCCTTCTCAATCGCATTGGCCGGCGCGCGCCCATTTCGGGATTCCTCGCGTATGCGCTCATAAATCAGCACATTCGCATCCACCGCCATACCAATGGTCAAAATGATTCCCGCAATACCCGGCAAGGTAAGCGTCGCTTGCAAGCCAGATAGCGCACCAAGGATCAAGGTGACATTCAACAGCAAAGCCAGATTAGAAAATACGCCGAACATCGAATAGGCGGCCAGCATGAATATAATGACCCCGATGAAGCCAATCACAATGGCGATTGTCCCCTTATCGATTGAGTCCTGTCCCAGTCCGGGGCCGACAGAGCGTTGTTCCACAACGGTCAGCTCAGCAGGCAGAGCGCCTGCTTGCAGCAGCACCGCAAGATCATAAGCGCTCTCGAAAGTGAAATTGCCCGTAATAATACCCGACCCACCGAGAATGGGACCGAGAATACGCGGCGAAGAAATCACTATATCATCAAGCACCACTGCAAATCGCCGACCGACATTATCGGCGGTTACGCGGCCAAAGGCAGCGGCGCCGGTGGTGTCGAAGCGAAACTCAACGACGGGCTGGCCTTCCTGAAAAGTCGAACCGGCATAGGTCAGGTTTTCGCCCGACACCATTGCGCGTCGTTCAACGGCGATGAACGGTTCGGACAAATCATCCTGTTGCAAAATTTCAACGCCTGGAGGCGTTCGCGCCTGACCATCTGCCCCGACAGCCACATCAGAACGAACCAGACGAAACGTCATGCGTGCCGTTGTCCCGACCAGTTCGATAATGCGCTGCGGATCACTTTCACCCGGAACCTGAACCAGAATGCGTTCATCACCTTGACGGGCAATGGTTGGTTCGGTTGTTCCAGAAGCATCGATACGGCGACGGATAACTTCTATGGACTGCGCAATTGTTCGGTCGCGAATGTCGATCAGAGCAGCATCTGTCAGCAACAAACGAATCGTTCTCTCTGCATCATCGCGAATAAACGACACACTGCGCGGTGCGACACCGGTCAGACCAATCGATCCGTCACCGATGGGTCGCGACAGGCTCTGTAGCCGATTATAGGCATCTTCCATATCATCGGAACGCGCCACTCGGATCACAACTTCTTCGCCAATGACCGCATTTGCGGCGGTCGGGATCGTTGGCTGTTGACGGAACAGAACGGTCGCTTCCTGCGATAGTCCGTCGAGGCGCTCAGCGCGCACTCCGGGCAGATCAACCTCGAATACAAGGTGCGAACCGCCCTGAAGGTCGAGGCCAAGATTGACCGTTTGTCCAGGAACACCAGTGAAATTCGGCAATGCGAGCCAGATGCCCAGCAATGAAACCGCCGCGATCAGTCCGATCTTCCAGTTGGAAAAATAGAGCATAAGCCCTTACTCCGAAATGGTTTTTTTAGCTGGCTTCTTAACAGACTTGGTATCGTTGGCGGCTTTCGGTTGGGTACGAGCCCGTACCTCAGAAACCGTCGAGCGCATGACACGAACTTTCACGCCAGTGGCGATCTCGACCTGCAACTCGGCGTCATCCACTTTGGCAACCTTGCCAACAATTCCGCCGGCAGTGACGACTTCATCACCCTTTGATAGAGCAGAAACCATCTCGCGATGTTCCTTCATTCGCTTTTGCTGCGGACGAATTAGAAGGAAGTAGAAGACGACGAAAATCAGCAGAAGAGGAGCGAATTGAACGAAGGCTCCTGCAATCCCGCCGGATGATCCTGCGGTGGATGCGATAGAAATTGCGTCAAACATGAAGAGGTCCCTGTAGCGAGCCGTTTATTGAAAGGTCGCGGGAATATATCGGGACGCGCTCACCATGCAACAAGGGTTGGCGGTTAACTTTCCTGCAAATGCCGCATTGGGTCTTCAGGTGTCACACCCCGGCGTATCTCAAAATGCACTTGCGACGTATCGACCGACCCCGTTGACCCGGCTTCCGCGATCAACTGACCCTGCTCGACACGGTCGCCCTCTGCCACCATCAGCCTCGAATTATGCGCATAGGCCGTAACCCATCCGCCGTCGTGCCGGACCAGCACCAGCTCGCCATAACCCTGCAATTCACCGCCCGCATAAACCACTGTGCCAGCAGCTGCAGCGCGAACGCTGTCACCCTCATCCGCGTCGATATTGATGCCGTCATTACGGCGACCATCTGGTTTCGGACCAAAAGTCGAGATGATGTCACCGCTGATCGGCCAATGGAAAGTCACCGGACCTGTGCTCGCGGCCGGTGTGTTATTTGTTGGTGTTTCGCGATGCGGCGGTGGCGGATCCGCACTTTCGACCGTCAAAGGCGTTTCCCGCGTGGCCGTTCTGCGAGGCGGATCATTCCGCACCGGAGGCGGATCAAGTGAAACCGTCCGCACCTGCCCATTCGGAATACGGATATCCTGACCGACTTCGATCGCATAAGGCGCACCGATACCGTTATGGGTAGCAAGGTCCAGATAATTAATGTTGTAGCGCAATCCAATCCGGTAAAGGTTTTCGCCGCGCCGAACCGTATGGGAAGAGGGCCGCGGGAATGTCAGTTCCTGGCCCGCGTTTAATTCGTATGGCGGATAAAGTCCGTTTGCATTCGCCAGATCTGACGTCGACAATCCACAATCTTCAGCAATTTCCGACAATGTGTCGCCGGTCTGTACCGAATATCGATCTCCCGGATTACAATTCGGTTGGGAGTTTAATACCGCTGGCGACGGTCCGTTGGTGTTCGCGCGCCGATAGTCGATCCGCGCGGGATCGCGCGGCGACGGCGTCGCGCAGGAGGCCACAAAAGCCACCAACAACATCGAAAAGATCAGACGAACATAGATCACGGCGCGCAATTCACTCTGGTAAACCGGCTACAGTAAGCCCAAGAGGCGTTAATCAGCCGTTAGCTCTACCCGTAATTCAAAGCGCTTTTGTTTCGCCTTCGACGAGCGGAACAAAACGGACATCCATCACAGCGTCGTCTTCGAGCTCACCAGCTTCGGTTTTTGAATATCGGATCAGCGTCTGGGTGCCGCTGTCATTATCGACAGGAATAACAGCTATTCCGCCCGGTTTGAGTTGTTCTAGCAATGCATCAGGACGTACTGGCGCGCCTGCCGTGACGATAATCCGGTCAAAAGGCGCTTGTTCCGGCCAGCCCTTCGTGCCGTCACCAATGCGTGGTGTTATATTTGTCAGGCGTAGCTCGCCAAAGCGCGCTTCAGCTTCCTTGGCCAGGGTTCGATAACGTTCAATGGTATAAACCCGGCGAGCAAGCCGCGATAATATGGCCGCCTGATATCCAGACCCCGTTCCGATTTCCAACACCTTGCAACGATCATCGACCTTCAGGAGCTGAGTCATCAGCCCGACGATCAATGGCTGGCTAATGGTCTGGCCACAATCAATCGGTAAGGCGCGGTTGTCGAACGCATGATCAAGGAACCGCTCGGGAACAAAGGCATCACGCGGAGTGCGCTCTATCGCACCCAGCACATGTCGGTCCGTCACGCCGGAACCGCGCAGGCTCATCACCAGCTGGATGACCCGGGGATCGATCCCGTTCATTTACGCGGCGGCGCACCGCCCAGCAAGCCTTTGAGACGATGGTGGGTTTCCATATGCGTCAGATCGACATGCAATGGCGTAACCGATATCCGACCACCCATAACCGCGTGCAGATCATCACCTTCCGGTGGGCTTTGCGGAGCACCGCGAAAACCGATCCAGTAATAATCAACGCCGCGCGGATCGACACGCTTGTCCGCATGCACAATCGCCTGATCACGCCGACCTTGCTTGGTGACTTCCACTTCCGTGATCTCTGAAATTTCGCGATCCGGAAAATTGATATTGATCAGAACATCCTCCGGCCAACCGGCTTCGAGAAGTCGTCGGATGATTGGCGCGCCAAACGCCTCGCATACATCCCAGCGGATATGCGCGTCTGGCAAGAAGGAATAGACTTGGCTAAGAGCGATAGACGGAATGCCGAGTTGCATGCCCTGCATAGCGCCGGCAACGGTTCCGGAGAACGTCACGTCTTCAGCGACATTGCCACCGCGATTGACGCCCGACAAAACCAGATCCGGCTTTTTGTCGGTAATCAGATCTTGCACACCCATCAGGACGGCATCCGTCGGTGTGCCGGAAATGGCGAAGGATTTATCGTCGATCTTACGCACTCTGAGCGGGTCATGCAGCGTCAGCGAACGACCCGCGCCGGACTGCTCTTCAGCGGGCGCAGCAATCCAGACATCATCAGATAATTCTGCGGCAATCTTTTGCAGCGATTTCAAGCCGCGCGCGCGAATACCATCATCATTGGTCAGCAGAATACGTGGATTTTTCATGCGCTCAACACCTCAAGCCCGCCCATATAGGGTCGCAAGACGTCGGGAATGGTGATCGATCCATCCTCGTTTTGATGGTTTTCCATCACCGCCAGCATAGCGCGGCCAACGGCCACGCCAGAACCGTTCAGCGTATGCAGGAATTCCGGCTTCTTCTCACCGTCACGGCGGACCCGCGCATTCATGCGACGCGCCTGAAAGTCCCCGCAATTGGAACAGGAAGATATCTCGCGATACGTCTTCTGGCTCGGCAACCAGACTTCAAGGTCATAGGTCTTGCGCGCGCCAAATCCCATATCGCCCGTCGACAGCAACATAACGCGGTAGGGTAATTCCAAACGACGCAGGATTTCCTCGGCGCACTTCGTCATGCGCTCTAGCTCTGCTTCGGAGTCTTCCGCCTTGGTCACGCACACCATTTCAACTTTCTGGAACTGATGCATGCGGATCAGGCCACGCGTATCTCGCCCGGCAGAACCAGCCTCCGCCCGGAAGCAAGGTGTATATGCCGTCAACCGTGCCGGAAAATCACCGTCAGCATGAATTGTATCGCGGAACAGATTGGTCAGCGGCACTTCGGCGGTCGGGATCAGCCAACGATCATCGTCAGTGTGGAAGAGGTCGTCCGCAAATTTCGGCAATTGACCCGTGCCAAACATCGCCTCATCACGCACCAGATAGGGCGGGCTCACCTCGGTGAAGCCATGTTCACTCGTATGCAAATCCAGCATGAATTGCGCTAGCGCGCGTTCCAGACGCGCAAGGCCGCCCTGCAATACGGCAAAACGAGCGCCGGACATGGCTGCAGCGCGTTCAAAATCAAGCTGACCTAGCCCCTCGCCCAGATCGACATGATCCTTGGGCTCGTAGTTGAATTTACGCGGCGCGCCCCAATCACGAACCTGCTGATTATCAGCCTCATCCTTGCCAATCGGCACGTCGTCCATCGGGATGTTTGGCAGGCCGGCAAGGTGCTGATTGAGGGCTTCCTCGAATTTGGCAGCATCAGCACTGGACGCTTCCAACACAGATTTCAGCCGATCAACCTCAGCGCGGAGTCGATTGAATTCGTCATCATCGCCCTTGGCCTTCGCTTGTCCGATTTGCTTGGAAAGCGCATTGCGTTCCGTTTCGGCCTCTTGCTGGCGGCCAACAGCGTCGCGGCGCTCACGGTCCAGACTCAAGATCTCATCCGATTGCGGCTCAAGAAATCGCTTGGCGAGTCCTTTATCAAAGGCTTCGGGGTTTTCGCGGATCAAACGGATATCGTGCATGGGACGTCCTGAATCTTGTTACGTGCGCGGGTGATAACGAGCCGGTCTGCGGCTGGCAATGACCGGATCAGGATTCGACGTCAGCCGCGGTCGGCTGTTTTCGTTTTTCGACCAATCGGACACCCAAAATCGAAATGCCGTAAAGTCCGAGCAGAGCGGCGCCCAGTATAAGCTGGCTGATCGGATCAGGTGGCGTTACGAACGCGGCAAACGCAAAAATTCCAACCAACGCAAACTTCCAGGAACTGACCAGCTGTTTGGAACTCACAATGCCTGCCCCACCGAGCAGCATCAACAATACTGGCAATTGAAAACTGAGGCCGAAGGCGAGGATCAGTGTGGTCACCAGA
>Ga0316204_10011246_pt1 | contig 11268 bp, 6 predicted proteins | sample 6monrhotite_MG_2_FD_205661 | JGI IMG/M metagenome (GOLD analysis project Ga0316204, IMG submission 205661) | Microbial mat bacterial communities from mineral coupon in-situ incubated in ocean water Damariscotta River, Maine, United States -... | ecosystem: Environmental > Aquatic > Marine >...
GTCGGTGCTGAGCGTGTCGGAGCTGAATGTCGCACCGTGAATCCCATCACGTCCCGTTTTTCCGCCAATCGCGACAATCATATCGTTGGGCTGAACCTCTTTGAACGATTTGTCTTTTGGCAAGATGCCGACGTTGCCGCAAAACACCAACGGATTGCCGATATATCGATCGTCAAAATAGACAGCACCGTTGACGGTAGGAATTCCCATTCGATTACCGTAGTCACGGACACCCGATACCACGCCTTTCATCACGCGACGTGGATGAAGCACTCCGTCGGGGACTTGATCCGCAGAGGTGTTCGGATCTGCAAAACAAAATACATCAGTGTTGCAAATCGGTTTTGCACCCAAACCCGTTCCCAGTGTATCGCGGATGACACCACCGATTCCGGTGTTGGCACCACCGTAGGGCTCGATCGCCGAGGGGCGGTTGTGAGTTTCAACTTTGAAAGCGACGTTGATTTCATCATCGAATGTGACAATGCCTGCGTTGTCTTTGAAGACACTGACGCACCAGTTGTCATCCCCAAACTCTTTCATCAAATCGACCGTTGACTGAAAGATCGTTTCCTTGAGCATGTTCTCAAAAAAGACAGTCCCATTTTCGTCGGTGTATTCGATTCGACCGGCAAGCGTTTTGTGACTGCAATGCTCACTCCAGGTTTGAGCGATCGACTCCAGTTCGATGTCGGTTGGCTCGCGGTCCAATTTGATGTAATGCTGCTGGATCGTCTTGAGTTCGTCTAGGTTAAGACTGAGTTGACCATCGGAGTTGATTTTTAAAAGTTGTTCTTCGGTGGCGTTTCTGATTTCGAACGTCAAGAGTTCAAATTGATAAGCTTCGCCATGACCGAGTTCTTTCAAGTCAAGCGCCCCGCGACGAACCTCTTCGATTGAATCATTGGCAAGGAGTTTTTCGCACAGCAACTGCAATTGATCGTCTGGCAAATTGGAAACCCAATATTTACTAAACGTTCGAATCGCCGTCGGAGAATGGCCCAGATCAACCATCGCTTGATGGGCGCTTTCGGCCACCGCGTCGGTCACGCCAGGCTTCGGTAAAACATGCACGAGTTCAGCAACACCATCGGGTGCTTGGCTGAATTTCGTATCGTCGACTGTTCCAACCAAAGTCGTTTCGACAACCGAATCGGCAAAAAGTTGATTGGCGACGTCTTGGATTTGGTCCGCAGTAAAATTGCCTTCAACAAGGTACCCACGCGCCGTTTTGATTTGAAAGTTGGGATCCAGTCCAAGGTCGGGTGCATCGCTAGCGATCGATTGGGCGACAAGATCTGGCTGACCAACGGCAGGATAAATATCAATTTCCCAAAGCATCTCGATTTTGCTTTCCTTTTTCCAATAGTTTAACGACAGAGTCCCAATCCTCTGCCTCAATTGCTTTCTTGATCTGTTCAAATGTCCCAAGAAAACGGTCCATTGCTTGCCGAACCGAATCACGATTGTGAACCAAAATCTCCTTCCACAAAAGCGGGTTGCTTTTGGCGATTCGCGTGGTGTCACGCCAGCCAGTGCCGCAAAACTCAGCTTCGTTTTTCTGTAGGGTTGCTGATAAAACCGCCGAAACGACGTGCGGCATATGGCTGGTCAATCCTAACAATCGATCATGTTCTTCTGGTTCTAGTCGAATTGTCCTGCAATCGAGCGCTTGCCAAAGTTTTTCGATTTGTTCCACAGCAGTCAGGTCGGTCGATTCCGAGGGGGTCGAAACAAACAGCTTGTTGGTGAAGATCGAATTGGGGGGCGTGATTGGACCAGTTGTATCGCCGCCAGCAATCGGATGTCCGGCAACGAATCGATGGGCTGTGTCAGCGAGCAGTCGATCGGTCTTGGTCACGATCTCAGATTTCGTACTGCCAATATCCGAGACGACCACGTCAGGAAATTTCTGAACGCAATCCGCAACGATTCCGGGGACGGTATCAACGGGAGTGCAAACAAAAATCATCTCGAAAGAATGCGAATCGATACTGTGTGAATCGATACTGTGCGAATCAAAAAGCTCGTCCAACGATGTCACACAATCGGCATATGAGCCTGTTTGGAAAGCCTGCCGCTTGAACTTATGGTTCGATTCAACACCATAAATTTCATCCACGACGCCTTTCATTCGCATTGCGGACGCCAATGAATTTCCCATAAACCCGGTTCCGATGATGGCAATCTTTTTAAATAGCGACATGAAATTCGGAACAGTGGGCGGAAACTCCTATTTTAGCTGACTGAGGTTGTTCCTCCAATTGCGACAAATTGACAAAACGTGAAACGGTCCATTCGAAATTTTAATGAAACTCGTCTAAAGTAGATCGTTTGAAATAAATTGTACGAATCCAGAAAGCACATCAATGAGCGACGCTCTGAAACTTCACTTGGGCGTAAAAACGGACCCGATCGAATATCGTTATTCGCATCCATGGCTTTTTTCGTTGCTTGCCGATATTGGAGTTGAGTACGTACAGATCGGAACTCATTTTGAGCTTTATCAGCTTCCTGATGAATTCTTTCACCAATTGAGAGAAGAAGCGGACTTGGCCGGCGTCAAGCTTTTCAGCACGTTTACGGCTCACCGAGAATTGGGAGGGTTCTTCCGAGAAGAGCCCGGCTATGAGGCGGTCGCGCGTAAGAACTTTGAACGCTACATCGAGGTTGGCGGTATTTTGGGCGTGAAGAGTGTCGGCTCGAATCCAGGTGCCGTGATGCGTGATCGAATGGACTACAAGGCGGCTGGCACCGCTTGTTACAACAAACACATGAAGGAATTGCTGCATTTTGCCAGGGAAAAGGGGGTCGATTGGCTAACGATCGAGCCGATGAGTTGTCTCGCTGAGCCACCGACACTCCCGACCGAATGCGCTGATATGGGTCGTGAATTGACGGAATACCATCTGGCCAACGCGGATTCGACAGCAAAAGTGGGATACTGCTCCGATATCGCTCATGGTTACGTGGATGAGAATGGCACGGTGGTGCACGATCATTTTGACTTGTTTGATGCAACGATTCCTTGGTTGTACGAGGTTCATCTGAAAAATACGGATGCGCGATACAGTTCGACGTTCGGTTTTAACGAAGCCGAGCGAGCCAATGGGATCATTGACGTTTCGAAATTCCGACAACGATTGATGGCCAATGCGAGTTTGCTTCCCGTTCAGGAAATGGTTGGTTATTTGGAAATTGGCGGACCGAAGTTGGGTCGTGATTATAGCGATCATCTTTTGGAAGAGTTGTTGCGAGATTCGTTTGACCACTTGAAGCAGGTTTGGTTGGAGGGTGACACTGTCGATTCGGTCTCCAGTGTTGCGACAAGCATTCATTCTCCCGCACCTACAGGTCCGGCAAACGGAGAGCATTTTGCAAATGGATCCGCAAACTTCGCGAATGGTAGGGTGTTAGTGGCACCTTCGATGATGTGTGCCGATCAGCTTCATTTTGGTGCCGAATTGAGCGCAGTGAAAAAGCTGTCATGTGATATGTTGCACATGGATATCATGGACAGCAAATTTGTACCGAATATGGCGATGGGTTTAGGAGTATTGGAGCAGACGTGTGCGGCCACTGATTTGCCCGTCGATGTCCATTTGATGGTTGACGATAATGATTTTTTTGTTGACGCAATGAAGGACTGGAATGTCTATCAGATTTCCGTCCATTGTGAGTCGGCTTTGCATCTTGATCGGACGTTAGCCAGGATTAGAGAAAACGGTGCAAAAGCTGGGTTGGCGCTGAATCCTTCAACTCCATTAGATGTTATTGATTATTTGATAGAACGTATAGATTATGTTTTGATCATGACCGTAAATCCTGGATATGCCGGACAAAAATTAACGCCTGCTTCGATCCGAAAAATCCGAGATTGCCGCAGCAAGCTGAATTCCCTTGGGCTGGTTGATATGCCGATACAAGTCGATGGTAATGTTAGTTTTGAAAACATCCCAAAAATGGTTGCAGCGGGCGCTACGAACCTGGTTGCAGGGACGAGTAGCATCTTTCATAAAAGCGGAAGCCGTGAAGAAAATATGGCCCAGATTCAAGCATGTATTGAGGAAGCAAAGCTGGTTTCTGTTTGAGCGATGGGGAGGCAGGTGGATCGCTCCTGAGGCACTGGTTCTTGAGGCACTGGTTCTTGCCAGCTGATAAACGAATATATTCAACGAAAAAAACACGATGTCAGAAAGTTCAATGATGGAAGCAATCGTGCTTCATGGTGTCTCCGATTTGCGTCATCAGCAGGTTCCCGTTCCAGAAGTTGGAGCGGGCGAAGTGCGCGTTCGAATTGGTTTTTGCGGGGTCTGCGGCAGTGATATTCCCCGGTGTTTCGTAAAGGGTACCTATCATTTCCCGACGATTTGTGGTCATGAATTTGCCGGAACCATCGAATCGCTGGGTGAGGGCGTCACCGAGTATTCAGTGGGGGATCGTGTGGCTGTTTTTCCGCTTCTTTGGAACGATGATCATCCGGCCTGTGAAACGGGAAAGTATGCTCAATCCGAAGGCTATGATTATTTGGGTTCTCGAAGCGACGGTGCGTTTTCAGAATACGTGGTGGCTCCGACGCGAAACTTGCTGCCAATCCCAGATAATGTTTCGCTTGAGGAGGCGTCTATGACAGAACCCGCCGCCGTCGCGCTTCATGCTGTTCGGCGTGGTCGTGTTCGGCTGGGAGATACGGTTGCGGTTTTCGGTTTGGGGCCAATTGGGTTGATGGTGGCACAGTGGTTGAAGGCATCGGGTGCAGGAAGAATATTATTATTCGATGTGCTGGATGAAAAGCTTGATGTTGCAAGAAAGCTTGGATTTAATCACGTTTATAATAGTCGTAATATTGAACCCGTTGTTGCCGTTCACGAATTGACCGACGGAAATGGCGTTCACTTGGCAATCGAGGGAGCGGGGGTTCCGCCGACGATGATCGCTGCGCTTCAGGTTACCCGCAGGTCAGGTCGCGTTGTGTTGCTTGGGAATCCGAATTCTGACGTGACGATTCCGGCAGCTTTGATCTCGCAATGCATGCGCCGGGAAATCGAGATATTGGGGACATGGAATTCCGATTTCAGCGTCTACAGTGATGACGATGACTGGAGAACGGTTTTGTCAGCAATGAGTAGTGGTGTCTTAAGTTTGAAGCCGTTGATCACTCATCAGGTGCCTATCTCTCAGGGCATCGAAGCACTTGAGATGATGCGGGATCAAAGCGCCTTTTTTAATAAAGTCTTGATTCATCCTTAATATCGATTGTTGAATGATGTCTGAGCAGCTTCCAAGTGAGTCGATTCTGGTTGTCGATGACGATGACAATTTGCGGACTCGGATGGCCAGAGCCTTCGAAAATCGCGGGTTTCGAGCAATGTCCGCCAGTTGCTATTCTGACGTTGAATCGGTGTTGCGAACTGAAACGCCGGATCGCGCCGTCATTGACCTGAAAATGCCGGGGCCGTCTGGTTTGGATGTGCTCAAGTATTTGATGGACCGATCGCCAAATACAAAAGCGGTGATCTTGACCGGTTACGGAAGCATCACCAACGCGGTAGACGCCATCAAGATTGGTGCGGTCAATTATGTGACCAAGCCGGCAAATGTGGATGAGGTGTTGGCCGCGTTTAGCAAGCCCGCCGGGAAAGCGGATTCCCACAGTGAAGGGTTGCATCCACAGTCCTTGGCGGAAGCTGAATGGGATCATATTCAACGAGTTCTCCACGATTGTGATGGGAATATCTCGGAGGCAGCAAGGCAATTGGATATCCCGAGGCGAACTTTGCAGCGTAAATTAAAAAAACTGGCTCCGTAGGCCTTTTCGGGATTTTGACCTTGCACCATACCCCCCAAAGTAGTGCGACGTTTATTCGCGTCGACGATTTCTGTTAAATGGCTTAATATTTGTCGATCAATACTCCTCCGCTACCGGCGTGCTTGCATCTAGACGACTGCAGGGGCTTTGCCGTTTTGGGGACGCAAAACACGGGTAATGAATTTTTTGGTAAACAATGGCAACTGACGCAAATACAACTCAGCTAGACAGCTTTGTTTTCCCGGCATGGGTTAACAGGATGGTGCTGCTGGGCTTGGCGAGTGCAGGATTGATTGGTGGTTATGTTGCCACGGTCGGATTCTTCGCGACCCATCCGAAAGTGATAAACGTTGGGCATATGCCCGAGCAGCCGGTTCCTTTTAGTCATGCGTTGCATGCTGGAAAGCTGAAGCTCGATTGTCGTTACTGTCACAATACCGTTGATAAGGCGGCGCACGCAGCGATTCCTCCGACAGCCACGTGTGGGAACTGTCATGGCGGTAAGGATCGTGTCAAAGAAGGTGCGACGCTTGCAGCGGTTCACTTGAAAAGCGAAAAGTTGACAAAGGTTCGCGAGAGTTTAGAGAGTGGCGAGCCGGTAGAGTGGCTTCGCGTTCATGAGTTGCCGGGCTTTGTTTACTTTAACCACTCAGCACATGTTACTCGTGGTGTTGGTTGCGTCGAGTGTCATGGGCGTATCGATAAGATGGAAGTTGTTTATCAGGCCAAGCAGTTGTCAATGAAGTGGTGTTTGGATTGTCACCGAAATCCAGATGAGGCGCTTCGGCCGGTCGATCAGGTCACGAACCTTGGTTGGGATCCTCAGGGTGAAGAGCTTAAAAGGGTTTACGACGAAGAGCTTGGGAAGGCGTTTGCTCATTTGGGGCGCCGCGTTGTGGGCAGTGATGGCGATTTGCGGCTGTTTTATCACGAAGGCAAGGCTGAGGCGAAAAAGGCTCGTGACTTTGGTGATTCGCCCCTGGTCAATGAGCAGAATCTTCAGCATGTCTTTGCTGAGGAGATCTTTGGCGATGAGCCGAAGCTGGCAGATGCTGACGAGAGTGGTGATATTTCGCTGGATGAGGCGCTTTCGTACTTGAAGGATTACAGAAGTAGTCCGACCCGAAAAGATCTGGGTGTTCTATTGAAGAACGCTTACAAAATCAAACCTAAACAAAACTGTTCGACGTGTCATCGATGAGCACCGCTGAATCAAATCAAGTCATTTTTCGTAGCTTGGACGATCTCGAAGAGACTCCGGAGTTTCGCCAGTTTGTTGCGAGGGAATTTCCGGAGGGTGTCGAGAATCCGCCTGATGGAGTTTCGCGTCGTCGCTGGATCCAGTTGATGGGGGCGTCGGCGGTTTTGGCGGGCGTTTCGGGCTGTCGATTCGAAAACAAGAAAATCACGCCGTATGCTTTTCGGCCGGAAGATCGGGTTCCGGGGGAGACGCGAGAGTTTGCCACGACGATTGAATGGGCGGGTGCTGTTCGTCCAATGTACGTGACCAGTTATGATTCGCGTCCGATCAAGGTTGACGGTAATCCGTTGCATGAAGAGTCGGGCGGTTCGGTGCCAAGGGGTCGGCGGGCTCAGGCAGTTGCGGCCAAGGGAACATCTGACCTTGTAAGTCAGGCATCGGTTTTGGATCTTTATGATCCGGATCGAAGTCGTGGTTGTTTGGCGAAAGTGGGGCGGGAGTTTGAATCGCGAACGTGGGCTGAATTTGAAGCTGCTGTTGGTTCGCTTGATTTGGCGGCGTCCGGCGGTGAGGGATTTGTGGTGTTGTCTGAGCCGACGACTTCACTGGCGGTTTCAGCTTTGAAGGAAGGTTTTGCGGCAAAGTATCCCAAGGCGAAATGGTTTGATTATTCGTCGGTAAATTCTGACAATGAAGCCGCAGGGTTGAAGGCTGCGTTTGGGAAATCGGTTCGTCCGCAATTTGATCTGTCGTCCTCTGAGGTGGTTGTTTGTCTTGATGCTGATCCACTTGGCTTTCATGCATCTTCGTTGAAAAACTCAAAGGGCTGGGCGGCCAGTCGTGTGCCGTACAGTGCTCGCGTAGCGCATCGGCCGATTGCTCGTTATTACAGCATTGAAAGCCAGTTTTCGATTACTGGTATGAATGCTGATCATCGTTGGCCGATTAAAAGTAGCTTGATTGGTAGTTTCGCGGAGTGCTTGCGATTGCAGGTGGAGAAGGTTCGCGAGGCAGGGAATCCAATTGATCCTGTTGGGTCGGCTGAAGAGCAGCGGGTCGCAATGTTGGCGAACGAGTTGGTTTATGGGATCAACGATACCACTGAGTCTTCCGGTGGGAATTGCGTGGTGATGGTCGGCGCAAATCAGCCGCCCGAAGTTCACCAGGTCGCTGCCGTGATTAACAAGTTGATTGGCAGCAAGTTGGTTTCTTATGTGGATGTGCCTGAGGCGACGCCAAGTTTGGATTCGATCAGCGAAGTCGTTGATGAGTTGAATTCTGGTGTTGTTGAGAACTTGTTGTTGATTGGTGGGAACCCGTTGTACGATGCTCCGGCTGAAATGGGGTTCGGTTCTGCCTTGGCTAAAGCGAAGAAGAAGATTCATTTTTCGATGGCCGCCAATGAGACGACTTATCAGTGCGACTGGCATGCAAACATGGCGCACCCGTTTGAAGTGTGGACGGATTCTGTTGCGTATGATGGTTCGCATTGCGTCGGGCAGCCAATGATTGACCCGTTGTTTGATTCCAAGTCAACGGTTGAGCTTCTGGCGATGTTGGTCGGAGAGTCAAAGACCGGGATGGAGTTGGTCAGGGGTGCCTTTGGTGATCTTGCTGAGGCGGAGTGGTTTGAGGCGGTTCATGACGGTTTTGTGAAAGACTCTGCTTCCAAAGCAGCAACTGTTTCTCAGCCAGTGGTTCCATCGGGTTTGGATGCTGGGGCATGGATGGCCGAGGACGATTCGATAGAAGTGGTTTTCACGTCATCTCGATTGTATGACGGTCGATTGGCGAATAACGCTTGGATTCAGGAAGTTCCGGATTCTGTGACCAAGGTGACTTGGGATAATCCGGCGATTGTTAATCCGAAGACAGCGAAGGCTCTAGGTGCCAAGCAGAACGAAAAGATTAAGATCGAGGTTGACGGACGAACGATCGAGGCCCCGGTTTTTATTCAGCCTGGGCAGGCTGAGAATTCGATCGGAATCGCGATCGGTTACGGGCGAAAAAAGGTTGGCCATATCGGCGGTTCGATCGAGAAGAATATTGATCCAGTGGGTGTTGATGTTGGGCCAATCCGTACCTCCCAGGGCTGGGGGATGCGAAATGGTGTCAAGGCGACTGGGACCGGTTCGCGATATCGACTTGCCTCTACGCAGGATCATCATGCAATAGATCCGACTGGAAAAGCGGAGATCGGCTCGAGGTGGAGTCGCTTGATTTATGAAGGCACTTGGGACAGTTATGAAGAGTTCGCCGATAAGATTATTGGCGGTGATTCAAGTTCCGAGGCTGCGAAATCCAGTACAAAGTCCTATTCGGAGTTAACGCCGGAAGACGAAGAGAAACAAGAGCACTGGCCAGGGCATCATCACCTGCATTTTGAAAACGTTGATCCTATTCCGCGTGAATGGAAGTATAGCGACGAATTCAAATGGGGGATGTCGATCGACCTGAACAAGTGCACGGGCTGCAATGCCTGTGTGGTTGCTTGCCAGGCTGAAAACAACATTGGCGTCGTGGGTAAGGACGAGGTTGCACGTGGTCGAGAGCTGCATTGGATTCGTATCGATCGCTATATGGCAGCAAATGAGACCTATCACAAAGCGGGCAAGATCTTGGAAGATCCAGAGCCCCGTATTCGGACACAGCCGGTTGCTTGTCATCATTGTGAGAACGCCCCATGTGAGCAGGTTTGTCCAGTGGCTGCTACGGTGCACAGCGACGAAGGCCTGAATGATATGGTTTACAATCGCTGTATCGGAACTCGGTACTGCGGTAATAACTGTCCTTACAAAGTTCGTCGGTTCAATTATTTGAATTACTCGGACGCGGTTACGTTCGTGAAATATCCATGGGCGGATAAGCTTTCCCAGGATGACATCTCAGTGAAAAAGCTGGTTAACAATCCAGAGGTTTCGATTCGCAGTCGTGGTGTGATGGAAAAATGTTCCTATTGTGTCCAGCGGATTCAGAACGGCAAGATCAAAGCGAAAGCGACCGGTGTTCCGTTGGGTGGTGATGACATTACGACGGCTTGTCAGGACTGTTGCCCAACCCAGGCGATTACGTTCGGGAATTTGGGTGATAAAAATAGTCAGGTTTCAAAAAATCAACAGGACGTACGCTCGTATGTCTTGCTTGAGGAGTTGAATATTGGACAGCGGACCAAGTACATGGCCCGCGTGATCAATCCCAATATGAAATGGCCGGTCTACGTACTTGGTGAGGATGGTGAACCAACGTTCCGTCCATACGCCGAGGTGTTTAAAGAGCCCGGTCATCATGGGGCGCACGGTTCTCATGACGGGCACGACGACCATTCAGAAGAGGGTGGCGATCACTCGGATGATACTCATTCTGGTGATGACCATTCAAAAGATGGTGACGAAAAGCAGGAAAAAGAAAAATCAAAATAGTTCACGATGACCGGTGACTCAGTCACCAATCGGTCAAAGTGAAAAAAGTAAACACGAATGACGCATAAGCTTTAAGGCTCGGAAAATTAATGGCCACATTAGCTGACCAACTTAACGATAACACGATAGAAGATCCGGGAACTCGTGCACCTTTAGTGCTCGGTGGTTTGGATTATCAAGGCATCACCGATACTGTCGCCGATGTGGCGTACGGTCCTGCACCCCCCAAGGCATGGTTTATTGTCCTTGGGGTGTCCGCTTTGTTGATGGGGGTTCTGTTTGGGTGTGTTGGGCATCTAATCATGACCGGTGTGGGTGTCTGGGGTAATAACAACCCAGTGTTTTGGGGTTGGCCGATTGTCAACTTTGTTTTTTGGGTTGGTATTGGTCATGCGGGAACGCTAATTTCCGCGATTTTGTTTTTACTGCGACAAAACTGGCGAACGAGCATCAACCGTGCTGCCGAGGCAATGACGATTTTTGCGGTTGTGTGTGCTGGGCTTTTTCCCGGAGTTCACATTGGGCGTGTTTGGTCTTTTTATTGGTTGTTTCCAATCCCGACTGAACACCTTGCGATGTGGCCGAACTTCCGCAGTCCGCTGCTATGGGACGTTTTCGCTGTATCGACGTATGCAACCGTGTCTTTGTTGTTTTGGTACATGGGTATGGTGCCTGATATTGCAACGTTTCGTGATCGGGCAAAAAACAGAATACAGAGAATTGCCTACAGCGTTTTGGCATTGGGGTGGACTGGATCGGCGCGTCATTGGCATCGGTACGAAATGGCGTATGTGATTTTGGCGGCATTGGCGACTCCTTTGGTTTTGAGTGTTCATACG
>Ga0316204_10011247_pt1 | contig 11268 bp, 10 predicted proteins | sample 6monrhotite_MG_2_FD_205661 | JGI IMG/M metagenome (GOLD analysis project Ga0316204, IMG submission 205661) | Microbial mat bacterial communities from mineral coupon in-situ incubated in ocean water Damariscotta River, Maine, United States -... | ecosystem: Environmental > Aquatic > Marine >...
GAATGGCGACGCACTGGTCGATATTGAAGTCAAACCCGATCCCATGTTCCGCCGCGAAGAAACAGATATTCTTCTTGATGTCCCGGTTACGCTGCCGGAAGCCGTTTTGGGTGCCAAAGTCGAGGTTCCGACGATTGACGGTCCGGTTACGGTTACAATACCACCGGGCTCCAATACGGGCACTATCCTAAGGCTCAAGGGAAAAGGCATGCCACTTGCCAAAAAGGGCGCGAATTCAGATCAACGCGGGGATCAATACGTCACTCTGAAGGTTATGCTGCCGAGGAATCAGGATGAGGAATTCGTCGAGTTCATTAAAAAGTGGGCGCCGGATCATCCCTATGATGTCTACCGCAAGCGTTCAGACAGCGTTTAGGTCACGGAACGTAAACTTGGCGAATCGTTTGTTGCAGAATCACTGCCCCCAGACTTCCCCTCAATCAGCTCACGAATAAAAACATCCGTTGCCTGCTCCTGTGCTGATTGCAGATGGGTCAGTTGATCGCTCAGGCGGACCCGCCAATTTTCAGCATTTTCAGCAGCGCCAATAACTAGGTCCTCATCCCTCAACCCAAGTTCGAGTCCTTGGTAAAGATCGTAAAGAGTGGCGCTTGCCAGATCACGCGACAAAATCCACCCTCCCTGCTCAGCGCGACTGACAAACCCGGCCTGTCTCAGCATTGCCAGTACCCGCTCAACCGATTCCTCTCCACTTCCCAGACTGCCGAGGATCGCCTTACGGGTTACCACTTTTCCGGTCTGACTTGCTTCAAACAAAAGACCAAGAATTCTCAGGCCCACAACCATACGCGGCCCTGCCCTGAGCTCTCTGCTCAGCGGTTGACCACCGGCGCTTCGCCATTCCCCCAAAGACGCCGTCAAAACTGCACCGAGGAGAACAACCGTCCACGACAGATACATCCAGACCAGAAATATCGGCACCACGGAAAGTGCGCCATAGATATTTTGGTACGTTGGAAAGGTTGCGACGTACCAACCGAAAATTTTACGCAGGATGGCAAACAGAAGTCCTGAACTCAATCCGCCAATGAAGGCCGCACGTATTGAAATAGGACGGTTGGGGATGGTCAGGAAAAACACACACAGCAACACAACAATTATAATGGTTGGCACAGATTGTGTCAGGAACCCAAGTGGCCCAGATATCAAATCGATACCCAGCCATTTGGTCGCCGCAAAAAAATAAGTCGACAGGGAGAAACTCGCCCCAAGCAGTAATGGCCCCAGCGATATCATCGCCCAGAACACCAGCAGTCGCGGCGCCAGCGCACGTGGTTGTTCCACCCGGAAGATCGCGTTCAGGTCAGCCTCAATTGTGCCCAGCAACAAAACGGCGGTGCCCGCCAACGCGACGATCCCTACGGCAGAAAGTCCAGTCGTGTTCTGGATAAACTGATTGAAATACTCCGCCATTGCATCCGCAGACTGAGGCAGCAGGTTGGCAAATACGACGTCCTGAAACTGATCTTTGACACCTTCGAACACCGGAAAAGCGGCAAGCATGGAAAAGGCAATCGCCGTCAACGGAACGATTGCCAAAAGCGACGTATAGCTGAGCCCCGCGGCCATACGCCAACACCGGTCATTGGCGAATCGCGTCCACACATACCCCAGAAACGGCAGCAGGTACCCGAATTTGTTAGGCGTATCTGGCATGTCGGTTTGCGGAGCGTCCGGCAACTCAGCCATCATCAGGTTCCCTTGAAAATTCTCTCGTCTAGATATTACATGGGAATTCATCCGTTTAGCAAAGGTATCAACTTGGCCTCAGGCCTGTCATCGATATCTTGTCACAATCAGCAACATAACGTGATTGCTGGGTTTTTGCCATTTCGTGGCATTTGTGTACGATCTGAACCGACCAAAATTTAATGGCAATCGCATTCATTGTATGAGGGGTAACATGACCGCATCGGGAACCTTAATGGCGGGCAAAAAAGGTCTAATCATGGGCGTCGCAAACGAACGTTCCATTGCCTGGGGGATCGCCAAGGCGGCACATGGTCAGGGAGCTGAACTGGCCTTCACGTTTCAGGGTGAAGCCCTGCAAAAACGTGTCGTACCCCTGGCCGAATCTGTCGGCTCTGATCTGGTTTTACCCTGCGATGTTACCGACACGCCGAGCATGGACGCAGTATTTTCTGAACTCGAATCCAAATGGGGGAAACTGGACTTTCTGGTGCATGCCATCGCCTATTCCGACAAGGAAGAATTGAAAGGCGGTTACATCGATACCTCCGCTGACAACTTTGCCCGAACCATGAACATTTCTTGTTATTCGTTTACTGCCCTTGCCCAGCGGGCGCGTAAATTGATGACCGATGGCGGCAGCATGATCACCCTCACCTATTACGGTGCGGAACGGGTCATGCCACACTACAACGTCATGGGTGTCGCCAAGGCCGCTCTAGAAACAAGTGTTCGGTATCTGGCCGAGGATCTGGGCAAGGAAAACATTCGGGTTAATTCTCTCTCTGCCGGTCCGATGAAGACTCTGGCGGCTTCCGGAATTGGCGATTTCCGCTACATCCTTAAATGGAACGAATACAATTCGCCCCTGCGCCGCAACGTCAACATGGACGACATTGGTGGTGCTGGCTTGTACTTGCTGTCCGATCTCTCAAGCGGTGTCACCGGAGAGACACATCACGTCGATTGCGGATACAATATCGTAGGTATGAAAGCAGTTGACGCACCTGATATTTCGGTTGTTTAAGTGGACGGACTGAATGTCACATAACACCTTCGGTCACCTGTTCCGGTTCACCACCTTTGGCGAAAGCCACGGGCCTGCTTTGGGCTGCGTGGTCGATGGCACGCCTCCGGGCATCGAGCTTTCTGAAGCTGACCTGCAAGGTGATCTTGATCGTCGCAAACCGGGACAATCACGCTTCACAACCCAGCGTCAGGAACCTGATCAGGTCAAGATCCTATCCGGCGTTTTTGAAGGTAAAACAACCGGAAGCTCCATCGGGTTAATGATCGAAAACGTCGACCAACGATCAAAAGACTATGGAGACATCAAGGACAAGTTCAGACCAGGTCACGCGGATTACACATACGATGCCAAATACGGTTTTCGCGATTACCGTGGGGGTGGGCGGTCGTCGGCGCGTGAAACGGCCATGCGGGTTGCTGCAGGCGGTATCGCCAAGAAAATTTTAGGTAACGGCATCGTCATTCGGGGAGCACTGGTACAGATGGGGGATCGCACCATCAACCGTGATAACTGGGACTGGGATCAGGTTCACGACAACCCGTTCTTCTGTCCGGATGCCGAAGTCGTTTCTGAGTTCGAGACATATCTCGATAACATCCGGAAAACCGGGTCGTCCATCGGTGCCGTAGTTGAAATCGTCGCGTCTGGAGTTCCCGCTGGCTGGGGCGCCCCCATCTATGGAAAACTCGATCAGGATCTGGCGTCGGCGATGATGAGCATCAATGCCGTCAAGGGCGTCGAAATCGGTGCAGGATTCGAGGCGGCGCGCCTGAGCGGCGAAGACAACGCTGACGAAATGCGCATGGACGGCGACACCGTTACCTTCGGCTCGAATAACGCGGGGGGAGTCCTGGGCGGTATTTCTTCCGGTCAGGATGTGGTCTGCCGATTCGCGGTCAAACCGACCAGTTCCATTCTGACACCCAGAGACACCGTGGACCGGGACGGCAACAACACGGAAGTTTCGACCAAAGGTCGTCATGATCCCTGTGTCGGCATTCGCGCCGTTCCCATCGGCGAAGCCATGATGGCCTGCGTTCTTGCCGACCACATGCTACGCCACCGGGCGCAGTGTGGATGATGCGCCACCGGGCGCAGTGTGGATGATGCGCCGCCGGGCGCAGTGTGGATGATGCGCCGCCGGGCGCAGTGTGGATGATGCGCCGCCGGGCGCAGTGTGGATGATGCGCCGCCGGGCGCAATATAGATGAGGCGCACCCATGCCCTGGATCAAGACCGTAGCCTATGATGAAGCCGAAGGTCGCTTAAAAAGGCTCTATGACCGGGTCAAAGGCCCGGACGATAACATCGACAACATCATGTTATCGCATAGCCTGCGAGCCCACACCATGGAAGGGCACATGGCGCTGTATAAAGCCGTGCTCCATCATTCCGCCAACAAGGTTCCGAAGTGGTTTCTTGAATGCCTCGGTGTCTATGTCAGCCTGCTCAACCGATGCGACTATTGCGTTGAACATCATTTTCGGGGACTCATGCGGTTGCTTAAAGATGATGATCGAGCAATAGCCATTCGCAGTGCATTCGAAACCGATACTCTGGGAGAGGTCTTCTCAGGTAAGGAACTAGCTGCTCTCCGATATGCCAAGGTCCTGACGCTGGTCCCCTCAGACATCAATGAAAATCATATTCAGGCGATGCGCGGTGCCGGATTTGATGATGGTGAGATTCTCGAAATCAATCAGGTCGTCGCCTATTTCTCCTATGCCAACCGCACAATTCTTGGCCTCGGCACCACCACCGACGGCGACGTCATTGGTCTGTCACCGGGGGACTCGGACAATCCTGAAGACTGGAACCATACTTAAGGTTTAACGGGGAACGGCAAACAGGAACGCTTCGGAACTATTGTGAGTGGCCGGTGAAAGCTGTTCGCGAACAAATTCCGGAACGTCGTCCGAATTTAAATGATGGCGTCCCGAACTCCTTAAGGCCAACCTCAGATCAAGATCTCGTCCCAAATACTGGTACAACACCCGACCACAACCAATGCGCCGGTCATCGCTTGTCGATACCCCGAGATTGAGGCCGGATAACCAGGTCACATGGTTACGGTATCCGGGGTAGAGAATAGTTTCACTGATCTCTTCCCTGTTCAGGGTTTCATTCTCGACAATATAAATTCGGTCCCGCAAAAACATCAGATACCCATCGTATTTAACCAGAAAGACCGGCTGGTCACGCCCGCTCTCATGGAACCGTTCTATCCGCTTCGAAATCACCCGGTCATCCAGCTTCCAGAACCGCACCACCGACTTCAGGACCCGGTCCGGCGCGGAAAAGGAAAACCGATAACTGAAATAATATCCCAGATATCGTCCAACCTCAGAACGTGACGTCGCAAACAGCCTCTCCATGGGTTCCACATAGGGTGGCAAGGGAGCGAGTTTTCCGCCTTCCCCACCCCGCGGACGCAAGGCAATCAGGTCTCGAAACTCCGATGGCGGCAATAAGATTTCATATTCTTCGACACCAAAAAAATCACAAATTTTACGCAAAGTATGGCGCGACGGCATGGAGAGTTCCGTCAGATACTTGTTGAACTGCTGGCGATTGATTCCGATCCGCCGACAGACGTCGGCGACGGAACGATAGTATCCGCAGAGATATTTCAAGTTGGCGGCGAAATCCGGCTCACCCATGGCACTCTCCTAATTTGAGTGTTTTATATTATATGATGCAAGAAACGCGTCAACTAGCTTAGTTTTTATACATATGTACAATTGCGGCCAAACATCATGACGCGATACAAAGAGGTACCTTCATTCACTGATTGGTCCGAAATGAACGAACATCACGACAGTCACTTATTGGCCCCTGAACAGTCGGAAGGTGAAACCAACTTCTCACCACGTCGCCATGCCTGGACACGGAACAACCACGGCAAAGGAACACGAGGCTTGGTGTCGCGGGACGCCAACGCGTTCCTCCATCAATCGGTTTCATCCCCCTGTCTCAGCGCGATCCGCAAGGCCGAAGGCATCTGGATCGAAGATCTGGATGGCCGGCGTTACATGGATTTTCACGGCAACAACGTTCATCATATCGGATATGGTCATCCACGTTTGAAAGCCGCCATAACCGCGCAGATGGATTCCCTTCCCTTTTCACCCCGTCGCTACACCTGTGAACCGGCTGTGGAACTGGCAGAAAAACTCGGCACCATTTCACCCGGCACCCTCGACAAGGTGCTATTCGCGACGGGTGGTTCCGACGCTATTGAAATGGCCCTGAAAGTCGCCCGTGCCGCAACTGGACGGTTCAAGACCCTATCTTTCTGGGATTCTTTTCACGGCGCTGGATTTGGCGCATCAAGCATCGGTGGCGAACAGCTATTCCGCTCCGGCTCTATTGGTCCACTACTGCCCGGAACAACGCATGTCCCGTCATTTGCGGCCTATCGCAACCCCTTTGGCATCGACCACACCTGTAAAATGCCGCGTGACGGTGACGTCGGCAACATCGTCGCTAACCTTGTCCGCCATACCCTGGAGCGTGAAGGTGATATTGGTGCTGTGATTGCCGAGCCCAACCGCGCCGTCCCTTACATCCCGCCAAAAGGTTTCTGGAAACAGGTTCGTCAGGCCTGCAACGATCATGGGGCGTTGTTGATCTTCGATGAAATCCCAACCGGACTAGGCAAGACCGGACGTATGTTCGCCTGTGAGCACGATGATGTGGAACCCGATATTCTGGTCATGGGGAAATCATTGGGTGGTGGCATCCTGCCAATCTCGGCCATGCTCTGTCAGCCGGAACTGGATGTCCTTGGCGATTATGCGATCGGCCATTACACCCATGAAAAAAATCCGGTAACCACTCGGGCCGCCCTGACCACCATTCAGATCATCGAAGACGAAAACCTGGTCGACAACGTAGCTACGACCGGTACCTGGGTTCTAGAACGTCTAAACGACATGATGGACCGACACTCGATCATCGGCGATGTGCGTGGACGTGGTTTCCTGTTTGGCATAGAACTGGTCAAAAATCGGTTAACCAAAGAACCGGCAACAGGTGCAGCCGAAGATGTCCTCTATCGCTGTCTCGACAAGGGCCTCAGTTTTAAGATTTCCATGGGTTCCGTACTAACCTTCACTCCGGCCCTGATAACCACACGCGAACAGATAGAAATCGCCCTGAATATTGTTGAAGAGGCTATTATCGAAATTTCAGGTGATAACCACTCCCTTTCCCTTTCCGTCTGATTCCTGTTGAGGTTTTCCCCTCGATCAGCAATGATTTCAACAAGCCGTCCCTTAATTTCCGGCAAACGGGAAAGTATTCTAATGACCATTTCTGCTCAGAGTTTGGCCAATACCATTCGGGAATTTCGTCACATCAATTTTGTACTGTCAGATGAGTACATGGAGCTCATGGCGGCAAACCTCAATACGACACAAAGAATGCAAAAATCGATATATGAGACAAATTGGAACGATAAGATCGCGCGGATAAATATGCTTATCGAGAGCGAGCAGGATTTCGGAACCATGGTACGCACCCTGATTCAACCGACCAAATCTGACAACTTGTTTACTGCCGAAGCGAACGACATCGATCTAAAATATGATCTCGGGAAATTTCAGAATACGTCAGGAATGACACTTTGTGCCTTTGACGGACAGTATCGCCTTGTTGATCAAAATTATATCGATCTCCGGCTAATAGATTGTTTGAAGGAGAACTTGACGTCGGACGTAGACACGGTCGTGGAGTTTGGTGCGGGGTGGGGAAAGAATCTGTCGCTACTTCTGATGAGTTCCGGCCGATCGGATGTCAAATACATGGCGTGCGAGCAATCCGAAAGCGGTCAACAAAGCTTCGAGCGGCTATTCGGCTTACTCGACGGATTGGAGTTTTCAAGCCACCCCTTCGATTTCTATACGCCTGATTTCAGTATGCTAAAGGGGAAAAACCACGTTCTGGCGTTTACATCCGCTGCCATTGAACAAATCGCCTTTTTGCCAAGCACCTTCCTTGATGGCCTTCTCGAAGTTGCCGAGAAAGTTACGCTGGTATTTTATGAACCTATTGGTTGGCAGCGATCAATTGAACGGATTAATTTTGTTATCAAGACCGTCGTAGGCGAATTTGGCGGTCAGGTACCCCCGGAAAAATGGCACGGGAAAAACTTTGTCTTTAAGTTTGATGACCATAATTTTCTCGACAATGCGGCGTCTTGGTCAATCTATGGAAAATATAATATTAATCTTCTCAATATGATCGAAATCGCAATTGAGGAAAAGCGGGTGCGACAACTGGACCGTCAGTACGACATATATTCAGAAAACCCTCTAAACCCGTACAGCCTTATCGTCTTGGAAAAATGGGTGGATGATTATGAACCAGGGATCAGTTTTTCCGTAAACCAATCGAATTATTCCAGATAGACTGCGCTTGATCCAACTCAAGGCGCCCTCCCTCAACTCCTGTCATTTTTTGCTGAATGAGTTTCCGCAAACGCATTATCGCGTTCGCTGGGGTTTTATGCGGGGAAAATACAGGAGCGATAGATGCCACAGCCAAATCACATCGTAAAAATTGCCCTTCCGGATCGTGAGTCTCTGGAAGAGGATGTTCGCAAATACCTTGAAATTTGCGAAGAAAAGCTTGGCATGGTGCCCAATGTGTTGACCTCATATACCGCCAAGCCGCAAAAGTTCCGTACCTTTACCCGGTTTTATAACCAGCTCATGCTGGACGAGGACGACTGCACCCTCTCAAAACTGGAACGTGAGATGATTGCCGTTGTCACCTCGTCGGCAAATCGCTGTTATTACTGCCTGATCGCCCATGGTCAGGCGGTGCGTGAATTGTCCGGGGATCCACAATTGGGCGAAATGATGGTTACCAATTACCGCGTCGCCGACCTTTCAGAGCGCCAGCGCGTCATGCTGGATTTTGCCTGGAAACTGACCAAATCCCCACACGACATCGGTGAAGCAGACCGTCAGGCGTTGCGGGACGTCGGTTTTTCAGACGGCGACATTTTTGACATCAGCGATGTCACGGCCTTCTTCAACTACACCAACCGGGTCGCCCATGCCCTCGACATGATGCCAAACAAAAGTTACCACGGGAAAAACCGTTAACCCCGTCTACAAGTTGGTCCGCTGTAAATGAGCCATCACGAACGGGATCATTCGCTCGGGATTTGTTAAGAAGATACCGCCAATACCTCGTCAAGTTTCTTACGGCTGAGCATGTTGTTCGGAAAACGAGCAGTACGCTCCTCAAGCAATGACTGGGCCTGGGCGAGATCACCCGATTTGATCGTCGCATCAATCAGCACCTGCTCGAACAGATCGCGTTGGGCATGTGATCCACCGATCTGAATAATATCGCGTCGAATGTCGCTTAGGTCAGATGCGGCTGCCGCAAAATCACCACGCCGGTGTGCAAGTATCGCACGACACAGAGGATGACCAACATTGGTCCGTAGCAGCCCTCCCTTTGCAAGCATGGTCTCTACCAGATTATCCGCAATCTCATTTTCATCAACTGCCCCAAGCGCGATGGCGAAATGGGCATCGATGAAACTCAGGATATGGTCCTCTGCTCTGCCTTTAATTTTGTCGGCCAGCGGACGCCAGCGCTCACCCACATCAACGCCCTGAAATTCAAGCCGAGACAACAACGCGACATCGTTGCAGAGATCTAGATATTCGTCTGATTCTTCATCCCATATAATTTCGTCATACAGCCTCAGAACCTGATCCGTATCCCCCTGATCAAGATGCATCAGGGCACGGTGCCACCACAGGTGATAACGGAAATTGTTGGCCCCGGTCCAATGTGGCTCCAAGCCGGTAATCCACTCGATACCGTCGCTCGGACGGTCCTGCATCTCCATTACATGCGCAACGGCGTGAATGGCCCAGGGATTGTCCGGGTTAACCTCGACTGCACGGCGCCCCGTCGTTTCCGCATCTGCATAATCGCCGCTTTCTTCCAGGGCGAAGGCCCGCATACCAAGAATGTATCCATACCCTGGATCGCCCTTCCCCCAAGCGGCAGACGTGCGCTTAAGAGATCTCCACATTTCGTTGCCATCACCCGCATAAAAATGAGCATGATGAGCCAAACGTTGGGCTAGGATGTCACGTGGGTGATCGCTCAGTATTTCTTCCCAAATTTTCCCCGCCGCGACCGGGTGGTCATTACACCAAAGCTTCAAAGCCGCCACATGGGCCAGCTCACGTCGCGATGCTTGCCCGACATGCTCGCTGGCCAGCTTACAGGCTTTCTCAGCGCGGGGAATCAACTCACCGCTGCCCATCAACAAAAAGAAGTACCCTTTCAGGCAATGGGCCATGACCATATCCGGGTCGGCCTCGAACGTGGCTTTCAGTTTAGGCCCGGCTTCGAGGCTTGAAGACAGGTAAGCATCGACCGTTTCATCAAAGGCCGCTACAGCATTATCGCCCGCCGCCGTAAAGGCAACGCCACGTCGATCATCAAATATCATTCGTGTCTCCAATTATGTCTTCGGTAAAAATGTGTGGAAATTTCTGAATTATCCCTTAAATAGCCTCCAACAGGTCATTCATTATCAAAAGTGCTGGAGAACAATTAATGTCTGCGATCATTGAGGTTGATCCCCAAACCGTCAAGGACTGGATGAATCAGGAAGAAGCCCAGTTGATTGATGTTCGTGAACATCAGGAGCTCATGAGCTACAGCATCGAAGGGGCGGTTCACAACCCCATGTCCTCTTTCAACATCGAAGCTGTACCCAAAGATGGCGACCGGAAACTGGTTTTTGTCTGTGCCCACGGTGTGCGCTCGTTTCAAGTCGGCCAGTTTCTTCTCGATAACAACCACATCAGCGAAGCCTATAACCTCACTGGCGGAGTCGCCGCCTGGGCGAACGCCTAATTGACCGGCAGCTCATACCGAGCCGCGATCAAAAACTCCTTATTGCCCTCAGGCCCGGTGATGGGGCTTTCCGTAATCCCCATCACATGCCAACCGGCAAGTCCACTGAACCAATTCTCAATGCGCTCGCAAACTTCGCGATGAAGGTCCGGGTCACGCACCACACCACCCTTGCCGACTTGCCCTCGGCCAACTTCAAATTGCGGTTTAATCAGGGCAATGGCAATTGCACCAGACTTCGCCAGGGCAAGAGCCGCCGGCAAAACGGTTTGAAGACCAATAAAACTGGCATCACAACCGATGAACCCAATAGGATCGGTAATCAGTTCATTAGTCAGGTAACGCGCGTTGGTTTTTTCTAGCACGACGACACGGTCGTCCTGACGTAGTTTCCAGGCCAGCTGACCACGCCCGACGTCAACGGCATAGACCTTCTCGGCCCCGTTCTGCAGCATCACATCTGTAAAGCCCCCGGTCGACGCACCGACATCAATGCAAGTCCGGCTTTTTGGCGTGACACCAAAATGATCCAAGGCATGAGCCAGTTTCAGTCCCCCACGAGATACCCACGGATGGTCCTGTCCGCGCAGTTCAATAGGAGAATCTTCGGCGATCTGCTGGCCGGATTT
>Ga0316204_10011248_pt1 | contig 11266 bp, 8 predicted proteins | sample 6monrhotite_MG_2_FD_205661 | JGI IMG/M metagenome (GOLD analysis project Ga0316204, IMG submission 205661) | Microbial mat bacterial communities from mineral coupon in-situ incubated in ocean water Damariscotta River, Maine, United States -... | ecosystem: Environmental > Aquatic > Marine >...
GGCATAGTTGACGAGCCAACTTCACCTGCAATTGTTTTTTGTTTAAAGAAGCCCATAGAGATGTAGGTCCAAATATCGCGATCAAAATCCATCACAATATTGTTAAAGCGTGAGAAAGCATCAAATAATTCAGCCATATAATCATGCGGCTCTATTTGAATTGTGTAAGGGTTTTGTTCTAAGCCTAAACTTTCTATAAAGTTTTTACTGATCTCAGGCCAGTTTAAATCAGGGTAGGCAGATAAGTGTGCATTATAATTACCAACTGCACCGTTTAATTTACCCATCAATGGTACTGCTTTAATTTGCTCTATTTGCCGTTGTAAACGATAAACGACATTTGCGATTTCTTTACCAACTGTAGTAGGTGATGCTGGTTGACCATGGGTATGTGCCAACATTGGTTGATCGGCTAACTCTTTTGCAAGCGTAGTTAACGCAGATGTAAGTTCATCAATAAGTTTAAGCATCACCGTATCGCGCGCTTCACGTAACATTAAGGCATGAGATAAATTGTTGATATCTTCAGATGTACAGGCAAAATGAATAAACTCTGTGACTGCTTCAAGCTCTTTGTTGCCTGCAATTTTTTCTTTCAGAAGATATTCAACGGCCTTAACATCATGATTAGTAGTACTTTCAATTTCTTTAACACGCAGTGCATCTTGTTCTGAAAAATTGTCAACGAGCTCATTAAGTAATTTTTGTGTATCGGATGAAAATGCAGGAACCTCAATAATCGCTTTTTCAGCGGCTAAATGTTGCAACCAACGCACTTCAACCAGTACACGATGACGAATTAGACCATATTCACTAAAAATAGGGCGTAACAATGCCGTTTTAGAGCCATAGCGGCCATCTACAGGTGAAATTGCGGTTAACTGGCTGAGATCCATTATTTTTCCTTACGACACGATATAAATGAGAGGTAATTCTACCCGTAATTAAGGATAAATGATATTAGGACCAGAGTGTGAAAAATGGTATTTCGCAATAAAATCATAGGGATAAAAGTGAAATCAGCGAATTAATTGATGTTGTTTTGGTTTTTCTATAGTCTAATTACTTAAATCATGATTATGGAGAGAATGAATGATTGTTAGCAATCTTGAAGTTGTACCAGGCAAAAGAACCACGAAACATTTTGGTTTAGTACAGGGCAGTTCAGTCCGCGCAAAACATGTGGGGCGCGATATTATGGCCAGTTTTAAGAATATATTTGGTGGAGAATTAAAAGGCTATACGGAGCTATTACAAGAGTCTCGCGAAGAAGCGTATAACCGTATGATTGACCAAGCAAAAGCAACGGGTGCCAACGCAGTACTTAATGTGCGCTTCTCTACTTCAAGTATTGCAGCTGGTGCTGCTGAATTATATGCATATGGAACGGCGGTAACCCTTGAGTGATTTGGAAATAAGATAAGGAGAGAAATAATATGTACGATTTAATCATCTTTATCGTTATGCTTGCTCTGGGTTATGGTTTTGGACGTTACGCAGAATCAAGACATTATAGAACAATCATTAAACGTGAAAAGCAGCTGAATAGTATTCCCGCAATTGCATCAAAAATCCCACCTTTTAGAAGACAAGATTTAAATAGCCAGTTAGTAGCAGGTAACGTTGTTATCTCTGTTGATTTTTTTAAACGTTTTATCGCGGGCTTACGTAATATATTTGGTGGACGAATTACATCTTATGAAACGTTGCTCGATCGTGCGCGGCGTGAAGCTATTTTAAGAATGAAAGAAGAAGCCAAAAAACTCAATGCTGAGTTAATATTTAACATTAAACTGGAAACTTCCAGTATTTATAAAGGTCGCGGTAACTCTATTGGTTCGGTTGAAGTTTTGGCCTACGGTACGGCTCTTTTTCCCCATTAATTTATATGGAATATTCTAACCCCGAATTACCAGAAGGTATTAATATAAGTAAAGAAAATCCGTTAAAAGAATTTATTATTTTAACTGTTGGTTTGCTTGCCCTTGTATTTGTTGTTATCTCTATTTTGATCGTTGTTGTTGATAATTTTGCAGATAAAATACCCTTTGAAATGGAAAAGGAGTTGCCTGTTTCAAGCTTTATTGAAAACATGGAAGTTGAAAAACTTCCTCCTTATCTTGATAAAGTCAGCCAAAAAATATTGGCAAGTTTTGACCTTCCAGAAAAAATGAAGATTACGTTTCATTATGTAAATGAAGATACGGTAAATGCCTTTGCAACGTTAGGCGGGCATATTGTTTTATATCGAGGTTTGTTAGAAAAGTTAAAATATGAAGATGAGCTAGCTATGGTTGTTGCCCATGAAATTGCTCATATCAAATATCGTCATCCCATTTTAAGTGTAAGCCACGGTATCGTTGTTGGGGTTGTTTTAACTGCAATTAGTAGCTCGACAGGTAACTCGATTGTAAATGATATGGTAGGACAAACTGGAATGGCATCTCTAATGCGGTTCTCGCGTGATTATGAATACCAGGCAGATAAGGATGCGATAAGCAGTTTAATAAAAATTTATGGACATGCAGATGGCGCATTAGGTTTGTTTGACGTATTCAATTCGGAGTTTGGCGACGATCTTTCTTTTGAATTCCTTACAACACATCCATTAACAGAAAACCGTATATCTCAAACCACAAAAATGATTGAGCACTATAACCTTTCACCGGGGAGAGATATGGTAATCATTCCAAGTGAATTTAAAGCTTGGTTAAAAACACAAAAAGAAAATGCTGAGGTAAATGAATAACCGCAGATGAAAACAAACATAAAAAAACCAGCTAATAAGCTGGTTTTTTATTATCGAAAATAAATAATTTAAGAAGCTAGTTGGCGCAATACATAATGCAAAATACCACCATTTCTCATATAAATAATTTCTTGAGGTGTGTCTATGCGCACTTTCGCAGTAAAGGGGATATCGCCTTTATCACCTGCTGCGACCACGTTCACTTCTTTTGCTTCACCATTATTCAGTCCGCTTATTGAGAAAACCTCGTGCCCGGTTAAGCCTAAGCTTGCTGCGGTATCACCATCATTAAATTGTAATGGAACGATACCCATGCAAACTAAGTTTGTTCGATGAATACGTTCGTAACTTTCTGCAATAACTGCTTTTACACCTAATAGACGTGGGCCTTTTGCCGCCCAGTCACGAGATGAACCTGAACCGTATTCTTTACCTGCAAGAACAATACTCGCCACACCTTCTTTTTGGTATTCCATTGCAGCATCATAGATAGAAGTTTGATTGCCTTCTGGAAGCTTGAGTGTAATACCGCCTTCAGTGCCTGGCGCAAGTAAGTTACGTAAACGTATATTTGCAAATGTACCTCGCATCATTACTTCGTGGTTACCACGGCGAGAACCGTATGAGTTAAAATCAGTAGCTGAGACACCATTGTCCATTAAGTATTTTCCTGCAGGACTATCTTGTTTGATCGCACCTGCTGGTGAAATATGATCGGTTGTAACTGAATCACCTAATAATGCAAGTACACGTGCATCAGTAATGTCTTCAACACTACCTGCGTCTTTGCTCATGTTAGTAAAGTACGGTGGGTTCTGCACATAAGTTGAATCATTTTTCCAATCAAAGAGTTGGCCTTCTGGTGATGCAAGGTTTGCCCAGCGTTTATTTCCTGCGAACACATTTTGATACGATGAGGTAAATTGTTCACGTGTTACGTTTGCATTCACAACATCCTGGATTTCATGTTGTGTTGGCCAAATATCTTTTAAGTAAACATCCTTACCATCGTTATCTTTACCTAATGAATCATTTTGTAAATCAATGTTCATTGTGCCGGCTATAGCATAAGCTACAACAAGAGGTGGAGAAGCTAAGTAGTTCATTCGAACTTCGGCATGTACACGACCTTCAAAGTTTCGGTTACCAGAAAGTACAGCAGTCACTGTTAGGTCGCCATCACTGATTGCTTTACTTACTTCAGTAGGTAATGGACCAGAGTTGCCGATACAAGTTGTACAACCATAACCAACAACATTAAAGCCTAATGCATTTAAGTCATCAGTTAAGCCGGCATGGTCAAGGTAATCAGAAACAACACGTGAGCCCGGGCCTAAAGACGTTTTAACCCACGGCTTAACATTTAAGCCTTTTTCGCGTGCTTTACGAGCAACAAGGCCTGCTCCCAACATAACAGATGGATTTGATGTGTTAGTACAAGATGTAATTGCTGCGATAACAACTGCACCATCTTTTATATCAACATCTTCACCATTAATCGTAGTAGAAGAAACTCCATTACTCGCAGAACCGCGTTCTTCTTTAAGTGCTTTTACTGCATCACTAAATTTAGCTTGCGATTCTTTTAATAAAACTCGATCTTGAGGACGTTTTGGACCTGAAATACATGGTTCAACACTTGAAATATCTAATTTAATGTTTGAGCTAAATTTAGTGTTGGCATTATCTTTTATGCGGAAGAAGCCTTGTGCTTTTGCATAAGCTTCAACAACGGCAATTGAACCTTCATCACGACCCGATAAACGTAAGTAGTTAATGGTTTCTTTATCAATAGGGAAAATGCCACAAGTCGCGCCATACTCAGGTGCCATGTTGGCAATGGTTGCACGATCAGCGAGTGGTAAACTATCTAAACCTTCACCATAGAACTCAACAAACTTACCAACAACACCATGTTTTCGTAGCATTTCAACAACGAGTAAAACTAAATCGGTTGCGGTAGTGCCTTCAGGGAGTTTACCGGTTAATTCAAATCCAACAACTTGTGGAATCAACATTGAAATAGGTTGTCCTAACATTGCTGCTTCCGCTTCAATACCACCGACACCCCAACCGAGTACGCCTAAACCATTAATCATAGTTGTATGAGAATCTGTGCCGACTAATGTATCAGGATAAACTTGCATCACACCATCGTTTTCCTGAGTAAAAACAGTACGTGCAAGATATTCAAGATTAACCTGATGAACGATACCTGTTTCAGGAGGTACAACTTTGAAATTTGAAAAGGCTTTTTGTCCCCATTTCAAAAATGCATAACGCTCCTGGTTACGGTCATATTCTAAAGATTCATTTTCTTCAAACGCAGAACTGTTACCAAACTTATCTACTTGAACGGAATGATCGATTACCAACTCAGCAGGTTGCAATGGATTAATTTTATCAGGGTCACCACCGAGGTTTTTCATTGCATCACGCATCGCAGCTAAATCAACAACTGCAGGTACACCTGTGAAATCTTGCATTAATACGCGAGCAGGGCGGAAAGCTATTTCCTGGCTCGGTGTAGCTTTAGGATCCCAGTTGGCTAATGCTACAATGTCTTCTTTATTGACAGTTAAGTCATCCTCAAAACGTAATAGGTTTTCAAGTAACACTTTCATTGAAAAAGGGAGGTTCTCGCTGCCTTTAATTGAATCTAGGCGGTAAAACTCATAATCCTTACCATTAACAGTAAGGGTGTCGCGGGAATTAAAACTATTTTTGTTACTCATGAGATTTCCTATTTTTATTCTGGATATTCTTGCTTAAAATCAATGATAGTTGTGCATTATAGCGTGGATAGGTATGAAATGTGAGCTGAATTTTTATCGGCATATTCAATCATTTATCTTATTTTTAAGGAAAGATTGCGCTATTTTTAAGTATTTGGCTCGATTAAATATAACATGCCAGCGTCGCCCCCCGAGTTGCTGCCACAATACTGCACTGCGAATCCCTGCGAGTAATAGGGTTCTGATTTTATTTGAAATAGCTGTCGTTTCGAGATAACTCTGTTCGCCATTCACCATTATGCGTGGCCCAAGTTCACTTATTGTTCTGCTGTATATGTCAGCAAGGTTTGCGATGACATTATCGTGAGTGGTTGAAAAATGTTCAGACTGTCGAGTCGCTAATTCAACACCGGTAGATAAGGTATCCAACATTTCAGGGTTTTTCATCAGCCGACGTTCGAGAAATAACATGCTGACAACATAACGTGAAATATCCATGTCACGATTGCTGCTATCCTTTCCTAACTGATTTACTAAAGTCTTAAAGCCAAGCGAAAGGTTAGCTGTATTTCCAAAGACCTCAATAGCATCATCTGGATCTGTTTTAAAAATACTTTCTACACTTATGCGTAAATCATCTTCAGAGATTGTACCCTGGTTCGCTAAAATATTAACTAATGCCGCGGTACGGAAAATACCTGCAAGCGCAATAGTACGTGATTCAAAATTATCCATTGTTTAATTTCTTTATTAATTTTTTGATAAAGGGGAGCTAGATAAAGCGGTGTTAGATATTATAGTTCCGCCACCCAAACATTCTTCACCATCATAAAATACGATAGCCTGTCCTGGGGTGATCGCCCATTGTGGCTCATCAAATATAATGTGCCAGTTTTGACTTTGTTTTTGATACTCAACAAAGCAAGTTGCATCTTGTTGGCGATAACGTGTTTTGGCTGCACAGCGAAAAGATAATGCAGGAGCATCACCTTGCACCCAGGACATGTCATTTGCAGAGCACTCTTTATGATGCAGAAGAGGGTGCTCATTACCTTGCACAACGATAAGGATATTATTCTCTAAATCCTTATCTGCAACATACCAGGGTGTATCATTAAAATCTCTTAAGCCACCAATACCCAAACCTTGACGTTGCCCCAACGTGTAATACATAAGACCATCATGCTTGCCGATAATTTGCCCTTCAGGTGTTTGCATTTCACCAGGTTGAGCGGGTAAATACTTTTGTAAAAAATCTTTAAAGTCACGTTCACCAATGAAACAAATACCTGTACTGTCTTTTTTGTTAAAGGTAATAAGGTTATTTTCTTCGGCTAATCGACGGACTTCTGTCTTTTCTAATTCACCAATCGGGAAAAGACTTTTCGAAAGTTGATCCTGGCCTAAGGTGTATAAGAAATAGGTTTGATCCTTATTATTATCTTTGCCTTTAATAAGTTTATATATACCTTCTTCACAGCGAATACGTGCGTAATGACCTGTGGCAATTTTCTCTGCGCCTTGCGAAACAGCATAGTCTAAAAAGGCTTTGAATTTTATTTCTTTATTGCAGAGGATATCAGGGTTAGGTGTTCTTCCAGCAGCATATTCTTGTAAGAAGTATTCAAATACGCGATCCCAGTATTGATCCGAAAAATTAACACCTTGCAGTTCAATATTTAACGTGTCACATACTTTCTGCGCATCACTTAAATCTTCTTCTGCTGCACAATAACCATCTTCATCATCACCTTCCCAGTTTTTCATAAAAAGACCATGCACAGAAAAGCCTTGTTGCTTTAAAAGCAATGCCGCGACAGATGAATCAACACCACCTGACATACCAACAAATATATTAGAATTTTTTTCCAAACTCATTTTTCTGACTTTTCTTGGTAGTTAAATCGGTAATGCTCTTTTTTTATAATGAAAAAAGAAGCTGTTTAAGTGTAATTACGAGAATTTAAATATGGGTAATTATGACTGATGTGTGTATTTATGATTGAATATAATTTAACAGATATTATACTCAGATTACCTCATTTACAGCAAAACTTTCACACAATCTTGACATAAAAACAATTAAAATTATATTGAAATATATTATTAGAAAAGTTCTCTTTTTAGTTAAAACCGGATATATGAAATGCGGATCTTAATCATTGAAGATAATCAGGATATCGCAGCAAATCTTGCGGATTATCTTGAAAGTCAGGGTAATACCATAGATGCGGCAGCTGATGGTATTACAGGGTTACATATGGCTGTGGTTAATGATTATGAAGTAATTATACTCGACTTAATGTTACCAGGAATGGATGGTATTGAGGTCTGCAGGAAAATTCGTACAGAAGCACTAAAACAGACCCCCATACTTATGTTAACCGCTCGAGATACTGTTGAAGATAAACTAGACGGTTTTTCAGTGGGAGCAGATGATTATCTGGTAAAACCATTTTCTATGCGTGAACTGCACGCCAGGCTACAGATACTAAGCAAACGACAGTTACAAACAACAGCAAGCAACAAACTTTGTGTTGCAGATCTCGAGCTCGATTTGGGGACAATGGAAGTAAAACGAGGAAATATTGCGATCGATCTAGCACCCATTGGAAAAAGACTGCTTGAGGAATTAATGCGGGTTGCGCCTCAACTTGTAAAGCGGCAAAAACTGGAACACGTTATCTGGGGTGATATACCTCCTGATAGTGATGCATTGCGGGCTCATATGCATAATTTACGTCGTGCAATCGACAAACCCTTTAATAAACAACTCCTGCAAACTGAACGTGGCTTAGGTTACCGCCTGGTCGATCCTGATGCTGTTTCGTAATAGCTTACGTTTTCGAATTCTTTTCTCATACCTGATATTTGGCATCAGTATTGGTGGTGTGATGGCATTAATTCACTATCATTCATTAAATGAGCTGGAAGAATTACTGGTACATGAACGTGTTAAAGATGAAATGAATTATTTTATAGAGCTGACTGATAAGTCTCCGGATATTACTCAATTCTATACTGCAAAGTTTACAGCTTATAAAACTCAAAATCATAAACGCATTGAAGCATACCCATTTCTAAATACATTAGAACCGGGAATACATGAACTAAATTTTAAGGAACAAGTTTATACCATTTTAGTAAATGAGAGAATGGGCGATTATTACTATATTTTATATGATGAAACTGATTTTGAAGCTCGTGAATCATTTTTTTTAATTTCTCTTTCGCTCAGTATTGTTGTCGCAATACTTATTTCGCTCTGGTTTGGTTACTGGATTTCAGGAAGGATTATCTCTCCAATTACCCGGCTAGCAAATCAAGTGGGTGAGTTACAGGCACGTCAACTCGATGTTGTGTTATCCGATGAATATTTCGATGATGAAGTTAAACAGTTGGCAGAAACGTTTGATGAATTTATAAACAAGCTGCACCTTTTTGTTGAGCGTGAACGCAGTTTTACTGCAGACGCGAGTCATGAGTTACGCACTCCACTTGCCATTATACAAGGCGCTGTAGAAGTCATGGCTGCTAAAGGAAATTTGTCTGATGATGATAATAAGCGTGTTGAGCGTATTGAACGAGCCGCACGAGATATGAGTCAAAATTTAACCGCATTACTCGTTCTTGCACGTGAACCGTCGACTGAAGCGGTTATTGAAGCAGAAGCTGATTTATCAAAAATTATTGAAGATGTTATCGAGTCATTCAAAGATGTTTGTTTAAGTTCTGAAGTAGAACTTATCGTTAACCTGGCTGATCGGGTATCAATTAATGCGCCATCAAATATTGTTAGCATTCTTGTCGGCAACCTGATTAGAAACGCATTCCTTTATACTAAAAAAGGCAGTGTTAATATAACACTTGAACATAACAGTTTAATAATTAGTGATACAGGTATTGGTATTTCACAGCAAGATTTAATGCACATTTTTGAACAGGGTTATCGCGCGAAAAATGCACCGGGACAGGGTTCAGGTCTGGGCCTATCACTGGCTAAACGAATTTGTGATTACTACGGCTGGGAAATAACCATTGAAAGCATAGAAAATAAAGGAACTAAAATATCCTTAAACTTTTAGGTTTTGACTTAATCTTAACATTTCTTATACATTCTTTTGACTTCCGGTTTTTTATACTGCTTGCATAGTTCATATGCACTATTCCTTTTAGTACTTCAGTACTTTTCCATGGATGGATTTTTTTATATTATTTTTTTATGTGTCTGTGAGTTGCAGGTATATTTGATTCGTTAAGAGAAGTTTTTCAGATGCCAAAAATGTGGTCAGATTACTCAAAATTTAAGCAGTTATTCCGTACTGTCAGCAATATAATTCTGACATATACGGGTAAATATCCCATCCTCATATCTACCACTTACCTGGCACTTACAGGGAACCAGGCTTTCTGGAAAGCATTGGCAGAACTAAATACTGACGATATCTGGCACACGCTTTTGTTTACGCCATCATTTTTTATTTTGATAGTGTCTTTTACTGCCATTTTACTTTACCTTGTCAGGGTTAAGTACGTATTTAAACCCGTTTTGATGTTTGTCCTCGTCGCCTCATCTTTTGCCAGTTATTACATGACCAACTATGGCATTATGATTGATACCACCATGATCTATAACCTTGCTGAAACCGATAGCAGTGAAGCTGCTGATTTGCTCGGTATTGGGTTGCTCAGACATGTATTGATTGCGGGTGTTTTTCCTGCCTTTATTATCTTTAAAAGTAAAATCAACTATGCTTCACCCCTGAAACAGTTATTTCATAATAGTGTAGCAATCACTTTGATTACTTTTCTATTTATTGGCAATTTTTTACTTTTTTCTTCTCACTACACATCTTTTTTCAGAAATCACCATCATGTACGTTACCTGATTAACCCGATTAACTATGTTTATAGTATCGGTAAATATGTTGCTCAAACTATCATGGTAGAAGATCAAACACCTGTTCAGATTGGACTCGATGCACGACAGGTAAAAATATCTGGCAGTAAACCACGCAGATCTATTATCGTTATCGTCGTTGGTGAAACTGCACGCGCAATGAATTTTTCACTTAATGGTTATAACAAACTGACAACCCCGTTACTGCTAAATAACAAGGAAATTTTAAATTATTCTAACTTCAGCTCTTGTGGTACTTCGACCCATGTTTCTTTGCCTTGTATGTTTTCCAAGTTTGAACGAAATAATTTCGATGAGACTCGTGCTAAACGTTATGAAAAATTACCGGATGTTTTACTACATGCGGGACTAGATGTTTCCTGGCGCGATAATAATTCAGGTTGTAAAGGGGTATGTAAAAACATTCCTACAGAAAATACTAATTTACTGCATCTTGATTCTTTATGTAACCATTCAGAATGCTTCGATGAAGCGATGCTTGTTGGTCTAAAAGACATTATTGAAAACAAAAGTAAGGATGCGGTTATTATTTTGCATCAAAAGGGCAGTCACGGGCCGGCTTATTATTTACGTCATCCAAAACGTTTTCAAAAATTCACCCCTGAATGTACCTCAAATGAATTAAACAATTGTTCACAACAAGAGATTGTAAACGCCTATGACAACACCATTTTATACACAGATTATTTTCTTGATAAAGTGATATCTTTACTTATGAAGGAAGCGGACAAAATGGATACCGCGATGTTATATATATCAGACCATGGTGAATCTTTAGGTGAGCACCAGGTATATCTTCATAGTCTGCCCTATGTCATTGCACCGGAAGAACAGACACACGTTCCGTTCATAACCTGGTTT
>Ga0316204_10011249_pt1 | contig 11264 bp, 8 predicted proteins | sample 6monrhotite_MG_2_FD_205661 | JGI IMG/M metagenome (GOLD analysis project Ga0316204, IMG submission 205661) | Microbial mat bacterial communities from mineral coupon in-situ incubated in ocean water Damariscotta River, Maine, United States -... | ecosystem: Environmental > Aquatic > Marine >...
AATTGATCAATACCCACTGCCACTTCGATCACGTATTTGGAAATGCTTTCATCAAGAAAAAGTATGACCTTGAACTAGGGATTCATGAACTCGAAGCGCCATTGCTGGAGTCGGCACCGGTGGTAGTGAACATGTACGGTATGCCCCCAATGACGCCTTCGCCGCCTGCAGACTATTTCATCCACGAAGGGGACACCATTATCCTAGGAGATGCCTCTTTCGACGTCTTGTTTTGCCCCGGCCATTCGCCAGGGAGCATCTGTTTTTACAATAAGGCGGAGGGCTACCTAATAGCAGGTGACGTACTTTTCAATGGCTCCATCGGGCGGACGGACCTGCCAGGCGGAGACCATCAAACCCTCATTGGGTCGATCCTGACGAAACTGATGCCGCTTCCGGACGAAACGAAAGTGTACCCGGGCCACGGCGGGCCAACCACGATCGGAAAAGAACGGACTAGTAATCCATTTCTGACCTAGATATTGTTCCTCGGCATTTATGCCGAAATATTAAGGCAATTACATCGACACCCTGAACTAACGATGATCAACAGGAGACGAAAAACCCTTATCTTAGCCGAGTATTTTAGTTACTGTGCCAAATAAATATTCCTTTCTCAGCTGGATGTTCCTGCTCTGCCTACTCATATCTGGCGGAGTAGAATTGTGCGCGCAGTCGCCCGATGTGCTGAAGGCAAAACGCCAACGACTACAGAAAGAACTTCGACTGACGAACCAGCGGCTAACCGCCACACGGGCCCGCCGAGGTGCTGCGGTTGGCCAAGCGGACCTAATTCGTCAGCAAATCGAACAGCGAACGGAACTGCTGGAAACACTACGTGAGGAAGTAGATCGGAACGGCCGTCGTCTCTATCGGGATTCCACCGTAGTTACCTCGCTCAATGACGACCTGGAAAGGATGGGTAATGAATATGGCAGTGCCCTGCGCGCCGCTAACCGCGCGCGCCTCAGCCAAGGATGGTTAACCTTCTTACTGAGCGCCAGGGGCTTCAACGACGCCTTCCGCCGGGTGGTGTACCTCCGCAGGTACCGCGACTATCGCCGGCGACAGGGCCGCCTGATCCACCAAACCCGTGGAGCACTAAACGAAAGAATCGCTAAGCTGGAAGTACAGCGAATCGAACAAGATTCCCTGCTCTTTGCCGCCGAAGACCAGGATGCTACCCTCCGTGAAGAATTGGCGATACAGACAGCCATTGTTGATAAACTATCTTCCAGCGAAAAGAAATTGCTGGTGACCATCCGGCAACAACAGCAACAAAGCGAACGCTTGAACCGGGAGATTCGCGCGGCCATCAGCAAGTCAATTGCCCGGGAAGAACGGCGTATCACGGCGGATGAGAAAGCTGGTGTAGTGGCCTCTCGTACGAAAACAGTGGGCGCGGGCATTTCTTCTCGGCGCGGGAAATTGGGGTGGCCCGCCAGAGGCAAGGTGATTCGAAAGTTTGGCCGTCAGTCCCACCCAGACGTACCCTCCGTAAAAATTGAAAACAGCGGTATCGACATCGACGCAGGTGCCAATGAAGCCATCGAAGCCATCTTTGCCGGGGAGGTGATCAGCCGAAGAGACATCCCCGGGTTACGTACCGTAATTATGATTCGGCATGGGGGCTTTTACACCGTTTATTCCAACGTCGATAACGTACAAGTCAAATTGGGTGACCGCGTACAAGCAGGTGACCAACTCGGCCTGACAAGTAAGGAAGGTGATGCGCTGCACTTTGAACTCTGGAAGGGGAAGACGCCACTGAACCCAACCAGTTGGCTCGTTAAGTAGACGAAAACTCGCTCTCCGCTCCTAATTGCACCGGTCGCTTACGCTCCCGTTGCAGCTACCGCACAAGGCAGCTCCCTGTGCTCCAAAGTTCACAATTTTTCCAAAAAGCTTGCTGAATTGCCCATAGCATTTTTTTGTGCAACCTGCAAAAAAGACCAGCCGTACCTCCTAAAGAGAAGTACGGCTGATGTTAAAAATGAGTTATCAGGAAAAAGTGTAAGTCGGTTACGCCGTCTGTAATTGAGGCGTATTAGCGTTGATACCATTTGCTCGCGCGAGCAACTCGGGAGTGAGTGCTTCGAAGCTGTAGCCAAGATCTGCATAGTATTGCAGGAGGCGAGGAAGAATGTTGCGTAATTTATCTTCAGCTTTAAGGCTGTCGTGGAAAACGACGATACTACCCGGGCTGGCGTTGCGGACAACGTTCTGGTAACAATCTTCTGCGGTCAGTTCGGGGTCAAAATCACCAGAAAGGACATCCCACATTACTACTTCATAATGACGGGTCAGGAACTGAGCCTGAGCTGGCTTCAGCCGGCCGTAGGGCGGGCGGAAAAGCGAGCCTTTTACCTGTAGGGCACAATGACGAACGTCGTGGAAATAAGGAACGTTCTCAGATTTCCAGCCATCAAGGTGATGCATGGTGTGGTTGCCTACGGAATGGCCGGCAGCCAATGTTTGGGTCAGTAATTCAGGGTAACGACGGACGTTATTACCGACGCAAAAGAAAGTAGCCTTAGCATTAAAATGGGCAAGCTGTTCTAGTACCCAAGGAGTGAGCTGGGGGATAGGGCCATCATCAAAGGTTAGGTAGATGACGGGGTTATCGGTGGCCTCTACACGCCAGTGAAAACTTGGGAATAGCTTTTGAATTACTCTTGGGGTCTTAATCAAATACATGTTCGGGGCAAATTAATTGGGTTTAGAATCATTGTTGGAACGCTATCAACAGAAATAGAAGTTGCCTCCCAATCAGAAGATTGCGTATCGATAGGTGCTTTATGTTTTGAAGATCCTGGTTTAAAAAGCGTGTTGCCGGCCCATGAAAAAAACTTCCGGCGAAGTCAGCGCGTTAGCGGAAACGAATAAGGCATTTAAAAACTGATCCTAGTGATTGCAAACTGAATCAGCTACCTTTGCGCGCTTTAGCGTTCGAACTGTCTAACGAAAAAACGTTTTTACTGTTCATAATGCTGCTTGCCAAATAAAATTTTCTTTTTAAGCCCTTTCCTTAATTACAATGCCATGAATCCCGTTCGTGTACGATTTGCCCCCTCACCTACCGGCCCTCTCCACATTGGTGGCCTTCGAACAGCTCTTTACAACTACCTGTTAGCTCGCAAAACCGGTGGTGTTTTCGTGCTGCGCATTGAAGATACGGACCAAAAGCGCTACGTTGAAGGGGCGGAGGCTTACATTATGGAAGCCTTGGAGTGGTGCGGAATCTCTCCTGACGAAAGTCCACAAAAGGGAGGGAATTACGGTCCCTACCGCCAAAGTGAGCGTCGGGAAATTTATGATGAGTACGTAAAAAAGTTGCTAGACAATGGCAGTGCTTACTACGCCTTCGATTCGGAAGATGAGCTCAATGATCGTCGGGAAGCCGAAAAAGCAAACGGAAACCATAATTTCCGGTACGACGCAAGCACCCGCATGAGCATGCGCAACAGCCTCAGTTTAACTAAGGCAGAGACGGAAAGGTCGTTGGCTGCCGGAACCCCTCACGTAATCCGCTTTCGCATTGACCCGGGGAACACCGTTTCTTTTTCGGATACTGTGCGCGAGCAGGTTAGTTTCCAGACAGAAGAATTAGGCGATCAAGTGCTGATGAAGGCCGACGGCCTACCTACCTACCACCTGGCCAATATTGTGGACGATCACCTGATGGAGATCACCCATGTCATCCGTGGCGAAGAGTGGCTGCCAAGTACTGCCTTGCATGTACTGCTGTATCGCGCCTTTGGTTGGGAGGGTACCATGCCGACGTTCGCTCACCTTCCATTGCTGTTGAACCCCAACGGTAAGGGTAAACTGAGTAAGCGGGATGGTGCCAAGTTCGGGTTCCCCGTATTTCCACTGGTCTGGCACGATGAAGCGAAAGGCGAAACGGCCGCTGGCTTCCGGGAGGATGGGTACTTGCCACAGGCACTTGTCAACTTCCTGGCCTTCCTCGGCTGGAACCCCGGTACGGAACAGGAAATCTTTTCGCTGAGCGAATTGGTTGCTGCTTTCGACCTCGATCGAATCAATAAAAGTGGTGCCCGCTTTGACATCGAAAAGGGACAATGGTATAACCAACAGTACCTCATTGCGACGAGCGATGAGGAATTAGCCCCAATGGTGGCAGCACAGTTTGCTGCTGCGGGCCACGAAATATCTACGGAGAAAGCAACTACCATTGCGAGCTTGCTTAAAGAGCGGATACAAGTACTTCCCGACTTTTTTGAGAAGGGCCGATTCTTCGTGGAAGCAGTAACTGCTTACGATGAAAAGACCATTCGCAAAAAGTGGAAGCCAGACAATCGTGCTGCCTTCGATCAACTGGCAGAAATTCTTTCAGGACACGAAGACTGGACTGCCGCACCCATCAAATCCGCCGTCGTCGCCTTTATGGATGCCAACGGTCTGGGTTTCGGTGCGGTCCTGCCCATCCTACGCGTAGCCATCAGTGGCTCGGTGCAGGGGCCGGATGCATTCGAAATGCTGGAAGCCGTCGGCCGCGAAGAAACCGTTGCGCGGTTGCGAAATGGCTATGATGCTTTTGATGCGATCAAGGCAGCGCAGTAGGGCGCGGACGCTGGTGCAAGGAAAAGGATAAAGGAGCAAAGGGAAAAGGCCTCGGTCGAGGACTTTCAGTCCGAGTGCGAACGGGGCCGTAGGCTCCCGGAGCGGGGAACAGCGGTAGCTATTCTCTCATTCCATTATTCTCTTTTTACCCCATCCAATCCAACAACGCTTCCACAAGATCCTTTGTGGGCGCAACGTCCGTCACTGCCCCCTTTGCTTTTTTACCTTTCCTTGCACTTGCGGCCGCGCCAGATGATGCTTCTGGTGCCTTCTCGGTAACTACAGATTCTTCCAACGTCTCTTCCTTACGTGCCAGCCGCAACAACCGCTGCCGATCAAATACGCTGAAATCAGCAAAAGTGCGGCGGAGGAGTGGCAAAATCTCTTCAAAGTCTGGCCAGTCCAGCCCCGCAACCCAGTCGTTGACCAGTGCCCAGAGCGGTGGATAATGAAAAAGCAATTGCCCACTACCATGTAAGAAGCCACTTAGCCACTGCGCTATGGGGTGCGCGCCGTTGGCAACGGAGAGGGCGAGGGAAAAACGCCGGGCCGTCTCTTCGTTATCGATAATGTTGTAGTCGTACAAGAGTCGCACGGAATGACCTTGAAGTAGGGGGTGTACGCCTCCGGCCAGGGCCGTGCGGCGCAGACCTCCGGTCCAGATGTCCGTATGTTCTTCGTTTTCCAACTGTGCCAGCGCGTAGTTGGCGGCAGCTATGTGTTTCAGCAGTTCGCTGGCCTGGTCATCGTCGATGTTGGTAGCAGCGGCAGGCAACCCCGCGGCGAGGCGAGGGAGTAATTCATCGATCACCAGCAACAGTGCTGTGGTGTCCGTTTTGCGGGAATCCCCATAACGGCTGGTGGAAACCAGGGTTGGTAGGGCTGCCAGCAAGGAGGCAATGTCGGTCGTCTCCGCCGCCCGGTGTCGGAGTACATCCATCAACCCAGGGACGACCTCTGAAAGATCGGCCCGCAGGCAATCGAGAGTAAGCTGAGCAAGGGGCCGAACGGTACGCATGTCCGCCGCTTTCTCGGTCGCATATCGGCCGGCAGCAACGCCAACCGTATTACCATAGCTGGCCCGCTCGATGAGGTAAAGGCTGAATTCCGGTTGCCATTCTAACAACCAGATCTCTTTGAAACTGCTGAGGCTGTCGGGGCCACTCGGCTGTAATCTCCCCCAGTTGATCTCCAGGATGTTCAGCCGGTGAAGCAGGTGGCTCTTGCGCAGGTCGTTGGGGGCCCGTAGGTCAATGCCGCCCCTTGGATTGGTTTTAGTTGCCTTGAGGTATTGTTCACCGGCTGTTTCCCAGAGCTTAGCCATCCGGGTGCTCTTCAGCTCCCGGTTCAGATCTTCGAGCAGGGGAACGGTGGTGACGTCGGGCGGGACGAAGCCGACGGTCGTACCGATGGTCAACTTCTCATGAATGACGGCCAATCGCTCCGGCCGGCCTGCGGCTAACGTGCCGAGCAGGGCTTGCTCCAACTCCTGGATGCCGGGTAATTCGTGGTTCCTGAGCGTGGCCAGCATCCGTGCCAAGCCAACGCCCTCAGTGGCCATGGCAGGGCTGGCATCGAAGCCCTCCTCCCGAAGGAGCTTAGCGGCAGTTGCCATCCAGCGGTTCACGGCCTGGTTGGGGAAGTCGTGCAGTAACTGGTACCAGCTCGGGCTTTTTACGCCCGCACCGTAGCCTCCTGCCCGCGCTAAACGCGGGTAAGACCAGGGCACCCAGGCAGCAGCGACCTTAACCCTGGGCAGGCCTTTTAGCTTGGCTTTATCGGTCGTCGCTTTATGTTTAAGTACATCAGCGACGGCAGGGCTGTGCCACGCACCGACGATGATGGCGATGCGCTCCGCGCCGGTTTTCATGGCCTTGCGAATTTCACCTCGCATGAAGGCTTCCCGGCGCTCGTTCTCATCGTCGGAGGCAGAAGGGAAAGTTTGTCGTAGTTCGCGGATCATTTCGAGAAGTGCAGCGAAGACGGCCAGGGAATCTTCGTGGCCGCGCTCGAGGGTGGCATCCCACCAGTTTTCACTGTCGTCGTAGCCCGCCAGTTCGGCCATCAGACCCAGGGGGTCCCGCCGAAGTTGAACGCGGAGTTGTTTTTTCGTTTTACCGGGAAACTCCGAAGGCTCGTCTTCCGGCGGTTCCTCGGTAGCAAATAGGGTAGGGGGAACGTTAGCGGCCTTTTCGGCGAGGTAAAAGCGGGCAGGTAGGTCGATGGGCCACACGTCGACGGCCTTTTCCACTGCCCAGTCTATCGCCTGGTACTCCGGGCTAAAGGAGGCGAAGGGGTAGAAGCTCGCGCGCTCAATGTCTTTGGCGTCATACAGCACCAGCGCAACCGGCGGCCGCAGGCCGTTGCTAACGATTTCCCGCAACACCTTATCTGCATCCGCCGGCATCTCGATCAGGATCAGATCGGGCTGGTACTCATCGAGCGCCGCGCGGAGGCGGCGGGCGGAACCGGGACCATGATGGCGAATGCCGAAGGTTTGGGTTTGCATTGAAGCGGGGTGAAAATTCAGGTGAGTGAATTATGTGGCTAGCTTGGCGCAATCATGTAACACTTTTACCGTCAAATATAGTTTTGTACAGCTGCATATTACCTTCGCCAACATGAACCGTATCCTAATCATCGGCTGCTCCGGCTCCGGCAAAACTACCCTGACCAACAAATTGGCAGCGCAGACCGGCCTGCCCGTCATCCACCTTGATCAGGAATACTTCTTCCCTGGCTGGAAAGAGCCCAAAACCGAAGATTGGGCCAAAACCGTGGAACAACTCGCTGCCCGAGAACAATGGGTCATGGATGGGAACTTCTCCGGCACCTTCAAGTATCGCATGCCTCGGGCAGACACCGTCGTCTTCGTTGATCGGCCAACCTGGCTATGTCTGTGGCGCGTCCTCAAACGTACGCTGAAACACCACGGCAAAGTGCGCCCGGGCTCCGCGCCGGGCTGCTCCGAGCGGTTCGACGCTCATTTTTTTCACTATGTGATGCGATATAATATTACCCGTCGGCCCGGAATTTTGCGGGTGCTCGAGGAACAACGAGCATTAGGGAAGGAAGTATTTCGGTTACGGTCGGGGGGAGACGTGAAGGCCTTTTTGGCGAGGTTTTAACGTTGAAGAAACCTGCAACTCTTTTTTACCCCCGAATCCCCTCCAAATACTCCCGCACCCCATGGTGACTCACCGTCTTTCCTGCAAAGTGTGCCTCCGTTGAAGTCCGCTCGGTAGGCGTGGCACCAAAGGAAGACAAGATGTTTTGGAGGTGCATCTTCATGTGCCCTTTCTGGATGCCGGTAGTGACGAGGCTCCGCAGTGCTGCAAAGTTCTGAGCGAGGCCTGCGGCGGCCATTACGCCCATCAGTTCGTGAGCGCCGGGGCGATCTAGGATATCTAGGGCCATATTGGCGAGGGGGTGGAGCTTGGTCAGGCCACCTACGGTGCCTAGAGCAAGAGGCAGGCTCACTTCAAAGTGGAACGTATCGTTATCGATTCGGCACTGGCTGAGGCTACGGTATTGACCGCTTTGGGCGGCGAAGGCATGGCAAGCCGCCTCGATGGCTCGGAAGTCATTGCCCGTGGCCAGCACAACAGCGTCGACGCCATTCATAATGCCTTTGTTGTGGGTGACTGCGCGGTAAGGGTCCTGCCGGGCAATGTCGACGGCGTATTTGAAGCGGCGGGCAAAATCCGCTGCGTCAACCCCGCTGCCGGGCAGGTTCATGTTTTTAATGGGGCAAGTGACCCAGGCACGGGCCAGGCAGTTCGGCGTATGGTTGCTCAGGATGGCCATGATGACCTCCAGGTCCCGCTCGTCTTCGTGCAAGTCGGGAGAATCGGTGGCCCAACGCCGGAGTTCTTGACCGTAGGCTTCAAGAACGGTATTGATGAAGTTGGCCCCCATGCTGTCAGCGGTACCGAAGCTGACTAGTAACTGGTAGCAATCCGGGCTGACTTCTGGAAGATGTTTCCAGCGGATACCACGGACGCCACCGCCCCGGCTGTCCATCCGTTCGGTCAGGGCTAGGGTCTGGGCGCGGACGCGGGTGCAAAGACTGGTTAAAAGCGCCGCTCTTCGCTCCGGCCTTCCGCTCCAGCGGAAGTGTAGCTGACCGAGTTTCTCGGCGGCAACGACTTCGGCGTGGAAACCACCCCGGGTCATCCAGTACTTCGCAGCGGCGGAAGCCGCCGCTACTACACTAGACTCTTCGATCACCATCGGCACGGCATAGGTAGTACCGTTGACGACGAAGTTAGGCGCTACGCCAAATGGTAGTGGGAAATTCGCCACCGTATTCTCACTGAAGTTGTCGATGACACCCTGTAGGTCTGCGTCGGAAGCGTCAAAGCGGAGAAACCCCTCTTCCTGTTCGGGCCGGAGGAAATTTTCGACGAGCCATGCCCGCCGTTCCGCTTTGGTCTTCTTGCTGAAGCCGTTGATTTTTTTCTTGTCTGTATCCACTACTAGCTACTGATTTTCCTTACAAGCGGGGCCGAAGGTAAGCCTCCGCAAGCTCTAGGCCTCGAATTTGAGTATTAACGTAGCGTTGCAGCGTAGCATAATCCTCCCGCGCGTAGCGCAGAAATGCCGACGCTTGGCCGTACACTGCCGGTAACGCCGACTTTTTGGTGAGGTAATAACCGTCCAAGAAGTTCTGCAGCCCTCCACTGATGATTAGGTGCTCGCAGCGGACGTTGATGCCCTGCTTGTTTAACGTTCCCTGCACCTGCGCGCCCGCCACCAAATCATTGATCATGGTCACCATCTCGTCAGCCGTATGGCCTACTCGGACGATAGGACCGTAAGCCGCGCGGCTCAGATCATCCGCCCGGTAAAGTTCTAGCTTGCTGAAATTCGTTCCGCCGTTCGCTGCAGTGTCGATAGCCAATAAGGGTAATTCTAGCAAACCCGCTAAGCTGCGCGGGCCCATGCCCTGGCCAACTTCCTTGACAATGACGGCCAGGCCAGGCAAGGCCCGCAGGGTTTCCTGAACGGTCTCCAAGGGAGGGACGGTAAATTTATCCCCTTCCGGCTGCATTGCTTCCTGTAGAGGGTTGATGTGCAGAATTAAACCATCTACCCGAAGAAGATCACACATCTGGCGAATTTCTTCCATACGTCCGGCATCGGCCATTTCCTGCACCTGCGCTACGCCGAGGTTGGCAAACAGAGGCACGTCATCTCCCGTAAGCGGACGAATATCGAAATCTTTCAGCCGCTCCTGACCATATAATAACGGCCGGCAGGAACCAAGGCCCATTCCTAATCCGAATTCGGCACAAGCTTGTGCAAGATTTTGGTTAATGGTATAGGCTTTCTCCGTTCCTCCCGTCATGCTGCTTACCCAAAGCGGTGCTTTCATCTCCTTGCCCGCAAAGGATACGGCCGGTAAAGATCCTGGAAGGGGGTGGGCAGCAAGTAACGGCTCATAGTCGAACCGACGGTCTATTTCCATCGCTTCTACCTGAGAGCGAAAGGCCAGCTCTATATGGTCTTCTTTACGGCTTTCGCCGGTAGGATCCTCGGTCGAAGAATGATGCATGGAGGTAGTAAGTATTGTTGGCATTATTGCCGAACGTGAGACGAAGGTAATGGTTTAAACAGCGCTAAGTGTTTTGGAGGGATACGGCTGTTGGTAGCTTTGCGTTGTTGGCCGTTGGGAAGCCTTCTGCTTTTAATACATCCTTCCTCCTAGAAGCATAGCGAGTTCCCGAATGTGAACTTAGCGAATGTCCCAACGTGAGCGGAGCGATAATTCTACGACGCGTAGCACGGAGTACGGGCCTAGTAAGCAAAAAAGGAGGGTACCCAATTAAGGTACCCTCGAAAATGGTCTTTCCAAAAAGCAAACACTTAAACAATTCTTGACGGTAATTCTTGCTATCGAAAAGTTGTTGTGTACTTTCGATGTACGAACCGCACTATGGCGTTTTTAACCGTGATAAAGCAAAAATGCACTTTATCAGCCTAGTATTGTCTCCTGGGCCATTAATTTTGGGATTTTAACAGATATATTACTATGAGAAACACGTCAATTCTAATACCGATCATCCTAATTAGCTGTCTTACGGCACTAGGTTTTCTATTCTATAAAGCCTTGCAAACGGTGGAACAAGACAAACTGCGGGGTAATAATCCCATCGTGCTCAACGAAGCCGATTATGCGGATGAGCCTACTCCGACAGACATTGGGACTACCACGGATTATGATGCTGCCGCTCAATCAGAGATACCGACGAAGCCCACCAATACGGCACCTACAAATGCGATCGATGAAATGACGGAGGCAGAAAAGCGTGCTGCGGAGTTGGAGGAGCTACAAGAAGCTGCCCGCAAAGCCCGTGAGGCAGAAGCCGCCGCTGCAGCAGAGACAGACGATGATGAAATTGATACAACGACGCCAAATGCCGTCGGAGAGCCTAACGGAACGGGCCGCTATCTCGTTATTGCTGGTAGTTTCCGGAAGCGAGCGGGCGCCGAGCAGCGTGTTTCCAGACTGAAAAGTGCGGGCTTTCGAGAAAGCACCGTCGAAAAATTTAATCGGGGTACTTACGCCGTAGCGCTGGCTGGCCAGTTCAACCGGTTCTCCGAAGCCAGGCAATTGGCAGATAGGATCGTGAAGGCTGGGTTTGAGGCACAGGTTATGCGACGTAGATAGCAGCGGA
>Ga0316204_10011250_pt1 | contig 11262 bp, 9 predicted proteins | sample 6monrhotite_MG_2_FD_205661 | JGI IMG/M metagenome (GOLD analysis project Ga0316204, IMG submission 205661) | Microbial mat bacterial communities from mineral coupon in-situ incubated in ocean water Damariscotta River, Maine, United States -... | ecosystem: Environmental > Aquatic > Marine >...
CACGCTCCTAGATCGAACTCGCCCACATCGGGGCGCGCGACCCACGGCAGAGTCCGAGCTCGCCTTCACGTGGGCTCGCGGCGACGCCGATAGCCAGGGGACCGGCGCGCCTCACCCGCGCGCCGCCTGCCGTCCTCCCCGCCCCTCCCCGCGTTGATGATCCCGCACCGCCCCGCCGTCGCCCCCACCTGCCGGACGACCCGCGGACTCACATCGCTGCACGAGGAGCTGCTCAGCTTCGAACGCGGGGTCGAGCCCAGCGTCGAGCGTCTGTTGCGGGTCTTCGATGCACTGAGCGAGACGTCGAACGGAGACGCGGCGAGCCTCGCCGATCGCTGCACGCGGATGGGCGCCTTCCTGCGCGATCTGCGCGAGGACGGCCCCGAGCTCGGCCTCGAAGACCTCGACGTGCTGCTGGAGAACCTCCCCGAGGCCGCGGACACGTCGATCGAGCTGCACGAGCGCCCGAGCTTCGAGCCGGGCCCGGCGACGGCCGCTCCCGTCTGCAGCAGCTCGGTGATCGGTGTCCCCGAGTTCCGCGACTCCGGGCTCCAGCTCGACGTCGATGGGCCGTGGGTCCGACTGCGGGTCCCGCCGCTCGAGGACGGAGTCACGACCGCTCAGGTGCTCGACGACCTCGCGGCCCTGTGGTCCTCGACCCCCTCGCACCTCGGGTGGTGGGTCGACCTCGCGCTGCTCGAGACGATCCCCGTCGCGCTCCTCGCGCAGCTCAATCGCCAGCGCGGCGAGGCGGGCTCCGACCCACGCCGGATCGCCCTCGGCGGTGTGCGTGGACGATTCCGCGCCGCGGCGCTGCTCGCCGGCCTCGAGCGGCGCTTCGAGCTCGAGTAGCTCGAGCCGACGCCCTCCGATCCAAGCGGACGGCGACGTCGGCCAATCGACGCCTGACTCGCCGGGTCGCCCGCGGGCGCGTTCGATTAGGATCCTCGGCCCTCATCGCCGATGCCGTCCCCCCAGCCCACCTCCTCCGCGCCCGAGCGCGGCAGCGTCTGGCGGAGCCTCCTGTTCTTCCTGCCGATCGTGCTGTGGACGCTGGGCACCGCAGGCGCCGTCGCGATCGTCGCAGTCCTCTGGCCGCGCTTTCGCCGTGGCGGCTTCCTGCCGTGGGCGCGGCTCTGGGGCCGCCTGCCGCTCGCGCTCTGCGGCGTGCGGCTCGAGGTCCACGGCGCCGAACGGCTGGAGGCCCCCGGCGGTCGCATCGTGCTGTTCAACCACGCCAGCCTGCTCGACATCTACGTGCTCGCCGCCACGCTGCCGCGCAACCCGGTCGTGCTCTACAAGAAGGAGTTCAGCCGTGTGCCCGGGCTCGGCCCCGCCCTGCGATCGCTCGGCATGATCCCCGTCGATCGTTCGGATCACCAGGCCGCCGTGCGCAGCCTCGCCGAAGCGGGGCGACGGATCAGAGACGAGCAGGCGAACTGCCTGATGGCCCCCGAAGGGACTCGCTCCCGCCTCGGTGGTCTGCAGAACTTCAAGCTCGGTGCGTTCCACCTCGCGGCCGAGCACGGCATCCCGCTGGTCCCGATGATCGCGCGCGGCGTGGAGCGCGCCATGCCGATGGGAGCGCTCCTCGTACGCAGCGGAACCGTACGCATCGACTTCCTCGAACCGATCACGACGACCGGCTGGACCAAGGACGACGTCCGCGAACACGCCCGCGACGTGCGCCGGCAGTTCTTGGAGTACCTCGACCCGGCGCCCGGCTGCGAAGGAGCCGCCTGACGTGCCGAGCCTCCCCTGCATCGCGGTCATGGCCAAGCGACCCCAGCCCGGGCGCGTGAAGACGCGCCTCGCGGCGAGCCTTGGAGGAGGCGTCGCCGCGCTCCTGTCCGAGGCCTTCCTGCGCGACACGCTGCGGGCCATGCGATCGCAGACGGGTGCAGAGCGCTGCCTGTACGTCACGCCGGCGAGCAGCGAGCCCTGGTTCGCCGCGCTCGACCCCGACGCCCAGCTCCTCGTCCAGCCCGAGCTCGAGTTCGGCGCACGCCTCGCCGCCGGCTTCGGCGCGCTGTTCGACGCCGGCCTCGGCCCCGTGATCTTCGTCGGTGCGGACATGCCGCACCTCACGCCGGAGCTCCTCGACGAGGCGTTCGACGCGCTCACTCGCAGCGACGTCGTCCTCGGCCCGTGCGACGACGGCGGCTACTACCTGATCGGACTCGCCGCCGAGCGACCCCGGCTGTTCGACGGCGTGCGCTGGAGCACGCCCGAGACGCTGTCCGACACGGTCGCGCGCGCCGAGGCGCACGGGCTCTCCGTGCATCTCACCGCGGAGTCCTTCGACGTGGACGAGATCGATGACCTGCGCCGGCTGGCCGCGCTGGAAGACCTCGCCGACCGCTGCCCCTCGACCGCTGCCGCGCTCGAGAGCGTCGACCTCGGCTAGCGCCGCGAGGCGAGCGCCCGACTCGCGCGCACCGCGGCTCAGTCGCTCAGCGTGAAATCGGGCAGGCGCCGCGGCTCGCCGCCCGCCATGGCCGACTCGTGAGCGAGCAGCCCGACGCAGGTCCAGTTCGCCGATTGGCGGGCGTTCGGGTAGGTCGCGCGTCCCTCGCGCAGCGCGCTGACGAACTCGTTCACGAGGTGCGGATGCGAGCCCCCGTGGCCCCCGCCCTGCGTGAACGAGAGGTGCGTGTTCTCGTCGAGGTCGTACAGACCCTGGGTCGTGAAGGCGCGGATCTCCTCGGGCAGGAGGTGCGCGAAGTCGGGGCACTCGACCCGCTCCGGGATCTCCGGCTCCGGACGCTTGGCGGTGTGGACGACCAGCGGCTCGCCCTCGACGAGCGGCCACTCGACCGACTTCTCGCTGCCGTAGACGTCGATGCTCTCGCGGTACTGGCGCGCCGTGTCGAACAGCGAGCGGTGCACGCGCGCCGCGAGCTCTCCGCCGCGCAGCGTGATCTGCGCCGACTCGACGGCGAACGGCGAGCCGTAGTGCGCGACCAGCTCGTCGCGGATGCGGCCCGAACCCAGGCAGCTGACGGACTCCGCGTCGAGCCGGGGGAGCGCCAGGCACGGGCCGACGCAGTGCGTCGCGTAGTGCATCGGCGGCAGCCCGGGCCAGTAGTTCGGCCAGCCGTCCATGTCCTGCTGGTGCGAAGCCTGCAGGAACTGCAGCCGCCCGAGCTCACCCGCGTCGTGGAGCTGCTTCATGTAGAGGAACTCGCGGCTGTACACGACGGTCTCCATCATCATGTAGGTCAGCCCGCGCTCCTCGCAAAGCTCGACGATCCGCCGGCACTCCTCGACGGTGGTCGCCATCGGCACGGTGCAGGCGACGTGCTTGCCCGCTTCGAGCGCCGCGATCGACTGCGGCCCGTGGTCGGGGATCGGCGTGTTGATGTGGACCGCGTCCACATCCGGATCGGCGAGCAGCTCGGCGTAGTCCGTGTAGCGGCGCTCGACGCCGAAGGCGTCGCCGAGCGCGTCGAGCTTCGCGCGCGTGCGCTGGCAGAGCGCGACGACCTCGACGCCGGGGAGTCGCTGGTAGATCGGCAGGAATTCGGCGCCGAAGCCGAGACCGGCGAGGGCGACGCGGAGCGGGCGGTCGGTGGCCATGGATGAAAGGAATCGGAGGAGCGACGAGGGCGATGCGGGGTGGCAGTCTCGGAGGTCCCCCTCGATGGCGCAAGCGCCGCCGGCTCCGCCCTGTTCCGGGCCTTTGTAGGGCCTGAACAAGCCCGCCCAGGCGGTCTACCGGCCCACACCGCCGCCGCGCGATGCTCTCTCGGGTCGCGGCTCGCCCGCGCTGTGGATCCGCTACCCTGTTCGCCTCCGCAGCGCCTCCGCGGCGGACGCAACCCACACGATCGAATCATGAGAACCACTCTGCTCACACTCGCCCTCCTCCTCCCCGCCTTCGCCTGCAGCTCGGAGAAGGAGGCCGCCGAGGTCACCACGCCTGGGGCCATGGACGCCACCCTCGAGGACGTCACGCCCGCCACGCCCGTCGCCCTCGAGTCCGGCGTGCACGAAGTCAAGTGCGGCTGCCACATCGACGAGATCGGCAAGTGCGGCAACTACGTCGACGTCGACGGCGAGTGGGCCATGATCGCCAACCCGAAGGACCATGGCCTCAGCGCCATGGAGTGGTGCGGCGCCAAGACGAAGGTCGAGGCGACCGTCGCCGGCACGCTCACGGGCAAGAGCATCGAGCTGACGCAGCTCGAAGTCGCCAAGTAGCGCTTCCTCGTCGAAGCGCGCGCGCCACCGAGGCGTGCACGAACACCGCGGGGCGCCCATCGGGCGCCCCGCAGTCGTTCACGGCTGGCGCTCGAGCCAGCCGATGACGCAGCGCTGGAAGAGCACGTGAGGCGCGTCCAGGTGGGCGCTGTGACCGGCGCCGGGGAGCTCCATCCAGCGCTTGGGACCTGTGAGCGCGTCGAAGAACGCGCGTTGCTCCGCGCGGTGCTCGTCGAAGCGCAGCGTCTCGCCGGGGACCTCGGGGTCCGGCAGCTCGAACTCGAGGCGGCCGTAGAGCACGAGCGTCGGCACAGCGAGCTGCGCGGGGTCCACGAGCGGCAAGCGTTCGACGTAGTCGCGAAGCGGGCCGCTCGGCACGGTCTCGCCCTGCGCGAGCAGATGCTGCTCGAAGTGCTCCGGCACGTCTTCTTCGTAGAAGCCGGGGATGAAGTCGCCGCGCGCCGAGGCGGAGGTCACGGCGCGCCGTGGGCCGTCGAGGGCCGTGTCGCCGAAGATCTGACGCACGACTGCCTCGGGAACGCGACTCCTCCAGCGGAAGCCGTAGAGCACCAGACCGCGGACGCGCTCGGGGTGCTCTTGCGCGAAAGCCCCCGCGACCTGCGAGCCCCGGCTCGGCCCGACGAGGAACACCGGCCGGTCGCCGCGCAGCTCGGCGATGCGATCGAGTGCGATGCCGAGGTCGCGGGTCGCGCTCGCGCAGCCGCCGTCCGGGTCGTCGATCGGCGGGCTCGACAGCCCGTAGCCGCCGAGCTCGACCGCGAAGACATCGAAGCCCCGTAGCGCGAGCGCGTTCATCACGGAGTAGTCGCGCAGCGGCAGATCCCAGGTCCCGCGCGCGCTGAACGTGGCGCTGGGCAGAAGGACCACGATCGGCGCAGGCGTGCGCTCCGCGCTCTCGGAGCCCTCGCCCTTCGCCGCGACGAGCTTCGGCACGACCTTGTTCCAGAGGACGAGCGCGCGGTCGCCATCCGTGGCGAAGTACTCGGTGCCGCGGGGCTCTCCGACGCGCTCGCTCTTCTTGGTCCGCTTGGCGACGCCGGCCGCATCGTCGTTCGGGACGGGGAAGGCGAGGTTGTACTGCGCGATGCGCCAGGAGTCGCCCTCCCGCTCCAGCACGCCCGAACCACGCACCTCGCCGTACTTCGCGTTCTGCAGGCGCTCGTCGAACCAGGCGATGTCGCCGCTCGCTGCGACGGTGACGTTGCGCTCGCTCGCGACGTAGACCCAACCCTGACCCTTCGAGAAGTACGGTTCGGAGTAGGCGCGGAAGTCCGCGACCGTCCAGCGCTCGTTCGCGTCGGTGCCGAGGAACACGGCGTCCTCCGTGAACTTCGCGAAGTAGCGCTCGCCGTCCGCCTGGGCGGCTGCGAGGTGGAAGTCGTCCAGGAAGACGTCGATGTCGCTCGAGGCGTCCATCGGGGTCGGGAGCAAGAGGGTCGCGAGGAGGAGGAGCATGACCCCAGGCTAACCGGGGCCGCCGCCGAGCGCCTCAGGCCCGCTGCCGGTCTCCGCTGAGCGCCGCCACGAAGCGCGCCACATCCTCGCCACCGTTGTAGACGTGCGGCGAGAGCCGCCAGCCTCCGTCGCGGCGTGAGACGCCGACGCCGGCCGCCGCCAGCTGCTCGGAGAGCGGGTCGAAGTCCGCGGCGTCGCGCGGAGCCACTCGAAAGAGGTGGCTGGCCTGGATCGCGGCGTTCGACGGCGAGACGTCGAAGCGCGCGCCGTCGAGCGCTTCACGCACCGCGGCGTGCAGGCGCGCGACGTGGGCGGCGATCGCGCCCTCGCCGAGGTCGACGAGCGTCTGGAGGCCCGGCTCCCAACCGGCCAGTCGCACGAAGGCGGAGCTCTCGCCCTGGTCGAACTTCGCAGCGGGGCTCGCGAAGTCGTCGGCGTAGTCGGTCAGGCGATTGAAGTCCTGAGAGCCAGCGAAGTTCTTCCAGTTGGCCTCGAGCGGCTCGAGGCGCTCTTGCAGCTCGGGGCTGAGACGCAGGAAGCCGGTGCCGTACGGGCCGAGCAGCCACTTGTAGCCCGCGCCCGTCACGATGTCGCAGCGCTCCATGGGGATCGCCGGGTCCACGCCGACGGACTGCGTCACGTCGAGCAAGGAGAGCGCCCCGGCCTCGCGCGCCGCGCCGCACAGGCGCGCGACGTCGAGGCGACAGCCGTTGGTCCAGGACAGCGGCGCGATCGCGAGCAGAGCGGCGCCATCGTCCATCTCGGCGAGCAGGCGCTCCTCGACGCCATCGCCGTTCGCGACGAGGACCAGCTCGAAGCCCGCGTCCGCGAGGCGCCGCCAGGTCTGCACGTTGCTCGGGAACTGGCCGTCGACGCCGACGATCCGGCGCCGCGCGCCGACGAGCGCGTCCGCCTGGCAGCGCAGGTTCCAGGCCACGGTCGCCATGCCGTAGCTCGCCGCGCCTACCAGGCTGTAGGACTCGGCCGGGCCGCCGACGACGCGGGCCAGCAGTGCGCGCACGCGCTCCAGCGGCTCGAAGAACTCGACGGCGCCGAAGTCCGGGCTCGCGAGGCGATCCACGCAGGCGTGCATGGCCGCGAGCGCGCGCTTCGGCTTCGGCGTCATGTACGCCGCGTTCAGGAACGTGCGCCCGGGCGGCTGCGGCTCGAAGAGCGCGGCGCCCGGGTGCTCGAGTCCGGCGTGACTCGTCGCGCCGCTGGGGTCCCCCACGCTCAGCGACCGCCGCCGTTGGAGCCGCTCGCCGCGTCGCCTTCCGCCGGCGACTCGGCCTCACCCTCTGCGGCCTCGCGAGCCTCCTGCATGGGGTTCTTCTTCTCCTTGTTCTTCTGACGCCAGCCGCGCTCCAGCTCGAGGTCCTCTTCCGAGATCTCCTGCGGGAAGACGTTGTTGGTGACGTCCACGTCCGCGAGCTCCCAGTGGGGGTCGAGCAGAACACGGACGATCACCTTCTCCGAGACGAGCAGCTTGCTCACGGACTCGGAGTCGCGACGCCAGACCTCGACGGGGATGCGCACCTCCTCCGTCTCGCCGTCCGCGTAGGTGACCTCGAGCACGACGGGCATCGGAATGCCGCCGAGGTTCTGGAGGTCCACCGAGTAGAACGCGAAGGACGTCTGCAGGATCTCCTTCTCCCAGTCCTCCAGCTTCTCGCTGAGCTTCTCGAAGGCCTCGCGGTCCTGGACGGTCACGTCGAGCTCGTCGAAGGCGTTGTAGAAGTCCGCCAGCTCCGGGTGGCGCGTCATGCGGCGTTCGAGCCCCGCGTTGCGGGCATCGGAGAGCGACTCGGGCTCACCCTCGCGCTCCTGCTTGGCCAGGGGCTTCTCGACGTCGGGGTCGCGGGTGTCGATGCGGTAGCGCGTCACGTTCTCGATCGCGATGTCGACGTGGTCCGTGGTGTAGAACCAGCTGCGCCAGAACCAGTCGAGGTCGACCGCCGAGGCGTCCTCGAGCGTGCGGAAGAGGTCCGAGGGCTGCGGGCGTTTGAAGCGCCAGCGGGTCGAGTACTCCTTGAAGGCGAAGTCGAACAGCTCGCGCCCCATCACGGTCTCGCGCAGGACGTTCAGCGCCGTCGCCGGCTTCGCGTAGGCGTTGTTGCCGAACTGAATGAGCGACTCCGAATTCGTCATGATCGGCACGGAGTTCTTGTCCGACATGTAGTCGACGATCTTGTGCGGCTTGCCTCGCCACGAGGGGTAGTCCTCCTCCCACTCCTGCTCGGCGAGGTACTGGACGAAGGTGTTCAGGCCCTCGTCCATCCAGGTCCACTGGCGCTCGTCCGAGTTGACGATCATCGGGAACCAGTTGTGGCCGACCTCGTGGATCACGACGCCGATCAGGCCGTACTTCGTCCGCTCGGAGTAGGTGCCGTCCTCGTTCGGCCGCGGCCCGTTGAAGCAGATCATCGGGTACTCCATGCCGCCGACCGGCCCGTTGACCGAGATCGCGACCGGGTAGGGGTACGGGAAGCAGAACTTCCCGTAGACGTCCAGCGTGTGGAGGATCGCGTGGGTCGAGTAGCGGCTCCAGAGGGGCTCGCCTTCGTTCGGGTAGAACGACATCGCCATGACTTCCTGTTCGCCGGCGCGCGTGCCCTGCGCGTCCCAGATGAACTTGCGGCTCGAGGCCCAGGCGAAGTCGCGGACGTTCTCGGCCTGGAAGATCCAGGTCTTCTGCTCGTCAGAACCCTCTTCCTCGTTCCGCTTCGCCTCTTCGGGCGTGACGATGAACATCGGATCGCTCGCCGTGCGCGCCTCCTGGAGCCGCCGCTGCTGCGCCAGGGTCAGGACGCTGTCCGTGTTCAGCAGCTCACCGGTCGAGGCCACGATGTGGTCGGCCGGCGTCGTGATGTGCACCTCGTAGTTGCCGAACTCGAGCGTGAACTCACCGCTGCCGATGAATTGCTTGTGCTGCCACCCGTTGACGTCTGTGTAGGCGGCGAGGCGCGGGAACCACTGCGCGATCTCGTAGATGTCGTTCCCGTCCTTCTCGAAGTGCTCGTAGCCGCCGCGGCCGCCCAGCACCTTCTGCTCGTTGATGTTGTGCTCCCATGCGACGGAGAAGCCGACGCGCTCTCCGCTCGCCAGGGGCTTCGGCAGGTCGACCCGCATCATCGTGCCGTTGATCGTGTAGGGCAGCGGGTTCCCGTCGGTGTCGATGACCGCCTTGATGTCCTGCCCACCCTGGAAGCGCCGCGCCGCGAGCGTCCGGCGCACCGTGTCGTAGGTGGTGGACTCGGGGTTCGGCGCCAGGGACGTCAACACCCCGTGGGACTCGGGCTGGAAGCGGTTCTGGTCGAGCTGCAGCCAGAGGTACGCCAACTCGTCGGGCGAGTTGTTGTGGTACGTGATGCGCTCCGCGCCGGTCAGGCGGCGCGCCTTCTCGTCGAGCGTGACGTCGATGACGTAGTCGACGCGCTGCTGCCAGTACTCGTGGCCCGGAGCCCCGGAGGCCGTCCGGTAGTCGTTCGGCGTCGGGAGGATCTCCTCCAGCTGACGGAAACGGTCGACGCGCTCCCGCTCGACGCCGAAGGCGGTGCCGATGGCGAGCAGGACGAGGAAGCTGGAGCGGAGGGCGAGGGTGCGGTTCATGGATGGGGATCGGGGCAGGTCTCGACGGGATCGACGATCGGACAGTCTAGCAGCACGTCGACCACCCGGCGGCCCTCTCGCCGGGTGGTCGCCGCGTGACGCGGGAGCCAGGCCTGATCCGGCGTGACGAACGCTTTACCCGCACCCAACCGACGCTACGCTCCGGATTCACCAGCGGCGTCACGCCGACTCGCTGCCCGAAGGAGAGCGCCGTGAGAGACGAGAGCTACGCGACCGAGGTCCGCGACCAGTACGAGCAGTATCCGTTCCCCTACCGCCGTCCCGAGGACGAGCGCCAGAGGCTGATCGTCTCGGAAGTCGACCACCTGTCGAAGATCGACCACCACTGCTTCGGCGGTCGGCGCGACTTCACGAAGCCGCTGCGCATCCTGGTCGCCGGCGGCGGCACCGGCGACGCCTTGATCTTCCTCGCCGAGCAGCTCCGCGGCGCTCCCTGCGAGTTCGTGTTCCTGGACATGAGCGCGCGCAGCCTGGAGATCGCTCGCGCTCGCTGCGCGGAGCGCGGCATCGAACGCGTGCAGTGGGTCCACGGCTCGCTCCTCGAGCTCGACTCCCTCGGCCTCGGCGAGTTCGACTACATCAACTGCATCGGCGTCCTGCATCACCTGCCTGAGCCGCGAGCCGGGCTCGAGCAACTCACGCGCAGCCTCGCCGTCGAGGGCGGGATGGGTCTGATGCTCTACGGCAAGTACGGCCGCAAGAACGCGTACCTGGTCCAGGAGCTGCTCGGACTGATGCAGCCCGACGACGAATCGTTGGCCAGTCGGGTCGAGGTCGCGCGCGCCGCGCTGCTCGACCTCGGCGAGACCCGCAGGATCAAGATCGACGACGCAGCACGTGAGCTCCTGCGCTCGCGCGAGGCCGACGCCTACCTCGTCGACACCTACCTGCACGGCGTCGACCGGGCCTACACGGTCTCCGACCTGTACGAGCTCCTGACCAGCTGTGGGCTCTCCATGGCCGGCTTCACGAACTTCTTCGACGCCCAGGGCGCCAGCTGCGCGCTCGAGTACGACCCGGGCCTGTACTTCCAGGAGCCGCACCTCATCAACCGCGTCGGCGCGCTCGCGCCGGCCGAACGCGGTCACATCGCCGAGCTGCTCAACGGCTCCATCTCGATGCACGCCTTCTACGTCTCCCGCCGCGTCGGCGCCGCGGCGGCCGTGGTCGACCCCGAGCACGCCGCCTACCCGACGACGACCTACGCCCAGCGTGCGTTCGACGCCCTGCTCGCCGATACGCCGGATCGAGTCCAGTTGCTCCTCGCCGGAGGTCTTCAGCGCGAGCTTCCGCTCACCCCCACGGCGCACCGAGTCCTGGCCGCGATCGACGGGCGTACGCCGCTCGGGCAGCTCCTGCGAGACCTCTCCAGCGGGAGCTCGGAGCGCGAGCGGATCGAGCGCGAGGTCTACGGTCTGCTCGACCTCCTGACGCGCCTCGGCCTCGTCTCCCTCCGACTGGCGAGCCTCCCGCCGCTCGCGCCCGGCCCGAGCGAACGACCGTGGAACGGCGCGATCGATCTGCGCTCGTTCGCGTCCCTCGCCACGAACGGCTGACCGCGGCGCGACGCGGGCCGCTGCTCCGCCGAGCGGAACCGAGCGCGAGACGAGCGGCGCGCGGCGGCTCGATGCCGCCGCACGCCGCTCGGTCTATTGCCCGAAGACCAGGCGCAGCCCGCGTGAGAACGCGAAGCCGCCCGCCGCCGCCGGATCGCGGACCAGCGTCTGGAAGAGCACGTTGCGGCCGATCAGGTTCGGGTTCGACGGCACGTGGTACGTCCGGTTCCAGCCCTGCGGCGGGAGCGTGAACGTGCGCTGCCCGGTCGGCTGGACGAGCAGCCGGCCACCGAACGGCGTCGGCTGGTAGTCCGGCCGCTCACCCGAGAGGAGGATCGTGAGCGCGCTCGTCGGCGACGTGTTGCCGAGGCGGAACAGCACTCCGGTTCCCAGGCTC
>Ga0316204_10011251_pt1 | contig 11261 bp, 9 predicted proteins | sample 6monrhotite_MG_2_FD_205661 | JGI IMG/M metagenome (GOLD analysis project Ga0316204, IMG submission 205661) | Microbial mat bacterial communities from mineral coupon in-situ incubated in ocean water Damariscotta River, Maine, United States -... | ecosystem: Environmental > Aquatic > Marine >...
AGCGGCGGACATAATCGGCCCACAGCCAGCGCCGCAACATCCGGTCATGCGCCCGCGCGGTGTCGCGAGATTTGCCCAATTCGCGTTGTTTCGGCTTCGAGTGCTCGGTATCCATGCAGGATCGCCCCTGGGTAACGCCGGTGCCGCAATCCGGTCGGCAGATTTCGCCTGCGTATAGCGCGCCTGCAAGGCAAGGGAAACAGCCTGTGTCCCGGATGCGCGGTGTTCGGGCCGTGCACCGGGTTTCGCGATGGACGCGGCATGGGCTTCACCCGGTCCGGCAAATCGGTCACAACTGGCGGACCCGTCGCTCAGGAGGCGCCTGTGAGCCAGAACCAGATCCTCATCTTCGCCATTCTCGGCCTGACCGTCGCGGGCTTTTTATGGGGGCGGTTTCGCCATGATGTGGTGGCGCTGGGGGCGCTGATGGCCAGCGTTCTGGTCGGGGTCGTGCCGGCGGCGCGCGCCTTCGAAGGGTTCGGCCATCCTGCAGTGGTGACGGTTGCCGCCGTTCTGGTGCTGAGCCGGGCGTTGCAGCGCACCGGCGCGGTTGACGCCTTGGCGCGCGCCGTGTTGCCAGCCAAGGCCGGGCGATTGGGCGCGGTCACCGCCTTGATGGGGCTGGGTGCGTTCCTGTCGGCCTTCATGAACAATGTGGGGGCGATGGCGTTGCTGATGCCCTTGGCGATCCAACTGTCCGGGCGGTTGAATCTGGCTCCGGGGCAGGTGCTGATGCCGCTGGCTTTCGGCACCATTCTGGGCGGCATGACGACACTGGTCGGCACGCCGCCCAACCTGATCGTCGCCGGGTTTCGCGACGAGTCCGCAGGCGGCAGTTTCGCGATGTTCGATTACGCCTGGATCGGTGTGCCGGTGGCGCTGATCGGGGTGGCGTTCGTGGCGCTGATCGGCTGGCGACTGGTGCCGGTGCGCCGCCCCGCCGGAGAGGTCGCCTTCGAGACCGGCACGTATCTGACCGAGTTTCAGATCCCCGAGGCCAGCAAGGCGATTGGCATGACGCTGCGGGGCTTTGAAGATGAGTTGCAAGGTGCTGCGCTGCAGATCGTGGCCTTGGTCCGGTCCGGGGTGCGGATGAACGCGCCGCATGGCGGACGGCGGATTCGGGCGGGCGATATTCTGGTCGTCGAGGCCGATGCCAAGGCGCTGACCGACAGCGCGGCCAAACACGGTGTGGCGCTTGAGGGGCTCGGCCCGCCGTCCGAAGGTGAGAACGCCGAGGACGATGTGGTGCTGCGCGAATTCGCCGTGCTGCCGGGTTCGGCGCTGATCAGGCGCTCGGCGCGGCAATTGCACCTGCGCTCGCGCTACGGGGCGGCGCTGGTGGCGGTCTCGCGTGAGGGTCGCCGCCCACGCAGCCGGTTGGGCACGCTGGCGCTCAAGTCAGGCGATCTGATCTTGCTGCGCGGCCCGGCGACGGTGCTGGCGGAACTGGCGCAGGACATGGGTTGCGTGCCGCTGGACACCGCGCCGCTGTCGGTGCCCGACAAGGCGCAGGCGTGGATTGCGGCGGGGATCATGGCGGCGGCGGTCGGGCTGGCGGCGCTGGGGGTGTTGCCGGCGGCGGCAGCCTTCACGTTGGGTGTGCTGGCGACGATGGTGACCCGGACGCTGCCGCTGCGCGACCTCTATACGGCGATTGACTGGCCGGTGGTGGTGCTGCTGGCGGCGCTGATCCCGGTGGCCGGGGCGATGCAGGCAACGGGGGCTGCGGATGTGCTGGCCGGGGCGCTGGTCGGCGGGTTGGCGCAGGGCAATACGGTGGCGGCGCTGGCGGTGGTGCTGGTGGTGACGATGTTCCTGTCGGATGTGATGAACAACGCGGCGACAGCGGCGGTGATGGCACCGATTGCGCTGGGCATTGCGGCGACGCTGGGGGTGAATTCGGACGGGTTCCTGATGGCCGTGGCGATCGGCGCGAGCTGCGCGTTCCTGACGCCGATCGGGCATCAGAACAACACGCTGATCCTCGGGCCGGGCGGGTTTCGGTTCGGGGATTACTGGAAGCTGGGGCTGATTCTGGAGGTCATCATCGTGGCGATCTCGGTGCCGATGATTTTGCTGGTCTGGGGGTTGTGAGGCGGTTGGGGACGGTGGGGTAAAACCCCACCCTACACCGGTTGCACCTGTGCCGAGGGGCTTGATCCGGGGGTAGGGTGGGGTTTCACCCCACCTTTGGCCCCGTGCCGTGAGTATCGGAGTTGGTTGAATCACGGTGCGTGCAAGCACGCACCCTACGGGTGGGCGCGGCGTGAAGCGACTTGTTGGCGGTTGTCACGACTTGCCGCCCCAGCCTCAATCGCCTAGACGGTTAGCCGACCCAGTTTACAAAGGTGAGCCATGCGCCTGAGCCGCTATTTTCTGCCCGTTCTCAAGGAAAACCCGTCGGAGGCGCAGATTGTCAGCCACCGGCTGATGCTGCGCGCGGGGATGATCAAGCAGCAGGCTGCCGGGATCTATTCCTGGTTGCCGATGGGCTTCAAGGTGCTGCGCCGCATCGAGCAGATCGTGCACGAAGAGCAGGCACGCGCCGGGCATATCGCGATCCAGATGCCGATCCTGCAGCCCGCCGATCTGTGGCGCGAATCCGGGCGCTACGACGATTACGGGCAGGAAATGCTGCGCATGACCGATCGCCACGACCGCGATCTGCTGTTCACCCCGACCGCCGAGGAAATGGTCACCGATATCTTCCGCGCCCATGTCGGCAGCTACAAGGATCTGCCGCTGACCCTGTACCAGATCCAGTGGAAATTCCGCGACGAGATCCGCCCGCGTTTTGGCGTCATGCGGGGGCGCGAATTCTACATGAAGGACGGCTATACCTTCGATGTCGACAGGGCCTCGGCGCTGCATGCCTATAACCGCCATATGGTGGCCTATCTGCGCACCTATGAGCGCATGGGGCTGACGGCGATCCCGATGCGCGCGGATAGCGGCCCGATCGGCGGTGACGACACGCATGAATTCCTCGTGCTGGCCGAAACCGGCGAATCCGAGGTGTTTTACGATCAGGCGGTGACCGAACTGACGCTGGGCGACCGCGCGGTGGATTTTGACGACCGCGCCGAGGTAGAAGGCATCTGCAAGGACTTCACCACCCTTTATGCGCGCACCGATGAAACCCATGACGCGGCGCTGTTCAATGCAGTGCCCGAAGAGCGGCGCAGGGTCGGGCGGGGTATCGAAGTCGGGCAGATCTTCTATTTCGGCACCAAGTATTCCGAGGCCATGGGGGCCAGTGTTGCCACTGCCGACGGCAGCCGGGTGCCGGTCGAAATGGGCTCGCACGGGATCGGCGTGTCGCGCCTGTTGGGTGCAATCATCGAGGCGTCGCATGACGACAAGGGGATCATCTGGCCCGAGGGGGTGACGCCGTTCCACGCCGGGATCGTCAACCTCAAGCAAGGCGATGAGGCGGCGGACGGTGCCTGTTCGGCGCTTTACAAGGCGCTGGCCGCGCAGGGGCTGGAGGCGCTGTATGATGATCGCAATGAGCGCGCCGGGGCGAAATTCGCCACGATGGATCTGATCGGTCTGCCGTGGCGGATCACCGTCGGGCCGCGTGGACTGGCGAAGGGCGTGGTGGAACTGACCTCGCGTCGGAGCGGTGAAAGCGTCGAGATGACGCCCGAGGATGCGGTTGCGCGTCTGGTCGAGATTTACGCGGCGCACCGCTGACGGTTGGGGGGCGTTGCCCCCTCGGCCTGTGGCCTCACCCCCAGGATATTTGACGCACAAAGATGGGGTAGGCGGTGCGCCGGTTGGTGCGCTGTGGATCGATTTGCAGGTGCGGCGCTGGATTATGCATGTGCAGCATGATATCGGGGCCGGGCCGCAGTCTGTGCGGCGCTGTCAGGCGAGAGGCGCGAGTTCATGGCATCACATCCCATTCCCCGTATTGATGTCACGCGTTTGTTTGACGGCGATGTCGCGCAGGCCGAGGCCTTGCACTATGGCGTGACGCAGGCCGGGTTCCTGACGGTGTATAACACCGCGATCAGCGCTGACCGGGTGCGCCGTGTGCTGGCCGCCTATCACGCGTTCTTCACGCAGCCCGCCGCGATCAAACAGGCGGTGGATATGGCGCGGACCGGGGCCAATCGGGGTTGGGGCGGGCCAATGTCCGAGCAGGTCGATCCGACGGCGAACCCCGATTACAAGGAAGTCTTCGATATCGGCTACGAGGTGCCGGGCTCGGATCTGCGGGTGCATGGCGCGAACCTCTGGCCCGCGACACCCGAGGGGTTTCGCCAGACGCTGGAAGGTTATTACGCCGAGGCCCGCGCGTTGGCGCAGCGCCTGTTGGGTGCGATTGCCGGGGCGCTGGGTGAAGACCCGGCGTGGTTCGCCGGGGCCTTCGATCAGCCTATGGCGCTGCTGCGGGGGAATTATTACCCGCCGCGCCCGGTTTCTGCGGGGGCAAGGGATTATGGCATCGCCCCGCATACCGATTACGGTTGTCTGACCCTGTTGGCGAGCGATGGCACGCCGGGGCTCGAGGTGCGGGGCAGCACCGGGGACTGGCTGGCGGTCACCGCGCAACCTGGCGAATTCGTCATCAACTTCGGCGAGATGCTGGACATGTGGTCGAATGGGCGGATCAAGGCGACGCTGCATCAGGTGCGCGGATCCACCCATGAACGCCTGTCGATCCCGCTGTTTTTCAACCCCGACCCGGAGACCAATGTGGCACCGCTGGGTTCGGGCCGGGTGATCCACGCTGTGGACCACCTGCAGCGGCGCTATGACGAGACCTATGTGCATTTGCAGGACGCGCGGTCGGCCTCGGTGCAGGGCATGGGATAAGGGCGGTTTCAAAGATCCCGGTAGACTGCGCGCGCATAACGAGGGCGCAGAACCGGGGGCGCATAACGGGGGCGCTGAACGGGGGCGTTGAACGGGGCGCTGAACCGGGGCGCAGAACCAAGGCAGAGGCAGGCTACTCGGACTGGTGGCCCAAACTGGCTACCCGGACTGCACACCCAAACTGCCCGCCCAGAATGCCAGCCCAGAATGCCCGCCCAGACTGGCTAACCAGACTGGCTAACCAGACTGCCTGGCCGGATTGGACACACAGACAGGCTGCGCTGTCATGGCGTCTTGCTGCTGGTCGGGCGGCGCGGTATCTCGTGGGCGACCGGTCCTCTGTCCTTGCACAATCGGGTGCCCCCATATGCCGACCCCGCTTTTACTGATCCTGTCGGCTGCCGGGTTCGGGGCGTCGCCGCTGTTGATCGCGCTGAACGTCGAGCATTTCCCGCCTTGGACACTGGCGGCCCTGCGTTCGGCGCTGGGCTTGCCCGTGTTGATCATGGTCGCCGGGCTGACCGGGCCACAGCGCAGGCTTGATCGCCATGATCTGGTCACCGGATTGGTCGGTGGTCTGCTGGTGGTGGCGATCCCGTTCGTCAGCATGGCGGCGGGGATGCAATATATTCCGTCGGGGATGGGCGGGATGCTGTATGCGACGATGCCGCTGTTCACGCTCGGCTTGGCGGCGCTGTTTCTGCGAGACGAGCCACCGACGCTGACGCAGGCGCTGCGGATCGCGGTGGGGATCCTTGGCGTTGCGCTGATTGCCGGGCCCGGGTTGCTGGCGGGCGGCTTGCAGCAAGTCGGGCTGGGCACCCTCCTGACGCTGATTTCGCCGCTCAGCTATGCGGCGGGCAACGTGTGGTTTCGGCGCAGGCGCAAGATGCAACCGCTGATGCTTTCAGCGGTGATGTTCTTCGTGGGCGCGCTTGCGGTCTGGCCACTGGCGCTGCTGATCGACGGGCCGGTGCAGGTGGATCCGTCGTTTTACACCGTGTCGATCCTGATCGCGCTGATCGTGCTGGCGACAATTGCGCCGAACCTTCTGAACTATGCGCTGGTCCAGCAGGCGGGGGCGAACCACGCGGCGCTGGCGATGTTCCTGATGCCGGGGTTCGCGGTGGTGTTCGGCTATGTGTTCAACGCCGAGCGATTGCCGCCGGTGACCTTCGCCGGGTTGGCGCTGGTCATCGCGGCCTCGACGGCGCGGCTGCCGCACCGTTTGCGCCAAGCCCTGCGCCGCCGCCGTGGATCCTAGGCCTCGCGCCGGTGTCGCGCGTTTGTGCACCCGATATTAACCTTTTCGCGCACAGGTTACGGGGCAGCCAAGCGAGGAGGAGCAGAATGCATCCCATGGCCCCCGCCGATGAACTGGCGATGATCCGGGCACAGATTACGCGGTTACGCGACCGGGAACGCGACTTGCAGCGGTCGCTGATGGATGTGCCCGAAGGCGCGCGTTGTGGCCGCTGGTCGCGGGCTGAGGTGGTGACGCGAACGCTGCGGGTCTTTGACCACCGGTTGCTGCCGCAAACTCTGCGCGACGATCCGATGTTCTGGCGTGAGCGCAGCATCCGCGAGTTGCGCTGCCTGCCGGTGCAAACCCGCAAACCGGCAAACTGGCTGGCCCCGGCAGCACGCTCTGGGCAGGGCGGTACGGCACCGCACGCGCCCAGTCCGGCGCAGATGTGATCCTTCTTTGCGGCCAGCGTCGCGCTTCGGGGTTGCATTCGCGGCGCGCCCGGATGACACCTTGGGGGTGAACAAACCGGCGGGGTGGCGATGATGACGGTGTTGCTGATGCTTGGCCCGCTGGGTTTTGTTGCGCTGCCTTTCGCACCGCTGATTGTGCTGGTGCTGGGGGTCTGACGGCGGGTCTGCGCCGGGATCAAGGGCGGTTCCGTCTGACCTGCGCGACGCTGCGGGGCATCCGTGGTTCGTCGTCCGGCCCAATGAGGCGCGGGCAGGCGCTGGCGGGCCCGTGGTGGGTTCGTGCCGAGTTCGTGCCGAGTTTGTTCCGGGCCCGTGGTGAGTTCGTGCCGCACCCGTGCCGAGTTCGTGGTGGTGGCCGGTGAAACGGACTTTCGCATCGGCGCGACCCGTGGCAGCATGGCATGGCCTGTCTGAACCGGAGTGCAAGATGACCAATCCGCTGATCGCCGCGCGCGATGCCTTCGCCGCCGAAACCCCGGAGGCGCGGATTGATTTGCGGGGCCGGGACTGGGGCGTGATCGACACCGGCGCAAGCGGTCCGGCGTTGCTGCTGATCCCCGGAACTCTGGGCCGGGCGGATATATTCTGGCAGCAAATCAATCAGTTGACGGGCATTCGATGTCTGGCCGTCAGCTATCCCGCGCGTGGCAGTATCACCGAATGGGTCGATGATCTGGCGCTGTTGCTGGACCAGCGCGGCCTGCAGACGGCGGCGATGCTTGGCTCGTCGCTGGGCGGCTATGTGGCACAGCATTTCGCCGCCTGTCATCCGGCGCGCGTCAGCCATCTGTTCGCGGCCAACACCCTGTCGTCGGTCACCGGGATTGCCGACCGGTTGCCCTATGCGCTCGATCTTCACGACGCACCGATCGAACAGTTGCGCGGCGGGTTCGCCATGGCGATGCAGGCGTGGGGCGCGGCGCATCCCGAACAGGCCGATCTGGTCGGGTTCCTGCTGGCCGAAAGCGCCGGGCGCATCCCCGATGCCGAGATGCGGGCGCGGCTCGCGGCCCTCAAGGACGCAGCCCCTTTGCCCGAGGATCCGCGCCCCGCCGCCCAGACCACGATCCTTGAGGCCGATGATGATCCGCTGATCACCCCAAAGATGCGCGCCGCCGTGCGGGCGCGCTATCCGGGCTCTGTGGCGCAGCGTTTTGCTTGGGGCGGGCATTTCCCCTATGTGCTGCGCCCCGATCTTTATACGGCGCTGATCCGCAGCGGCATGGGGCTTGCCGGTTTGCCTAACGACCGGGCCGGGGGCGTGGCATGAGAATTCTGTCGAACACCGATATCGCGGCACTGCTGCCGATGCACCGCGCCATCGACGTGGTCGCCTCGGTGATGCAGCACACCGATGATCCGGCCACGCAGATGCCACTCAGGCATGTGCTGCCGGTTGGTGGGCCGAACATGATGGGCGTCATGTCTGGCGCGATCCCGCAGCCGCAGTGTTACGGTGTGAAACTGGTCAGCCTGTTTCCCGGCAATCCCGAGCGCGGCCTGTCGGGGCATCGCGGCGCGGTGATCCTGTTCGAACCTGAGACCGGCGGCGCGGTGGCGATGATGGATGCCGGATTGCTGACCGCGATCCGCACCGCAGCGGCCAGCGCCGTCGCCACACGGGTGTTGGCGCGCGCCGATGCCTGCCGTCTGGCGATCATCGGCACCGGTGAACAGGCCGAGCATCATCTGACCGCGATGTGCGCCGTGCGCCCGGTCACCGAAGTGCACATCATCGGCCGCCGCGCGGCGCGCGCCGAGGCATTCGCGCAGGCCGCGAGCAAAGCCCATCCCGATCTGCGCATCACCCACGGCACCGATGTGCGGGCCGGGGTCGCGGGGGCGGATATAATCTGCACGGTGACCAACGCGGCCACGCCGGTGCTGCACGGAGACTGGCTGGAACCCGGCCAGCATCTGAACGTTGTCGGCGCGTCGATCCCCTCGAAACGCGAGATTGACGACACCGCCGTATTGCGCGCCGCACTGTGGGTGGATTACCGGCCCTCGGCCTTGGCGCAGGCGGGCGAATTGGTCGATATGATCGCCGCCGGGGTGCTGGAGCCCAGCCATATCAGGGCCGAGATCGGCGCGGTGATCCGTGGCGATGCCAGCGGGCGCGGCGCGGCGGATCAGATCACCCTGTATCGCTCAATGGGGGTCATCGCGCAGGATCTGGCCTGCGCGCAGCATGTGCTGGAGGCCGCCGAACGCGACGGGCGCGGGCAATTGGTGGAGCTGTGATGCCACGCCCGGATCTGCGCTGGGCCTTCGCCCGCTACCGCGCGATTGATCACCGTTTGCCCAAGGCGCAGGGTTATGCGTCGGTCAGCCGCCGGTTGGACGATCTGACCGGTCTGATCGCGGATTTCGATGGCTTCATCCTCGATGCTTTCGGGGTGCTGAACATCGGGGCCACGGTGATCCCCGGCGCGGTTGCGCGGGTGGCGCAGATCCGGGCGGCGGGCAAAAAGCTGGTGGTGCTGACCAATGGGGCCAGCGCCCCGGCCCCGCTGACGCTGGCGAAATATCACCGCTGGGGGTTCGATTTCACCGCCGCCGAGGTGATCGCGAGCCGCGATCTGGCGGCAGAAGCGATGGCAGAAGCGATGGCGGCAGCGATGCCGGGGCAGGGCGTGATCTGGGCGGCGATTGGCCCGCAGGGCGCACCGCTGGATGATCTGCCGGGGGATGTGCGCCCGCTGGACGAGGGGTTGCTGAGCCGCGCCGACGGGTTCCTGTTTCTGGGCTCCGAGGATTGGAGCGAGGCCAGACAATCCGCCCTGAAGGCCGCGCTGCACCGCCGCCCGCGCCCGGTGATCTGCGCCAACCCCGACATCATCGCCCCGCGTGAGACCGGTTTCACATGGGAGCCGGGGCATTACGCCTGCGATCTGCCCGGCCCGGTGGCGTTTCATGGCAAACCCTTTGGCGGCGCCTTGCAGGCAGCGTTGCGGCAACTGGATCTGCCGACTGCGCGGGTGGTGATGATCGGCGACAGCCTGCACACCGACATATTGGGCGGCCGCGCGGCGGGCTGCGGCACGGCGCTGGTGGCCGGGCACGGGTTCTTTGCCGGGCATGATCCGCAGCCCTTCATAACGGCCACCGGACTGGTGCCGGACTATATCGCCGAGGTGACGTGATGACGGGTAAACCCCTGTGGCATAAGCCTTTGAAACCCGGTGAGATTACCACCGAGGTGGCGCTGCCCTGTGACGCCTCAGTCGGGTTCATCGGGCATGTGGAAACCCCGTGGCGGACACTGGCCGATTGCCCCAAAAGCGGTGGGTTTGACGGGCCGGAATGCCGCGTGATCCTGCTTTCGCCGTGGGATCAGGCGCTGCGCGGGATCGAGCGTTGCGCGACGCTGGACATCGTGTTGTGGTTCCATCTGGCGCGGCGCGATCTCTTGGTGATCAACCCGCCCCATGCCGAGGCACCGCGCGGGGTGTTCAGCTTTCGCGCGCCGGTGCGGCCCAATCCGGTCGCGCTCAGCACGGTGACGCTGGTCGCGGTTGCGGGCAATCAGGTGATCGTGCGCGGGCTTGAAGCCGTCGATGGCACGCCCCTGATCGACATCAAGCCGGGGCGCGCGCCGCAACCCGCCTGAGCCGGTGAGCGCCTGAGCCGCAACCTGCCTGAGTCGCACCGCCTGAGCCCTCAGCGCCCGTTCGGCGGCATCCGGTTGGCCAGCGGGATCTCTTGCAAGATGCGCGCGACGCCGATCCCGATCACTGACAACAGCGCGACGATCCAGTAGATCGGCGCAATCGCCTCGGCGACGGTGGTTGCCAGAGCGGCGCGCAACACCGGGTCCAGCCCGGTCAGGGCGCGCGGCGCAAGCTCGGATGACAGGGAAACCCCGCCGCCCAACTCCGCCATGCCCGCCGCGATCCGCGCGCTGATGATCGCGCCAAACACCGCGACAGCCAGCGACCCGCCGATCTGGCGAAACATCACCCCCGAGGCCGTCGCGGTGCCCAAAAGCGCGCGCGGCACGGCGTTTTGCACCGCCGTGGTCAGCACCGGAAACGACAGGCCAAGGCCGAAGCCGAACACCACCAGCTTGAGCGAAAAGACCGGCGTCGTGGTGTCCACCGATATCTGCGACAGCAGGGCCGCCGCGCCGACGGTGATCACCATCCCCGACAGTGTCGGCAGGCGGTAGCGCCCGGTGTTGCGCATGTAGCGCCCGGCGACGACGGTTGCGACGATGATCCCCAGCGTCATCGGCACCATCATCAGCCCCGAGATCATCGGCGAAACCCCCCGCGAGAGTTGCAGGTAGAGCGGCAGAAAGGTCACCGCCCCCAGCATCGTCGCGCCGACCAGAAAACTGAGCATCGAGGTATTGCGAAACACATTCTGGCGAAACAGCGCCAGCGGCAGGATCGGCTCGATGGCGCGCCCTTCGATCCAGATAAACGCCAGCGAAGCAGTGACGGCCAGCGCCGCCAGCCCCAGCGCGGGCAGCGAGGTCCAAGCGAAGCTCTGGCCGCCGAGGCTGGTGAACAGGGTCAGCGCGGCCAGCGTAATCGACAGCGCCGCCGCCCCGGCCCAATCAATCTGATGCGCGCGCTCGGTAGTATGGGCCGGGAAGCTGGCGGCAAAGCCCAGAACCGCGACGATCCCCACCGGCAGGTTGATCAGGAAGATCCAGTGCCAGCTGAACACCTCGACAAACCAGCCGCCGACCAGCGGCCCGATCAGCG
>Ga0316204_10011252_pt1 | contig 11260 bp, 8 predicted proteins | sample 6monrhotite_MG_2_FD_205661 | JGI IMG/M metagenome (GOLD analysis project Ga0316204, IMG submission 205661) | Microbial mat bacterial communities from mineral coupon in-situ incubated in ocean water Damariscotta River, Maine, United States -... | ecosystem: Environmental > Aquatic > Marine >...
CCGCTTATTGGTTTCCCTGCAAAATGATCTTAGCCAAATGGAGTCAACACCCATTGTAAGTTTATCGTCAGAGGCGGTCGTCAATCGCCGCATAGCGCGGATGCGGGCTGGTTGATCGTGGCAGCATGTAAGTCACTCGGATTAACGTTTAAATTCCAGTACAAGAGGTCGTTCACATGAGCAAGCAAGCCACTGCGCACGGGTTGACCGTGCTGAGTCCGATAATTAACGGTGCTCTCGATGGTTATTCCTATTCCACGCTAACGCTTAAATACTTGCAGGAAATGTCGGTAAATGAAGATAGTTTAATGGCCAAAGTACCTAATACGTACTTCAGTCGGTTCTATGTTCTTAATGATGTTTTTTATGAGGGAAGTCCGGCGGATGAGGAGCACCTTAAATCAAAATATTTAGTCTTTACGAGCAACTTTCATGGTGGTTTGGACGACTATCTGAAAGCAATGTGGAATAGCACTGACGCTAAAGTGCGAGAGATCTGGCAACACTGCGTTGCGTTTGACAAGGTTAATGATGCAGCGGGTTTTTCCCGTTACATACAGCAATGCCAGGTAAAGAATCAGTTGTATTTTGTTGGTGCCAATGGAGAGTCGTTAGCGGAACAACTTAAGGCTTTATATCTTAAGCAGGAATTTTCCCGTTTTGCGTTTGAGAATCAGGCCTTGGTTAACCAGGGCGCTGCAGGTGCAGCCAAATTACAGCAGGCGTTTCGTGATTTTGTTAATACAACACAACCAACGAACCTGGCGTCACCAACCTGGGTGGCTGGTGCCGGTAAAGAAACTGTAAATGAAACCGTATCGTCTGGTGCGGTTGGGGCATCGGCGGGCGTTTCATCCGGTTAATCAACCAATGGTTTGTCAGTTAAGCCAACGACCGTATTCGGGCACAATGCCAAGGGGGCGGGGTTGGATAAAACGGTTTAGTTTATGTTGTGCAATGTTACCAGGGTGTTTGCTTTAACCAGCACAACCGTATTTTTACTTCTATCGATAAGGATGCAACCATGACCACACATCTCGATCTTCATGATATACAAGGCAATATCGTAAAGGGTTATGGGCGTTATGGTTTTCCAGTGGCCCGGTATCTGTTTTTGCGTGTAAACAGGCAGCTTGCCGGTCAATATTTTGTGTTGGCGATTGGCCAGTATATTACCAGTGCAGTGAACTGGAACGACGCCGGGATGCAGGTTCCCGTGGCGACAACCAATATTGCCTTTACCTATGCGGGCTTGAAAAGCCTGGGTATTCCGCGGCAGTCGTTACAAAGTTTTCCGGATGAGTTTGCCATGGGCATGAAAGCCCGGCGTGATATTTTAGGCGATGACGATGTCAGTGCGCCTCAGCATTGGGACCCTATTTGGTGTTCCGAAGAGCCGGTGCATATCTGGATCTCGATAAATGGTCGGACTAAAGCGGCGCTTGAAGCCCGGTATGATGAAATATGTGCGTTAGTAGCAGACAGTGAAGGCGGTGTTGAGCAGCTTGTTGGTCACCGGGGTGGTGATGGCGAGGAGGATCTGCCCTACCAGGATGCATCCGTCATTGTTAAAGATGGTGTGCCCACGGCCAAAGAACATTTTGGCTATACCGATGGCATCAGCAACCCATTCTTCAAAGGGTGTGGTGCAGACCCTGAAAATGTTATTGGCGGTGGTAAACCCACGCGAAGCGACCCGGCAACCATGGCTGGTTGGGAGCCAATAGAGACAGGTGAGTTTATTCTTGGCTACCGGGATGAAGCCTTTGAATACCCCAAGGCACCGATCCCGAGGTTGCTTTCTTATAATGGTACTTTTATGGTATTTCGAAAGTTGCATGAAAATGTAGGGGCTTTTAATCATTATTTAAAAAATACGGCTAAGGATTTTCCGGGAGGGGAGGAGGCGTTGGCCGCGAAGTTTGCCGGACGCTGGCGCAATGGTGCACCGATAACCCTGTTTCGCACCCAGGCAGATGCTGACGCTTTTGAGAGCAAGCTGACGGCCGCTAAAAAGAAACTGCGGGAGGCAGGCAGCGAACAGGAAAAACAAGCGGCAAGACAGGCATACCTCACGTTGCGTACTCAACTGGTCGGGTTTGATTTTGACAAAGATCTGGACGGCACAGGCTGTCCATTAGCAGCACATGTCCGTCGCGCAAATCCACGTGGTTCGCTGGAGTTTGGTCAGGACGCATATAACACACCGGGTGCATTGATAAACCGCCGCCGCCTATTGCGTCGGGGACTGCCTTACGGGCAGGTGGAAGACGGCAATCGTGACGATGGTAACCATGGCATTATTTTTATGGCACTAAATGCTGATATTAAACGGCAGTTTGAATTTGTGCAGCAGCAGTGGATGAATTATGGCAATGACTTTAAACAGGCCAATGATAAAGACCCCATTCTTGGTAATCATGGCGTTGACGAGTCAGGGCAGGCCAATGGCCGAATGACCATTCAGGCCGATGCCAATGGCGATAAACCACCGTTTTTTTGCGGCAGGATTCCCCGTCTGGTTGAAACCCGCGGTGGTGATTATTTTTTTATACCCAGCATCACGTCATTGCGCATGATAGGTGAGGGCATCATTGATCCGACCTAAGGAACACCATAGCGTCTGAGAATAACTAAAATAACCGGGGGCGCCATGCCATCGTACGAATTTACGTTAATTAATTATCCGCCTTCCATTACCACTGAAAAGGTGCGATGGGTGATGCGGCACTATGGCATTAAGATTGTGGAACAGCGTATGACCCTGTCGCCAGGGTTTCTTTTTACGGTGTTACGGAATTTCCCCCGGTTCAGGAAAAGTCCGCCTTATGCGATTGATGCCGTCAACGGACTGTACTTTCGCGAGCCCGATGACATCATCGACTATTTTGATGGCCGACCGGAAACAGGGCAGCGTTTGTTGTTGTCTCCGGAACAGCAACACAATGATGAAGTGATCAAAATCAAACAGGCCATTAATTTGGCAGGAGGGCATATCCGGCCCTGGGCGTATTCTTATATCACCCCTAATAAAGCGATGTTTCTTGAAAGCATTAGCGCTGGGGCACCTGATTCTCAAAAGCGTTTTGTCAGAATGGTTTATCCCTTAATTGCCTATTTTACCCGCAACTCATTGTCACCCGATAGTGAAAAATTACCTGTCCATTATCAGGCGTTGGAGCAGGCTTTCGATCTGATTGACGGTGTGCTTGCCGATGGCCGGGCATTTTTGCAGGGCGATCAATTGTCCAATCTAGATATCTATTTTTGTGTTCATGCTGCTCCTTGCGTTATGCCTGCTCAATATGCTGGTGGTGGAGTCTTGCCTGGTTTTGAGCAGGTACCTACGAGGATGCGACCATTGGTTGATGCCTTCAGACAACGACCGACCGGTAAATTTGTGTTACGGATGTATGACACGCTGCGATTGATTTAATGGACTGATTGGTATGATGAATTTTTGTGCATAGTTCGTCGCGACGACTTTTTTTAATCAGCGTTACGATTAGTTGTTTATATACCCAAAGCATTTGGGGTTTAGGCTTTATTGCTGTCCTATTTTTGCCCTGGCGGCGTTGAAATTCCTCGCAATAGTCCGGCTATTACTCGTCATTTCGCCTTGCCAGAACAAAAATATGACGCGCACTAAATACCTAAATCCCAAACGCTTTGGGTATATGACGATTTATGTCAAAAAACCCACGTCGACCACTATAGAAATGACGCCGGATACCGCTATTGGTTCTATAATCCGAACGACAATGGGTAATTTACAAGATGGACGACAATGGGCGCAGCGACTGATATTCCGATGGAGTTAATCGGCGAAGGCGAGTCATTTAATGATGAGCTCTGTTCGATGATTGAGCGAGCGCAGATGTTCAGTGATTTTGGTCATAACGAGACCAAGGCCCTGGCAAGTTATGCGCGTGCTTATGCGGTTAAAAAAGGCAACACCATCTTCAAGGAAGGACAAAAAGGCAGTTTTATGTGCCTGCTTGTTGAGGGGCGCGTGGACATATTCAAAGAGACCGATACCCACGAACCTAAGCGCATTACGGCAATACGCCCGGGTAAGACCATGGGGGAGATGGCATTATTGGATGATTTGCCCCACTCTGCCAGTACCATTGCGGCGGAAGATAGCAAATTAGTGTTGATCACAAAGCATAACTTTGATCGCCTGAATTTGGAAAACCCGGTGTTGGGCAATAACATACTGCGCAAGATTGCCAAATTAATGAGCCTTCGATTGCGGCAAACCACGGGTGTTTTGCTCGATTATCTTGACTAACACCGGTTTTTTTCACATTTCCTGCTCTGTTTTATCTCCCTTTTCATACTATTGGTAAAATAAATTACAGTATCATCGGGGCTGTTAAGACTCTATAATCCCTGTTCCTGTCCGGCATCTTTCACTGTGGTCCCGTTACGATCTATCAGTGAGAATGGCGACCGTATTCCTTGTGTTATAGGCGACCGCCTTTGAGACCTGTATTGGACGATGTATTGATTCGGTTAAAATACGTTTTAACGGTAAGTACTTACCGTGGTGTCAGTTGTAACAAAGGCGTAAAGTAGCTTACTAAGTAGAAAGAGAAAAGTAGAAAGAGAAAGTCCCATGGAAAAAAAAGTGATAAAAAAAGTAGTGTTGGCCTACTCTGGCGGCCTGGATACCTCCATTATTCTGAAATGGTTACAAGATGAGTACCATTGTGAAGTAGTAACGTTTACAGCGGATATTGGTCAGGGAGAGGAAGTGGAGCCGGCTCGGGAGAAAGCCAAAGCCGCTGGTGTTAAAGAAATATATATCGATGATTTAAAAGAAGAATTTGCCCGTGACTTTGTGTTTCCCATGTTTCGCGCCAATACCATCTATGAAGGGGAATACCTGTTAGGCACCTCTATCGCCCGGCCACTCATCTCGAAACGCCAAATTGAAATTGCACAGGAAACCGGTGCAGATGCGGTATCCCATGGCGCAACCGGTAAAGGTAATGATCAGGTGCGCTTCGAACTGGGCTATTATGCGCTTAAACCGGACGTGCAGGTAATCGCCCCATGGCGCGAGTGGGATCTGAATTCTCGCACAAAACTACTGGAATATGCTGAAAAACACGGCATTCCCATCGAGCAAAAACGCGGCAAAGCATCGCCTTATTCGATGGATGCGAATTTATTGCATATTTCCTATGAAGGCGGCGTGCTGGAAGATACGTGGGCGGAAGCCGAAGACGACATGTGGCGTTGGACCGCTTCACCACAGGAGGCGCCCGATACGCCAGTGATTGTTGAACTCACCTATGCCCAGGGCGATATTGTTGCGATTGATGGTAAATCAATGACGCCCGCGCAGGTCATGATGCATTTAAATCAACTGGCGGGTGCCAACGGCGTTGGCCGTGCTGATATTGTCGAAAACCGCTATGTGGGCATGAAATCCCGTGGTTGTTATGAAACACCTGCCGGTACCGTAATGCTGAAGGCGCATCGCGCCATTGAATCGATTACCCTGGACCGCGAGGTGGCGCACCTTAAAGATGAATTAATGCCTCGGTATGCGCAGTTAATATACAACGGCTACTGGTGGAGTCCTGAGCGGAACATGATGCAGAAAATGATTGATGCATCCCAGGCCCATGTAAACGGCCGTGTTCGATTAAAGCTCTATAAAGGCAATGTGATTATAGTGGGGCGGGAATCAACCACCGATAGTTTGTTTGATGCAAATATCGCAACATTTGAAGACGATGCCGGCGCGTATAACCAGGCGGATGCTGAGGGTTTTATCAAGCTTAATGCCTTACGCCTGAGGTTGTCAGCTGAACGCTAGATTGCTGCCTAAATTAGCTAAATGCGATATAGCCCTGGCAATTAATTGAAATAATGGATATATTTTATACAATATTGGCGGGTTGACGTATAATTAAAATGACGACAGCGCTGGTTTCCTGCATGCGGATAAGTAATGCGGCAGATCAAAATTACGCTCCGCTTAACCGCACAACACGGTGACCAACATTGCAACATCAACTAAATCTCGTTAATGGTATCAGCAAGCGACAGCTGCAGGACGTTTCAACCGAAAAGGGCGAAGGGGCTTTTGCGTTGGATCACTGCGGCAAACTCCTGTTTCTTAGTCCCGAGGCGGAGCGACTGCTTGGTTGGCAGACCGCCGAGCTGCTAGGCAAAAATTTCTTTGAAGTCGTGCAATTTAAAGTGGATGCTATTGCCACCTTAGGCGCCTCCGAGTGCTCGGCGATAAAAAGCGTTGGATGTTCACATTTGCACAAAGGTGCGAACATCCGGCTTAAAGATGCCACGATACTACCCATCATGTTTATATCCATGCCGTTGTTCGACAAAGGGAAAATGTGTGGCAAGGTGTATGTGTTTCGCGAGTACAAAGATTCTCGTGTTTCCGAAGAAATGTACCGTGGCATTATCGAAAGCGCTGGCAGCGTTATTGTAAAACTGGATGTGACGGGCAAAATAACATTTGCCAATGAATATGCCAAAGAGTTAATGGGCAATAGCATCGACGCCAATTTGCCCGCTAAAGTCATTGTTGCACTTCAGCAGGAACCGGAGTCGCTGAATGCACAAATGCGCCTTAAAAAGCGCTGTCGCACCAGTAACGGCCGCTCAAAATTAATTGCCTGGACGGTGTGTGCGGTGCGTGGCATTAACGAAAAAGTGATTGGCGCCGTTTGTATTGGAAATGATGTGACTGAAACGGTTTTGTCCAGTCAGAGTTCCGTGCCACTGAAAAATGAATTGTTGCCTGATCAGGCCATGACGCGCTCGGTGCTTGACCGTATCAGCGATGGCGTTATTAGCATTGGCAAAAATGGCACCGTAGAATATTTGAACCCAATCGCTGAACAGCTGACCGGTTGGGCCTACCATGAGGCCAAAGGCCAACAATTAAAAGACGTATTCCATGTGGTTGATGAAAAAACCCGGGAGCCTAAAATAAATGCCATTTTGGGGCGTTACAATGGCTCAGGTCGTGGTGGCGAAGCACGCACAAGCCTGCTATTGCGGCGCGATGGTTGGGAATTTACCGTCGAAGAGTCTTCATCCGCCGTTCGGGACGAGCAAGGTAATATTGTCGGGGCAGCACTGGTGTTTCGAGATGTAACGGAAACTCAGGGCATGGAACGTTGGATGTTATATGAGGCCACGCATGATTCATTGACGGGGCTGTTTAATCGCCGTGAATTCGATTCCCAGCTAAACCAGGCATTAACCTCTGCCCGTGCCGATGGCCGACACCATGCACTGTGTTATATGGATCTGGATAATTTCAGTGAAATTAATGATAGGTATGGTCATGATGCCGGTGACGAACTACTAAAACAAACCGCCACATTGCTGCACAATAAAGTGCGTGACACCGATGTGCTTGCGCGCCTGGGCAGTGATGAGTTTGTGGTGTTACTAAAGAATTGTTCAATACACAATGCCACGGAATCAGCACAGGCATTTTGTAATGGCTTAAGGGATTTTGGGTTTGAGTGGCAAAATGAAGCGGTTAAACTGGGGGTCAGTATTGGGCTAGTCCCCATTACCGCTGATTGCGGCGGCATTGCCGATATTATGAGCGTTGCCGACGCGGCTTGTTTTGTTGCAAAAGACAAAGGCCGACACCGCGTGCATGTATACCATCCACAGGATGTAGCGCTTAAACAGCGCCATGGCGATCTAAAATGGATTCAGCAGATTCGCAAGGCATTGGATGAAAACCGGTTTCGGTTATTTTGCCAAAGCATCGTACCCTTAAAATCAATGGAGTCTACCGCCGTACATCACGAGATATTGTTGCGTATGCAGGGCGCCGATGGTGAAATGATTAGGCCAGCCGCCTTTATTGCCGCTGCCGAGCGTTATTCCCTGATGCCCTCCATCGATCGTTGGGTGGTGCAACATGCCTTATTGCTACTTGGCGAACGCCTAAACCGAAATCAACAAATTGGTATGTTTGCCATTAACTTGTCTGCGCAATCACTCGATGATGAAAATTTCCTTGGGTTTGTGATTGACCAAATAGATAAAACCCGCGTACCCGCCGCTAATTTGTGTTTTGAAATTACGGAAACCACGGCAATTTCCAACTTAATCAGTGCTACGCGGTTTATGTCCATTTTACGTGGCATGGGTTGTCGGTTTGCCTTGGACGACTTCGGGCGGGGCTTTTCTTCCTATAGTTACCTGAAAAACCTGCAAATAGATTATTTGAAAATTGACGGCACATTTGTGAGGGATCTGGCCAATGATCCGGTAGACTACGCAATGGTGGAGTCCATTAACCAGATTGGCCATATCATGGGTATACAAACCATTGCTGAGTTTGTTGAAACAGAAGAAGTGTTGGAAAAGCTTATTACCCTGGGTGTGGACCATGTGCAGGGTTACCAATTGGGTAAACCAAGGCCGTTGTGGCATAGCTTTCAATCTTCGCCCGGTGGCATCATTCTATAATCGGTTTGGATCGCGTTACTGGCAATGAACGTCATTCATTGCCATCGTTTGCAGTCAATTGACATTGTGTTATGACTGCTTATTAATGAAAAGTGGTAAAAGCAAGGTATACTAGTCTTTTGTGCAGCTACTCTCCCTCTGCCTAAGAAGTAAGACTAACCTAGTGTAGTGCGTCATACTAAATGAAGATATAGACGAAACGAGAAAGGACAGCTGCAAGGCGCGTTCTCGCAGGGATAGTGGTGCTATCTCAAGAGGACGCAACGCGGCAGATGCCTTTCTCGTTTCGCCCGAAGGGAAGCCAGTCAAACCACGATTACTGCGTTGCAGCCCTTGAAAAGGGAGCCACCCTTCCCGGCGGGCTGCGCCTTGTACTCGTGGTTTGACTGGCTTTCTATTTCTTCATTTAGTATGACGCACTGCACTAAATAATCGTTAACATCGATAAGCGTTGTAATCTTATCGTTGGCGATGTGCAATAGCCGCATCGCTGAGGTTTGTTATAATTAGGTTTCAATACACTCTTGGTATTCTCTAAAATAGCACAACCCTATTCAGTTTATGTCGGCAAAAGCATCGGAAATTAAACTCATTGAGCGCATTGCGAATGGCGAAGACCAGGCGTTTGCCCAGCTTTATACCAGCACAAGCCAGCAGCTGCATCAGTACCTGATTCGTGTTACGGGCGACAGAAAAAAGTCGGACGATTTATTGGTAACAACCTACCAGGAAGCCTGGCGACTGGCAGGCCAATATAACCAACGCCTGGCGCCTGTTAAATGGCTTATCGTGATGGCCAGAAAAACTGCTGTCGTCGAGCCGGCAGATATGGACAGCCCGGCTATGAGTGAGAGCGATAACGGCGCCTATAACGTTGCCGTGCTCGATCGCCAAAAAGCGTTTGCGAAAGTAATGACGTTATTGCCACAACCAATTAGAGAGCCGCTGGCATTGGTGTTGTTGCCTGGGTATACCTACCACGCGATGTCGGAAATTCTTGGCAGCAGTATTGATAGTGTAAAAAGTGAAGTCTTTGATGCGAAGCAGGCGTTGAAGGGCACACTTAAGCAATTTGGAATTAAAAAGCACGATGTCTCTCAGTCGAATATACTGCGGGAATTAATACCGTTATATATTAACGGCGCATTGGCTGGCAAACATAAAAAAGCATTTGAAAAATCCTTAAAAAATGATCGCTGTCTTAAGCAGGAATACCTCGAGTTTTATGAAATTGAAGCTTACTTTGATCAGTTTGAAGCCGTTAGTGCACAACATTTGGAGCGGTTGTTCAGTAAAGTAAAGAATTCAATTGACGAACTTGCTGAAGAAAAAGAGTCGCCCCAAAAGCTTTCGCAATCGGCTGCTCCAGCATCGGACTTTTTGCACCAGGCTTTATCATCCGCTCGCATAGGCTGGGGGCTGGCTATTTTGCAGTTTGCCATACTGGCCGTGGTATTAATATTTGTGGTGCCAAAGTATTCCAATCAGGTTCAGGCTAAGCTCAGTTCTTCACAGATATTACAGCAGTACGCCAAGGGTAAAAATATTAATGTAGTATTTCAGGACAGTGCTAATCAACAGCAAATTCGCGATTTATTATTGAGCATTAACGGCCAAATGTACAGTGGGCCAACGGACATCGGGCTGTATACCATAACGGTGGCAGGTAGCGATGACGTGATAAACCAGATAGTGGAAGCATTGCGCAAGTCGGAATATATTGTTCTGGCGGAACCTGCCTACTAGGATCTGCTTATAGTTAAGCTCTCTTAGTGCTAGTGCCGAAGCCGCTGTTTCGCTCGATACTCATTTAGATTAACGACGCTTAGCGCTTTTGCCGGCACACCAGTGATGAAGCTCAACGATCTACAGACCCTGACTTTTGTGCATTCGACACTAAAATTAGTCTTTAACCTAGGTTTAACATTAGCGCTTAAAACTAGTTTCTCACAAGGGCTTATGGTTTGTGGAATAGTGGTTTTCCCCCTGGTGGCTTTCAATTGCCCATAAGTCGATAGCTTCGGCCAGCTTATCTTTGAACATAGTTATTTTGCGTTGCGATACACTGTTCTTTAATTTGAGTTCATGAATGGTGAACTTTCGAATCTGACCACCATAGATCGGCTTGGCGCAGACAAAGAATTTGTTTGATGCCAATTGAGTGCGTATAAAATGATAAAAACTCATCGGTCGGCAATTGTCACATAGGATCGTCGGCGTGTGCCACTGGCGGGGCTGGCGATCATACATCGGTGAGAGCAGTTCACCTCGAGCCAATCCAATGCCGGCAATGTTGTCGCCCAAGGCACGAAATGGCTCAGAAACCGTTTTTCGAAAGGTGCCGTCTTCTGACTGTTTGTATACAGAAACTTTGGGTGCGCCGTACTCATCAGCATATACCGGAGTTTTAATCAGCATGGTTTATCCTAAAATCATCTATTGGGCGGCAGGTGAAACGCTTGCCACGTTGAGAGAGATGGGATATGCGCGATAAATTAATCATAGCAAAGGCTTTCCCTTATTTCGACGCGCTCAACGGCTGAATTTAGCTTTAACCAGCATTCATTTTGTTGACGCGCTGAGCGTTATTGTTGTGGTCGGTACACAGAATTTGTTTTTTGGCAATTATTGAAATCTATAAAGTGCAGAATGTATGCCATATATACCCAAAGCGTTTTAAATTTAGGCTTAAGCTATTGATAATGATCGTGATATATTTTAAGCTTCACCTCCATGCGAAACTTTCATTTAAACGAAGAGCAAATTAAGGAATTAC
>Ga0316204_10011253_pt1 | contig 11259 bp, 8 predicted proteins | sample 6monrhotite_MG_2_FD_205661 | JGI IMG/M metagenome (GOLD analysis project Ga0316204, IMG submission 205661) | Microbial mat bacterial communities from mineral coupon in-situ incubated in ocean water Damariscotta River, Maine, United States -... | ecosystem: Environmental > Aquatic > Marine >...
TTTACCTTTTTACGTGAATGAAAATGTACTTGTTCCACGTTCTCCCTTTGCCGAATTAATCGAAGAATGTTTTCAGCCATGGGTCGTGCCTGAAAAAATAAATCGTATATTAGATTTATGTACCGGTAGTGGGTGTATTGCTATTGCTTGTGCTTATGCATTTCCTAATGCAGAAGTAGATGGTGCAGATATTTCGAAAGCAGCAATTGAAGTTGCTGAAAAAAATAGATTGAACCATAAACTTGAAAATCGTTTAGATATTGTAGAATCTGATCTCTTTAGTAATTTACAAGGTCGACGCTATGATCTTATAGTCAGCAACCCACCATATGTAGACGCAGAAGATATGGCAAATTTGCCCGATGAATATCGTCATGAACCTGAGCTAGGTTTAGCTGCCGGTGATAATGGTTTAGATTTGGTTATTCCAATGTTACGTGATGCCAAGCATCATCTTAATTCTAATGGTGTCATTATTGTAGAAGTTGGAAACAGTGAAGAAGCCTTAGCTGAACTTTTCCCTGAAATTCCTTTTATGTGGTTAGACTTTGAGTTTGGTGGAGAAGGTGTCTTTATGCTTGAAGCTAAAGATATTGAAAAATATCATAAGGATTTTGCTGCCGCAGCAGAACGAATTTAGACATCACTTAAACACGAATATCATATTACTTGATCTGAGTCATTTTAATTAAACTAAATTTTAGTAGAATCAGCATTTTAAAAATTGCAGGAATAATCTTTCGTGACTGAACTAGTATTTAATAATGATTTAATTAAAAAATATGATAAGTCTGGCCCTCGTTATACATCGTATCCTACTGCTATTCAGTTTACAGAAGACTTTAGTGAAGAGAATTATTACCAGCAGGTAAAACTAAGTAACGAACGTAATACGCCGCTATCCTTGTATTTTCATATCCCATTTTGTGACACTATTTGCTATTACTGCGGCTGTAATAAAATTGTTACTAAGAATCGTAATCACGCTCAACCCTATCTTGATTCAATATATAAAGAGTTAGCACTACAAGGTCCATTATTTAAAGCGACGCGAATTGTTAATCAGTTACATTGGGGGGGAGGCACACCAACTTTTATTAGCCATGATCAAATGACTGAATTAATGCAGCAGACTCGAAAATATTTTACTTTGTTGGATGATGATAGTGGTGAGTACTCAATCGAACTTGATCCGCGTGAAGTAACATCAACATCAATACACTTATTAAGAAAACTAGGGTTTAATCGAATTAGCTTAGGTGTACAGGATTTTAATCCTAAAGTACAACAAGCTGTTAATCGTATACAAAGCTATAAAGAAACACGTGATGTGATTCTTGCCGCAAGAAAAAATGAATTTCATTCCATAAGTTTAGATCTTATTTATGGTTTACCAATGCAGACTGTTGATAGTTTTAATGAAACAGTTGATAAGGTGTTGGATTTAGACCCCGATAGGTTATCTGTTTTCAACTATGCTCATCTGCCTGAAATGTTTAAAACGCAACGTCAAATTAATAGTGCTGATTTACCCTCAGCAGAAGATAAGTTGGCAATTTTACAACAAGTTACAAATAAACTGATCGCTGCTGGGTATGAATACATTGGAATGGATCATTTTGCTAAACCATCTGATGAACTTGCTATAGCACAAAAAGAAAGAAAGCTTTATAGAAACTTTCAGGGGTACTCAACAAATTCCGATTGCGATCTTGTTGCCTTGGGCGTTACCTCAATTGGTAAGGTAGCAGACAGCTATAGTCAAAACATTAAAACCATTAAAGAATATACTGATGTTGTCGATTCAGGAAATCTTCCTGTCTATCGAGGTGTTGCTCTTACACCTGATGATGTTTTAAGAAGAGAAGTAATAAATCAGTTAATCTGTCATTTTGAATTAAATCTTAAAAATATAGAAAATGAGTTTGCTATTAACTTCTCAGATTATTTTTCTGAAGAGCTAATGCAAATAAAAGATATGGAAGTCGATTCACTACTTACATTATCAGATGAAAAAATAGTAGTGTTGCCTGAAGGGAAGCTGTTGATCAGAAATATTTGTATGGTGTTTGATATATATTTAAAACAGAGTAAAGAACAGAAGCAACGGTTCTCTAAAGTAATCTAAATTACTTAGAGTAGCGTGTTTACAGATACTGGTTTTGATATATGGTAGCCTTGTGCATAGTCAATACCTATCGATTTGATACAGTTCAAAATCTCTTCATTTTCAACATATTCGGCTGTTGTTTTAATTCCCATTATTTTACTTATATTGTGAATGGATTCGACAAATACTCTATTGATGGGGTCAACATGAATGTCTCGAATAAATACACCATCAATTTTTATATTATCAACGGGCATGTTTTTTAAGTAAGAAAATGAGCTTAAACCACTACCAAAATCATCAAGAGAAAATTTGCATCCCATTTGTTTTATTTGAGCTATAAACTCTATTGCTTTACTCATGTTGGCTATTGCCGCTGTTTCTGTGATTTCAAAACAAATAAGTTCTTTTTTAAGATGTTTGTTTTTTCTTAATTTTTCTGTAATAAGATTTAATACAGAATCTTCTGATAAAGACTGTCCTGATAAATTTATAGCTACTCTTATCTCTGATTCATGTTTCTCGTTATATTTATTTATAAAATCAAAAGTGTTACTGATTACCCATTCATCTATCATAGGCATTAAATTATAACGCTCAGCAGTAGGGATGAATGAATCTGGGTAAACTATATCACCATCATCTTTTAAACGAATGAGCAGTTCAATAGAAGTGGGTGTGGGATGTGTTGGATTAATATTTCGAAGTTCTTGGAAATACAGCTCAAATTGATTTTCATCGATAGCTTTTTTAATTTTTTGTATCCATGATGTTTCAAGTTGATGTTTAACAAACTCAGCATCATTGGGTTCAAATACCTGAACTCGGTTGCGGCCTTTATTTTTTGCCTCATAACAAGCCGCATCCACAGAACTCATTACCTCTGACACGGAAGCCGTTAATTTTGTAATAGGCACAATGCCTATACTGGCACCAGCTTCAAAGGAGTTTTTTCCCCAATTAAATCGAGTGTTTTTAATTTTTTTAATGATTTGTGTGCAAATGTTTTTTGCCTGGTAGATAGAGCAACCATCAAGAATAATTGAAAACTCATCTCCACCTAATCGCGCAAGTACATCAGTCTGTCGTAATAACGATTGAATGGTCTTGGATACTTGTTTTAAGAACTCATCACCAGCTGCATGACCAGAGGTGTCGTTAATTATTTTAAATTTATCAAGGTCAAGAAAACATATTGAATGATTTGCATTCTCTGCTGCGGCATTTCGTATGGTTTGTTTTAGACGAACTTCAAACTCTCTTCTGTTTATTAGACCAGTAAGAGCATCATGTGATGCTTGATAGCTGAGGCGTTTCTCCATTGTGCGAACTTCAGTAACGTCTCGAAGAATAATAACTGCACCTAGAATTTTTTTATCATCATCAATAATTGGTGCAATGGTATGTTCTACTTCAAATTTCGTTCCGTCTTTTTTTGTTAGAGTAAAGTCAAATAGAGAACGCTGAATGTCTGTTTTATCTAAATTCTCGTTGATTTCTGAACGTTGTTTTGGGCTTTCACCATCATAGACGCTTAAAATATTTTGGTTTATAACTTCGTGTTTTTTTACATCAGCTAACATTTCTGCCACTGGGTTTATTGATTGAATGACATAATCTTTGTCGACAGTAATTACACCATCTCCAATAGAATGCAGAGTGATTTGTGCAAGTTCTTTTTCAATATGAAGTTGTTTTTCACTTTTTGTTATTCTATTGATAACATATATGGCCGTTAGTATCGTTAATATTAAAATAACGGCAGACATTAAAATAACTATAACTATGTTGTTGTCTACTTTATTTTGTAGTTGAGTAACAATCTTTTCATTATTATCATTTTGATGATCTATTATTTTTGTTAATTGTGTAAGCACAGCATCTTGAGAAGGAATTGATTTATTTATTAATAGATTGGCTGCATCGCTATATCTTTTTTTATGTAGCATTTTAATAACGATATTTTGTTGTGGAACGGCAATTCTACTTAATTTCCCTTGCTGCTCGATGAGTGCCTTCTCTTTTTTTGATAAGTTCATTGAAAGGAAAGCTTGTCTAGCTTTAATGAAGATTTCAGCTTGGTGTTGATAATTCATATAAAATTCATCATAGTCGAAAGCGTCTTTTGCGCTGACCATACTGTATAGAGCAAGACTCCTATTTCTTGCAGATTGCTGCATCTCAACTGCTAAACGTGATTTTTTATTATTGCTTGTTACAATTTCATCTATTTGTGATTGGGTTGTCTTAATGTGAATTGATATAAACGCGAGGGCAAAAAAGGTGACAAGTAAAATTGAGCCAAAACTAATTATTAGAAGCAGTGAACTTTTACTAAAACCTGACATTTTATGAGATATGAAACTTGATGGTTTTTTGTTCATATCATTTGCTCAAACTACTTAACATTTTGTGTGAATTCTTTACTTTATATATATGAGTTAAATCGGCATAACTAGGCAGTTCTTTAATATTTATTTATCTTTATGTAAGAATAATCCTAAATCTGATAAATTCTGTTAGAATTGCCTAAAGTTAATAAAAGTAAAAGAAATTATGTCCGGAAATACACTTGGTAAACTCTTCACCGTCACCAGTTTTGGTGAAAGTCATGGTGCAGCAATTGGCTGTATCGTTGATGGCTGCCCCCCAGGCTTATCCATCTCAGAAACTGACTTACAAGGTGATCTTGAACGCCGTCGTCCAGGTAAAACTCGTCATACCACTCAGCGTCGTGAGATGGATGAGGTTCAAATCCTATCTGGTGTATTCGAAGGTAAGACAACGGGATCTCCAATTGCCTTAATTATTCATAATACAGATCAACGCTCTAAAGATTACTCAGAAATTATGGATCGTTTTAGGCCCGGTCATGCTGACTACACTTATCACCATAAATATGGGCTACGTGACTATCGCGGTGGTGGTCGCTCATCTGCACGTGAAACGGCAATGAGAGTTGCAGCGGGTTCAATCGCGAAGAAGTATTTGAAAGATGCCTGTGGTATTGAGGTTCATGGATACATGGCTCAACTTGGACCAATCAAATATGAAAATTTTGATTGGAATGAAGTTGAAAATAACCCTTTTTTCTTCCCTGATGCCGGCAAGGTTAAAGAGCTTGAAGATTATATGGATGCTTTGCGTAAAGAAGGTAATTCTATAGGTGCTCGAATTAATGTTGTTGCAACTGGGGTTCCACCTGGCTTAGGTGAACCAATTTTTGATCGTTTAGATGCTGATATATCTCATGCCATGATGAGTATAAATGCAGTAAAAGGTGTTGAAATTGGTGCTGGTTTTGACTGTGTCGAACAAAAGGGCACCGAGCATCGTGACGAACTCACTAAGGAAGGTTTTTTATCTAATAATGCGGGTGGCATTTTAGGTGGTATATCTTCTGGCCAAGATATAACTGTGAGCATGGCGTTAAAAGCAACATCCAGTATTCGTCTTCCAGGCAAAACTATCAATCTCGAAGGAGAAGCCGTTGAGGTTGTCACAAAAGGGCGTCATGATCCTTGCGTGGGGATTCGTGCTACTCCAATAGCTGAGGCTATGTTAGCAATTGTTCTAGTTGATCATTTATTGCGCAATCGCGGACAAAATGCTGACGTTAAAGTGGATACTCCCGCTATTCCTGCAAGTCCTAAGTAAGACCCTATGCCTTACTGGCGTCTATCCGGCTTTTATTTTTTCTATTTCGCCAGTCTTGGTGTCTTGATCCCCTATTGGGGACTCTACCTTAAATCTCTTGGTTTCACTGCTGCTGCTATCGGCACCATGATGGCGATTATCATGGCGACCAAAATTATCTCACCCAATATTTGGGGCTGGGTAGCTGATCATACGGGTAAAAGAATGGCCATTGTTCGTCTTGGTGGTTTACTTTCCGTTGTCGCGTTTGCCGGTGTTTTTATCTCACAGCAATACTGGTGGCTGATTGTCGTCATGATGTTGTTTAGTTTCTTTTGGAATGCCACTTTACCTCAATTTGAAGCAACCACTTTTTCTCATTTGGGTAAACATACTCATCGATATAGTTCAGTACGTCTGTGGGGCTCAATCGGATTTATTGTCGCCGTTTGGATTATTGGCCAACAATTAGAGGGCTCTAAAATATCCTATTTACCGTTAGTATTAATGGGAATATTTATAACTATTTGGGTCAGTAGCCTTGTTGTACCTGAAGAGGCTGCTAGTCATTTAGAGCTTACTCACGAGCCACTTCGTAGGGTATTAAAACGTCCGGAAGTATTGGGTTTGTTGATTATTTGTTTTCTTATGCAAATGGGGCATGGGCCGTACTACACCTTTTACTCGATTTATATGCAAGATTATGGTTATTCATTATCTTTTATTGGTACGTTATGGGCTCTGGGTGTTTTTGCAGAAGTTCTTGTATTTATGCGTATGCATAAGCTTGTCCCAAAATTTGGATTAAAACGTCTTTTGATTGCCAGCTTATTATTAGCAGCAAGCCGATGGGTTATTGTGGCTTTGTTCCCAATGAGTATGCCGTTGATGGTTCTGGCGCAAATTTTACATGCGGCTTCATTCGGGGTTTATCACGCCGTTGCAATTCAGTTAATTCACAATTATTTTGTTGGCAAGCACCAAGGTAAAGGGCAGGCGTTGTATAGCAGCGTTAGTTTTGGTGCAGGTGGTGCAATAGGAAGTTTGTATGCAGGTTATACCTGGGAATCTTTTGGTACCACTACAACATTTATGATTGCTGCTATTGTTAGTTTAGTTGCGGCATACATTGCTTATAAGAAAATACCGGCTTAAATCCTGCTTTATCTGCTTTAGTTTTACGGGTGCTGTGCCGATACTGTATTCATATATTTCAAAAAGGGAATAGTTTTGGAAAAATCACATACTCATGATGTAATTATTATCGGCGGTGGCATCTCCGGCACTGCATTGTTGTATCTACTTGCAAAATACACAGACATTAATGATATCGTGTTAATGGAAAAATATGATGTCATCGCAAATGTAAATTCACACGGCCGTAATAATAGTCAAACACTTCACTGTGGTGATATCGAAACAAACTATACCCTTGATAAAGCACTTCAAGTGCAGGCATCAGCAAACATGGTCGTGCGTTATGCCAACGACTTAAAAAATAAAGAAGACATTCTCCATAAATATTCAAAAATGGTTATCGGTGTTGGTGACAAAGAAGTGAACCAATTACGAGAGCGTTTTACTCAGTTCAGTCCTCATTATTCAGGTATGCAATTATTAGAACGAGAAGACATCGAAAAAGTAGAACCCGCTGTTATAGAAGGGCGTAAAGAAGACATTGTTGCATTAGCAGTATTGGATGAATACACCGCAGTAAACTTTCAGGCTTTGTCCCAATCTTTTGTAGAACAAGCAAAAACAATTAAGGATAAAACTATAAGTGTTAAAATGAAGACTAAAGTAACTAAAATCAAAAAGTCTGAAAAAGGTTATAAAGTAAAAACATCAAACGGCACCCATTATGCCAAGTTTGTTGTGGTTTCTTCTGGTGGACATAGTTTATTGTTTGCTCATCGAATGGGCTATGGACTTGAGTTTTCATGTTTGCCTATGGCAGGCAGCTTTTACTACACACCTGATGTCTTAAATGGCAAGGTATATACAGTACAAAACGATAAGCTTCCCTTTGCTGCTATCCACGGAGATCCAGATGTTCTAGTGCCAGGTAAAACGCGTTTTGGTCCTACTGCATTAGCTTTACCTGTGTTGGAACGTTATAACTGGAAAACACTCCCTGAATTTTTGTATATTTTTAAATTAGATTTTAATGTTATTAAAACACTTTGGGGTTTGTTGCGTGTTTCTGAAATTCGAAACTATTTATTTAAAAATATGTGTTTTGAGATGCCTGTGATACGCCGCCATTTATTTCTTAGTGATGCTCGTAAAATTGTTCCTAATATGAAACTTAAAGATTTAACTTTTGCGAAAAAAACAGGCGGCATACGTCCTGTGATGATCGATAAGAAAAGTCACTCTTTGCATTTAGGTGAAGCGAAGTTGAGCCCAGGAAATGGTTTGATTTTTAATATGACACCATCACCCGGTGCAACAAGTTGTTTAGGTAATGCAGAAAAAGATTTAGATATTATTGTTGATTTTCTTGGTGCGACTGTTGATAAGGACAGATTGAATAAAGATTTGAAATAATCTTAAAAGCTAAAGCAGGCGGCCAATGGCATCAAGAAATTCTTGTGCTTTAACTGGCTTTCGTAATATTTCATCGGCTCCGAGCTGTGTTGATATATCCAGAAATTCTTCCATGCGTCCATGAACATTACCTGTCATTGCAATAATAGGGATTTCTTTATTATGCTCACGTAATTCTCGAATGAAACTGATTCCTTCCATTTCAGGCATGATGATATCTGTTAGTACTAAGTCAGGGGTATTTTCACGAAACTCTTTGAGGCCGGCTTTTCCGTTATTCGCTTCGGTAATGGTGAAATTATTAATTTTTAATAACTCCTTAACAAATTCACGCATCATGTCATCGTCGTCGACAACTAAAATGTGTTTAGATGATTTTGAAGCCATATTTTTTCTACCCCTATAAAATCAGTAATGATTGTAATCTAATTTTTACATAAATGTTAAGGTTTATCATGTATTTAGGCTTGAAGAATATTAGACATGGCTTTTGCAGCATTTGATAACGTGTGCCCTGAATGCCATACAATGCCTAATTTACGTTCAAGATTTATCCCGTCGATATGGAGAGTCTTGAGTTCTTTAGTGATCATGCTGCGAGGCAAAACACTCCAACCAAGACCAACACTCACCATCATTTTTATAGTCTCTAAATAATTTGTCGACAAACCGACTTTCAGTTCTAACTTATGTTTACGCATGGTTTGCTCAAAAATTTGTCGAGTATAAGTTCCCCGTGTTGGCAAAATAGCTGAGTATTGTGCTAATTGTTTTGGCGTTATCTTCTTCAATTGCGTTAATGGATGAGATTGATTGACGACGATATCCAGAGGATCCGGCCATACTTCGTGAGTATGTAATACTTTGGCAGGCTCTAAGGGTAAAGTGACGATACCTAGTTCAAGATCACCATGTTCAATGGCATGGCAAGCTTCTTCAGAGTCCATGAAATGTAAATCAAGTTCTACTTCTGGGTACTTACTAGTAAATGCGCGTAAGACAGGTGGTAATCGGTGTAAGCCAATATGGTGACTGGTGCCTATACTCAGTTTGCCAGCAATATGTCCAGAGAGATTTTGAATCGCTCTTTTGCTATCTTCCACTTGTTGGATAATCGTACGCGCACGAGACAAAAGAGCAGTACCTGCTTCCGTTAAGGTTACCTTTCGCCCAATGCGATCAAACAGTTGTATATCTAATTCTATTTCTAAGGCTGAAACACGTTTACTAACAGCTGGCTGTGTAAGGTAGAGCTGATCTGCAGCTTCAGAAAATGAGCCTGAATCTGCTACAGCAACAAACGCATTAAGATTTGGAATATCCATTATGTAACTCTTTAACTATAACTTTATGGAATAGTTTATATGAAAATAATGAATTTGTGTAATAGATTAAATGGGTCTATATTTGCCGCATCTGAAAAATGCTCTGTAAAGAGTCCGATTTAAGTAATTCAGTTTTAAGAATTTATGTATTGAGTAATTAAGGACATAACAATGGCTGGCAAGACGTTATACGAGAAGATTTGGGATCAACATGTGGTACGTGACAATGGCGACGGTACTGCACTTTTATATATTGATCGCCAATTAGTGCATGAAGTGACTTCACCTCAGGCTTTTGAGGGTTTGCGCATGGCAGGCCGTAAGCTGTGGCGTGTGGATGCGAACTTAGCTACGCCAGATCACAATGTACCAACGACGGATCGTAGCCAAGGTATCAAAGGCATAGAAGATCCGATTTCACGCCTACAAGTTGAAACTTTAGATCAAAACTGTGCGGACTTTGGTGTGACTGAATTTAAAATGGATGATATCCGTCAGGGTATCGTACATGTTATTGGTCCTGAACAAGGTGCAACATTACCGGGTATGACGGTAGTGTGTGGTGATTCTCATACTTCAACACATGGTGCGTTTGGTGCCTTGGCTCATGGTATTGGTACATCAGAAGTTGAGCACGTCATGGCAACACAAACATTAGTGCAAGCTAAATCCAAAACCATGTTGGTAAGTGTCAACGGTGAAGTGAATGCCGGCATTACTGCGAAAGACATCGTATTAGCAATCATAGGTGAAACTGGAACAGCTGGTGGAACTGGTTACGCAATTGAATTTGGTGGCGATGCAATTAAAGCATTATCAATGGAAGGGCGCATGACCGTTTGCAATATGGCGATTGAGGCTGGTGCACGTGCTGGCATGGTCGCGGTAGATCAAAAAACAATTGATTACGTTGAAGGTCGTCCTTATGCACCAAAAGGTGAACAGTGGGAACAAGCAGTAAATGCCTGGAATGACTTACATAGTGATGCAGAAGCAAAATTTGATACGATAGTTAATATCGATGCTGCAAGTATAAAACCTCAAGTAACATGGGGAACATCACCAGAGATGGTGGTTGGCGTAGATAAAAAAGTCCCCGATCCTGCAAATGAAAAAGATGATGTTAAACGTGAAGGTATGGTTGCTGCTTTAAACTATATGGGCTTAAGTGCGAATACACCAATGGATGAAATCAGTGTCGATAAAGTTTTCATTGGTTCATGTACAAACTCACGTATAGAAGATATGCGAGCAGCAGCAGAAGTTGCTAAAGGCCGTAAAGTCGCAAGTAACATTAAACTTGCTTTAGTCGTGCCGGGTTCTGGTTTAATAAAGAAACAAGCCGAAGAAGAAGGCTTGGATAAAATTTTTACCGAAGCTGGTTTTGAATGGCGTGAACCAGGCTGCTCAATGTGTTTAGCGATGAATGCGGATCGTTTAGAACCCGGAGAACGTTGCGCATCAACCTCTAATAGAAACTTTGAAGGTCGACAGGGTCAAGGCGGGCGTACGCATTTGGTTAGTCCAGCAATGGCAGCAGCAGCTGCTATTAAAGGTCACTTTGTTGATGTTAATGAGTTGTAGGTAAAAGTCATGGAAAAATTTACATATTTAAAAGCAATAGTGGCACCAATGGAT
>Ga0316204_10011254_pt1 | contig 11259 bp, 14 predicted proteins | sample 6monrhotite_MG_2_FD_205661 | JGI IMG/M metagenome (GOLD analysis project Ga0316204, IMG submission 205661) | Microbial mat bacterial communities from mineral coupon in-situ incubated in ocean water Damariscotta River, Maine, United States -... | ecosystem: Environmental > Aquatic > Marine >...
GTATAATATATTCGAGTTCTTTGTTTCATTTTCAACATCCTCCTCTCTATCGTTAGAGTATAGATGTTGCATTGACCGGTTGAAACCGCAACTGAAAGCCGCCGTTTGAGTGATTTTTAATCACACAATAAAGCGGACATTGACTTACCTTAAGCTATCACGCTTTGTTCAAAAGCGTATAAGCTCTAAAAGTCGCTATGTTGTTGTTCTAATGATATTATTTATAGAATAATGAGCTTCTTCACAACTGACAATTTTCTTATTCCATTTTTGGCAACGCTAGGTGCGTCAGTAACAATAATACTGATGCAGTTCATCAATAGATACATACAAGACCATAGGAAAAAAGTCTATTCTATTAGCTATATATCTAATTTAAGCTTTCAATTAATACATTCTGAATTTATTTTAAAAAAACACACAATACAACCGCATATTGAAGCTACCGAAAGAATTATTGGTGGGGATGAAGATTTGCTAGTAACAACATTAGAGTCAGATGAATTCGATATACTCACAGCAAAAGCAATGAAAAACACGCATCTTCCACAAGAATATAAATTATTAATTGGTTACGATAATATCGACCTCATTCAAATGTATGAGTATATAAACTATCTAAGTGAAAACGAATATACTCGTGAAACCCTAAACAAATTTGTCTCAGGTAATTTAAAATTGGTTGAGGAATTTTTAAATCGACCAATAGATGATCAAAAAGATATATTAAATACATACTGGGATTATTTATTTACCCTTAATCATGAGTCTAATCGAATGATATTTTTTATATACTATATGTTTGCCCCTTTACTTACCGAATACATAAATAGCAAACAATTTATTTTGTTTCCAACAAAATCAGCTGTAGATAATCTAAATAAGATTAAATCAGTTTGTAAAGAATTTAAAGACCTAATACCTGATGAGAACTATTTAGAAAAAGTAAAAAATGGTGGCATACAAGGTGTGCTGTAAAAAAAAAACATAACAAGTCGTCCCTCCGACCTTTTTATACGCCGCTCCGCTATGCTCTGTATAAAAAATCGCTTAACTCAAATGTTAGCTGCAAAGGAAGGTTATGGCAAAGAAACCGTTAATATTTGAAACTCCATTTGATACCTACACATCAACAGAAGTTATTGGTGAGGGTGGCTCAGGTTTTGTACACTCTGTTACAAACGGTGATGGTGAGATATTTGCTATAAAACGACTTTCACCAGAACGTGTAACAACCGAGAAATCAAAAAGGTTTAAAAATGAAATTAGTTTTTGCCAAAAAAACCATCATGAGAATATTGTACGCCTTATTGATACCGGTCTAATAATTGTAAAAGACGTTAAATGTCCTTTCTATGTTATGCCAAAATACTCTGGGACATTACGTACATTGCTAGATGAATTAGAACAAAAAAACGCCCTCACTTTTTTTTCACAAATACTAGACGGTGTAGAAGCCGCTCACCTTTTAGGCGTTTGGCACAGAGACTTGAAACCAGAGAATATATTATGGAACAAAGAAAACAATACTTTAGTTGTCGCAGACTTTGGTATTGCACACTTTGAAGAAGAAGAAATCCATACAGCTGTGGAAACAAAAATAGCCTCTAGGATGGCTAATTTTCAATATTCAGCACCAGAGCAGCGCGCAAGAAATGGAACAGTTGACCATAGAGCTGACATTTACTCATTAGGTTTAATGCTTAATGAGTTATTTACAAAAGAAGTAATACAAGGTGCAGGGCATGTGGATATTGCTAGCACACATCCTGAATATGGATATCTTGATAGTATTGTCGAATCTATGATTCAACAAAACCCAGAAAATAGACCCGTATCAATAGATGTAATTAAAAAAGAGTTAATCGGTAGAAAAAATGAATTTATTGCCAGACAAAAATATGACTCTACTAAGAAAAAAGTAATAAAAACATCAGAGGTTTCCGAGTTTGAGCCTATTTCAATTATTGGACTAGATTTTTTAAATGGGGCGCTACATTTAGAGTTAAATAAAAATATTCCACCTGGCTGGCAACAAGAGTTTCAAAATCCAAGAGGCGGACATTCCTCTATTATGGGGTATGGGCCAGAAAACTTCACGATAGCAGGCAATAAATTAACATTGCCTGTACGTGAAGATGAAAATTTAATTCAGAAAATTATTAATCACGCAAAACAATATGTAACTGCCGCAAATAATGGTTACATACTTAAAGTAAAAGACAATAATAGACAAAAAGAACAGCGCCAAAAGGCTGATTTAGAAAAAGAAGTTGCTGAAGCGGAGCTCAGAAAAAACATTCTAACAAATGTAAAGTTATAACGATGTTTAAGCAGCCAACAAATCGTTCGTGTGGAAGTTTCACTACGCTGGCTTCGTGAAATCCCCGCAACTCAAACGTTATAACTCATAAGGAATAGGATGCTAAATTTAAGGAATGCTTTATTAGTAACAATTTTGGTATTTAGTAATATTGCAATAGCTAAAATTTCACCAACTAAAATAACACCTATGCCATCACCCAATCCAATAGGTAAGCTTGGTGTAATAATTGTCGCATCTGACTCAGCTAAATATATAAAAGAATGGCTAAGTACACCTTCTAGTCACGGTGTAACTATTAAGCGACTTAAAGTTGCAAAACCAAATCAATTAATAGTTTCATCATTTTTAGTTACTGGAGTCTCACCGAATAAACTTGGGAACTATTCTTTTAGTGTTTCTTTTTATATTTTGGGTCCTAATGGAAAACCTATTTTTGGTCAACGTGATTATGCTAAAGGAAAAGGGAAAATACCCAAAACTCCCACTTTTATAATGGCCGACCCAGCAATGGATATTGTTCTAGAAAAAAGTGACCCAGCTGGAATTTATACAATCGTGGCTCAAGTAAAAGATTTAGTTACTGGAAAACAAGCAGATAATGCGTATAAAATAAAATTCATTAAAAATGAGTTATAAGTTGCTCAAAAGGGACAACCAACCGCTCGCTTTGCTCTCGGTTAACTGCCATTTAGCTCAAAGGTTATATGAAATAAAAATATGAAAGATATTGCCACTTACATTATGTATTTTTTCTGGGTTTTTGGTGCACTATCAGTTTGGCCTATTTTAAAATTCTGGGCGAAGCAACCGAAAGAAAAAATAAACTACATAAAATGGTTATTTTGGGTTCAAATATTTTGGCTTATAGTAAGTTATATCATAATTAATTATTATCGTAGCATTGGGAATCAAGATTGGATTCATACTTTAATACTTCCATATTTTGTTGGGGCAGTATCTTGGGGTGTTGTTATTCTTGCTTTGCTTGTTATTGGCGCGAAATCAAAACGAACATTTTTCAACTAAATATGGCATATAATAAAGCGTTGAATGTCCGCTTATCCACCGTAGCGGATCAGTTTTTCATTAATAGCGTCAACACTAACGTTTCTGCGGTCGCTTTATACTTGTGTTTTTTCTTAAAGTCGCTTTACTAACACCACCCCGATGCATACTGGATGGGCATGACGTGCTCGGCTGAATAGCTTCATCATATTCAGATTGCTTTTCTTTAATAAACTCTAATACAGCACCTAATCGTTTGTTGTTAACAATATCACCTTGTGCAACACGTCGTTGTTTTTCAAAAATGGTATAGGGTAGGGAAGTGCCATTGTGAAATATCTCAATATGTCCATCGTAGTATTCATGCACTTTTATCCGCTTTCGAGCGAGTGGTCGCGTAACTTCATTATCTTCGAGCATATAGAGTATTCGATTGTATTGTAGCGTTAAGCTATTCGATAACGAACGTTCATCTTGGCAACAAAAAATATCCTCTAGATTTTCATGCTCTAAAAGTTCGCGATGAATATTTTTATCGCTTGGTGGTATTTTCCCAAATCGTTTATTAAAATCTTCGATAAAGTAGGGTAGATAAAGATTCCCTTCTTCTATCGAATTAATTTTACGTAAACGCATTTCTTTGACAAGTCTATCTTGCAACGTACGATTTGCGCGTTCTACTCGTCCTTTTGCTTGTGGACTATTGGCGCAAATAATATCAATGTTTAAATCAGTTAAAGCGCGACTAAATTGAGTAACGCGATCACCACGCAAACTATTTTTATTAGTTGATCGAAAGGTACTGTGTTTGTCACTGTAAAATGCTACTGGCTTACCATGTGCTTGTATGTAACGTCGGGTTGAATCGAAATAGGTAAAGGTTGATTCTGACATAACAAACTGACATTCCATTAGCTTGCCTGTGGCATCATCGATATAAACTAACAACGTACACATCTCACCTCGGGATTCAAACCAATGATGACGAGAGCCATCAATTTGGATAAGTTCACCATAGCACTCGCGCCGGTAACGTGGCTGATAAGCTCGCTTCAACCTTTTCTTTCGAGTTGTCCATAATTCTGCATCAATCATCCACTTTCGTATGGTTTCAACGGCAAAATGTAAGTTATGTACTTCAAATAATTTTTCTGCGACAAAGGTCGGACCGAAATCATGATATTTTTCTTTTATGATAGAAAGAATATTTAATCTAATTGTCTCTGGTGTTACGTTGTTTGGTGTTTTTCCACGTTTACGTGATACCAAGCCACTTGAGCCTTCTTTTTTATATCTTGCGTAAAGCCTCTGGACTTGCCGAAGGCTCATGTTGAGCATTTGAGCGGCTTTTACTTGTGTTAATCGTTTGTCTTTTATCTTTTCCATCACATTTTGTCGGTTTAATTCATTGTTACTCATCGTAATTAATTGCTCCATGTTCATATCGTCATTCCTTTGTCATTACCGTTATATTGCGGTAACTTAGGACAAGAAATACGACATTTCTGCTGTATGGACAGGTGAAAATACATAGAAATATTCGTTCTTAAGTCATTGAATTTATTGAGTACAATTCATTTGGAGGGAAAAACTACGTAGAACTTTTACAAGTAAAAATCCCTGGTTTCCAGTCGAAACCAAGTAAATGTCACTAAAATTAATATAAAGCCAAATAAAACTACGTAATAGTCATATTAATATTTTTTATATTACTTGAAGTTCTATCTCAGAATGCCAAAATTAAGATACTTATTTTTTATAGTGCTGAAATAAAAGGCATATTTTTCGAATTATGGGAAAAGATATTTCTTCTTGTACAAACTCCTATTGTGGCTCACCAAAGGGCTACATATGGTCATCAGATTATGTCTCGAAATATGAATCATTGTGGAATATTTTTCAGAAATTTGCGGCGTTTAATTATTGTAAATTATATGAAATCAAGAGGATTTTTGGTTTAGAGTCATCATATATAGTAAATAGAAATTGGAAAAAAGGATACTTGTATTTTGATACTGTAGAACCCTTTGATGAAAATCGTCTTATAAATATTTTGCAGATAGATTCTAAAATTTTAAAATATTCTATAAATCAGGCCTATGTAATTGACCAGAATTATTATTTAAATGGTGAATTTAATAAAGAGCGAGATGAATATCTAACGACTTCTTTAAGATATTGTCCTATTTGTATTAAAAATGGATTTCACACAGCTCTATTTCAATATAATTATCTCGATAAATGTCCAATTCATGAAGAAAAATTAATTTCTTCTTGTCCAGAATGTGGTGTTGGAGTAGCTCTTCTGTATAAACTACAAAATGATGCCTTTAATAGCCCATTCGCATGCCATTCATGTGGATATAATCTTTATCCAAATATATATCGTAAACAACCTTTTGCAAAGTTAAATGAGGAGGAGGTTGCAATATTTGATGACTTCGTTAAATGGCGAAATAATATTATATCGAATAAAATGTATATATTCAGATCTCATGGTTTATCAGTAAACCCTCTGGCTCGTGTAGACCTTATTACACCGTGGCAAAATAATATTATTAATCAAGCCCCGGGATTTTGGTATCAATGTAAATCTGTAAGCAGAAATAAATTTACTAAGGATATATTTGCAAACAATCAAAATACATTAGTAAGTTGTTACGAATATGGGGTGCACACGAAGTTCATAAGGACAAAATATAAAATATATAAACCATTCGTGCCATCGTATGATAAATACTTTAAAAACATTGAAACGGAGGAATTTCATAAGCACATTAATGATGTACAGGTTATAAAATCATACTATGCAATATTTAAATCAATACGTCGTCACATATTTATGCGATATATTAAAAAGCATAGAAAAATATATGATGAAATCAGAGTGAACGGATCTGTTTTCTGCAGGATAGATTTGAAAGAATATTATAAAATAATCTATGCGTTCATCGCATGGGAAAAGCATTGGTTAGGTGAGACGGTATTTTTATTTAGACTCAATAAAAATATAAATGATGATTGGATTAACTCAATAGGGCATGCATTACTTTTTTATCCTGTGATAAAAAATATTGTAGTAAGTAGAAAATCGGAAGGTAATCAACTCTTGCTGTGGATCAGCAATCATTTGATTTCCTCAATCTTCCTCCAATCATTTCTAGAGTTATACTATACAAAAGCAACATTAAACGAAGATATTCATGGGAAGTTTCTCATGAAAATTAATCGTAAAATAATCGGCGTATGCTATCCTATATTTCTGTTTGTGAAACAAACAAGGGGAAATCACCATAAACTTTTCATGAAAGAACACCCTGTATTATCAATGCTGCATGATAAAATATCTGTTTCATAAAAAAGAGGAGGCACGTTTAATAGTTATTGCGTTCTTGTTTATAATCAGATTGATTGACCAACTGAAAAATAATCAGTTGAAAAATGGTTATCAAAGCAGCTATACATTTCTTGTTTCGCTTTAAATGTAGACATAATTAATCATAGAGCAACTCGGTGTTAGCTTTTTATTATTACCTATTGACGACAATATAATCTCTTGGCTAATCTAGAAATGCTTAGTTATGCAAATAGAAACATGACGTTTCGACTCCAACTTTCTGATATGAGAGGCTTCTTTTTTCAGTATAGGCTTATTGGATAGTGCTTCAATACTAATTTAGAGTGATATTTGATTTGTCATATTTTTACTTTTTACGTCTTAAATAAATTGAATCTGAACTATACTCAAAGCTAATTATGAATGATATTGAACAAAAACTAATGCAACTAGCAACAGTCTTGATGGAGGGTAATTCAAAAGAGGCTGAGCGTTGGCTAAATAGTCCGGCTAGAAGCCTAGGTGGTGTAACGCCACTTAATCATGCAAAGAATGAGCAAGGTATGCGTGATGTTGAACAACTCATTGGACGTCTTGAGCATGGTGTATTTAGTTAATAAAGATATACATATTATGGATGTAAGAATAATTATCTCTATGTATTCTTGTTCTTTATTATCTCACTGATAGTAATATAAGTAACAACCAATTTACAAAACTCACTACGATCTAAAACAGCTTTGTTCTGTCTTGAGGTCACAAATTGTGACTTCAAAAGGTGGGTACCTATCTCGCACCGTGTATGCAGTACTGGTGGGCCTGTTTTTTTATTATTGCTAAACCCGTATTATCCTTTAATGCGCGTATTACAGATTTATGCCCTAAGTCCACACTAGGTGTTAAGAAAAACATACATTGTTCCACAAAATGCGATACCGCTAGTAGGTTTAAAATCACATCAAGATGCGGAATAATTTTATTTTGGTGAAACTGAAAACATGGATAATAGGCCGTATCATCAAGTGTAATTTGAATTAATTGCTTCATTTTTACCATCTCACCAACCTCTGATTCATTTAGGTTTAACAGTTTAGCGGCTTGTTCAATTGGTATATAACCGCCATTATTCTTTAAGAACAATTTAAATTTTTCATTTCCTTTTTGGCTGACAAGGGATTCTATCGGCATGCGTTATAATCTATACAGGTTATTTGATAAGTTGGTTAGCATATTCAGGTGATACCATGACAGTTGTATTCACATTATTACGTGTTATATATAGTACGGTATCAGGATGCTTATCTATTATTTTTATCCATTTATTCAGCTCACGTCGTAGCCTACTCATAGGAATAGAAATAGGGGATATAAGGTTCATTACTGACACTGTGCATCCAAATAATGTCTGATTGAAGAAAAGTCAGAAAGATTACCGTTTAATAATTGGCTGAGTGCAGTGTTTCCAATAAATAGAGGCGCACTATTTGGTTGATGTACCCACTGATTAGCTGCATTCGCAGTAGGGAGTAATTGATGCAGAGCTTTATTAATACCGAGCAGTTGACTGATGCGTTGAAGCACATCTTCATCAAACAAACCTGTAATATCATTTTCTGGATATTCTGCTGAAATATTCTCTGACGGAAACCCTAAAAGAGAACATTTTTCACAATCAGATAAGCCCCATTGATTTGAAATACTTTCGAATATTTGAAGGGCGGCTGTATTAATATTTTCTTGGGTTAGATGTGTAGTATTCATAAGTCTTCGTAACCACGTTTGTTTAAATACCCAACATGTTGTTCAGCGCGATAGACAATTAAACTAACCTTAGAATCTTTTAACCGTCGTTTGTACTTTTTCCATTCGCGTTTTAATCGGCTCATTCTGATAATAGGTGTTAGTATGATTTTATTTTCTTCAGGTTGAATTTCATACGTATCCCCTTTTTTAATACCATTGTTACGCATAAACTTTTTAGTTAGGACTAATAATAAATCACCCGACTCATTGAAATGATAGTTGGTTGCTCTGTTGGTATTGAATAATCTCAATATCGGCCTCCGCAAACACTTAGTATGGATAAAAGAAGCATGACATTTCCGGTCTAATTCCGTGGTGTGAGAGGCTTCTTTTGTCATTATAGGCTTATTAGATAGCATTTCAATACGAATTTAGAGTGATAAGCTTTTTTGTCTCAATTGTTTTTTATGCATTAAATACAGTTAACCTGAACTATAATTAAAGCTGATTATGAATGACATCGAACAAAAATTAATGCAACAAGCAACCGCCTTGATGCAAGGTAACAAAGAGTATGCTGAGCGTTGGTTAAACAGTCCTGCTAGAAGTTTGGGTGGTGTGACGCCACTTGAACATGCTAAGACTGAGGAGGGTGTGCGCGATGTTGAACAACTCATTGGGCGTATAAGACATGGTATTTTTAGTTAGTGAAGAACTATCTCAGGGTTACTCCTAAATATAATGCGTTACGGTTTTTGTTCTACATTTCTTATATCACTGTCACGAATCAAAAAATAATCTAACTAACATATGTAATCCGATGAAATGATGTTCTTGGTTTATTAATAATGGTTATGCCAAGACTTTAAAATATTTATGGCTTCTTCAGGTGTTATCTTCCCGTTCGCCATAAGTGTGGCGAGCGAAATAGCTCTTTCACCAGGTTGTAGTCCACCTAGGGTGATACAGGCAAGTGATTGGGCGACGTGATGCTCATTGTTCTTGCTACCAAGACGAATATTTTTGTCAATAGGACTTTTATGTTTAGTCATTTGAAATAATATTTTAATATACAAATAGGTTTTAAATTATAAGTAATTAATTCTATGAATAGTATCAATTAGGAATATCGAAAATGCATTATAGATACAAGCAGGAACACCGTCGCATATCGTTGAAATAGTGCAGTATTAATCACATAAACGTATGTGAGCGTTACAGTATATATAGTATAAAGTATTAAACTTAAAGTGAAACATTAAGTGATGGTATTAGATGGAAGTGATAAATTCATTCTAAAATTCTATAACTAATTGAATTTATAATGATTTTAAATTGAACTAATTCTGATAATACTACTCCTATGATTTAAGTAGTATTTAGTTTTTGTAAAATCACTAACTTTGGGCTAATATTCACAAATGCAAACATTGTCAGCCAATTTCTTATCTTTCGTACTCTTGCTTGTTTTGGGGTTTTCGCCTGTTCAAAACACTATTGCATCTGTAAGTCATACTAAGACAATGGCAAGTGTCATGCAGCAAGAAATGAACACTTCCTCTGATAGTGCAGATAAGATGCAGAAAGGACATTGTGCAGGACACACTGCAAGTCAATGTAAATGTGATATCTCACACTGTACAAATGTATCTTTTATGATGGTACCTACTTCTAACCTATCCAGCTTCTCTTTTATTAATAACAATTTTAGTTTAAGTTCTGATTCTGATTTCATTCAACCTCTAGTTTCTACACTGTTTCGTCCCCCTCGAGTTTAAATTTCTCATAAATTGCCATTTCCTATAGGCAATTAAACACAATCTATTTTTAAAAGCAGTACGTTTTACTATTTGAGTTAATTACGTTCACTGCATAGATCGAGGAATTTATAAATGTCTAATATTATCTTACCGGGTCTTGGGTTTAACGCCGAGCCTGAATCAAATTCACGTCGACGCTTTGTAAAAGGTCTTGTTGCCGGTGGCGCGCTTATGGGACTGGGAATATCCGGTTTAGCCAGAGCAAGTGCTGCAGTTAAAGGTGCACTATTTTACCCACAAGAATTAAGTGGAACCAATTTTGATCTCACTTATTCTTACAGCAAAGTAAATTTTACGGGTAAAGAACGTACCGCAACGGCAATTAATGGCAGTGTGCCTGCACCACTGTTACGTTGGAAAGAAGGGGATACGGTTACCCTTAATGTAACAAACAACATGGCTGAAGATACATCAATTCACTGGCACGGTATTATTTTACCTAGTGGACAAGATGGTGTACCCAACATCGCTGATGGTTTCAAAGGTATTAAACCTGGAGAAACATTCAAGTACCAATTTAAAGTAGAACAAAGTGGTACTTATTGGTATCACAGTCATTCAGGATTTCAGGAACAAACTGGTGCGTACGGCGCAATCATTATTGATCCAATAGAGCCACCGCCTTATAAATTCGATCGCGAGTATATAGTACAACTTTCTGACTGGAGTGATGAAAATCCAAATGATGTTTACTACAAACTTAAAAAACTAAGTCACTATTACAATTTCCGTGAAAGAACTATTAGCGACGCATTGAAAGAAGTTAATGATAAAGGTTGGGATAAATTCTGGCAACAACGTGGTATGTGGAATCAAATGCGTATGTCAGACCGAGATATTTCTGATGTAACAGGTTACACCTATACTTTTTTAACTAATGGTCAAACACCAGCAGAAGGTTGGACTGGATTATTTAAACGTGGTGAGAAAGTTTTACTTCGGTTTGTTAATGCTGCAGCAATGACATTTTTTGATGTACGCATTCCTGGTTTGAAAATGACAGTTGTTGCATCTGATGGTCAGTATAT
>Ga0316204_10011256_pt1 | contig 11255 bp, 11 predicted proteins | sample 6monrhotite_MG_2_FD_205661 | JGI IMG/M metagenome (GOLD analysis project Ga0316204, IMG submission 205661) | Microbial mat bacterial communities from mineral coupon in-situ incubated in ocean water Damariscotta River, Maine, United States -... | ecosystem: Environmental > Aquatic > Marine >...
AACTTGTTGTCGACCAGGTCTTGTTCAGCCCGCCTGATGATAGTCGCGAGCGCATCAAGTTCCTGATCAATTTCCTGGTTGGAGCCCGGCTTGTCCGTCATTGAATTCCTTGCGCGGCAACATTGCCGCATTGGTTTTATAAATATAGGAGAGAATTTCGCTGATCGTCGCCAGAACTTCAACAGGTACCGTACTTTCTACGTCCAGAACTGTCAGAATTTCTGCCAGATCAGGGTCTTCGCGCACCCGGACCCCGTTATCAAGGGCGATCTGAATAATTTGTTCTGCGACGGCACCCCGGCCTGTTGCGGTAATTTTTTGCGGCGCGCCCGTGCCCGGATCATCCTTGAGCGCAACAGCTACTTGCTGGCGCGTTCCCCGCGGTTTGTCGGGTGAAGATGAACTCATAGGGGGCCTGAACCTGTATTTCCGGGCTTTATGCCCACAATCAGGCAGAGTTTGATCAGCTGTGCTTAATAAATCGTTTAGGGGAGGGCCTTATCTTGTACCTTCAACAGCCCGGACGTTCGTCAGGCTTGTATTTTGTACCTGCATTAGCCGAATATCCCGTGCGAACAAAGATTTATGAATTTTGTGGTGCGGTGCAGCAAGATTATGCTTTACCTATGAGACTTCGTATATTAGAAACATCTAAACAAATAATGTTTGCGCCACGCAGACTGTTCGGGAGTAGCATCCTGCTCCGCCCTTGATTTTTTTGAATCTCTCTGCGCCAGCTCAGTTAGCGAATATCAGAATATGCAGATTTATCTTCCGATCGCAGAAACGTCGATCAACATCTTTGTCCTGCTGGGCATGGGTGGGGGTGTTGGTTTCCTCTCCGGGCTTTTTGGCGTTGGCGGTGGCTTTTTGATGACCCCCTTGCTGATATTCGTCGGCATTCCTCCGACCGTCGCAGTGGCAACAGAGGCCAACCAGATTGTGGCGTCGTCTGTGTCTGGCGTTTTGGCGCACTGGCGCCGCGGGAATGTTGACTTCAAAATGGGAGCCATGCTGCTGGTGGGCGGTGTTATTGGTTCGACCTTTGGTGTCTGGTTGTTCAGCATCCTTCGCTCTCTTGGCCAGATCGACCTGGTTATCAAGCTGTCCTATGTCGTGTTTCTGGGTATCATCGGTGGGCTGATGTTCCTCGAAAGCAGCCGGTCCATTTTGCGCAGTCGCCGTCAGGCACCACCTAAACGGCGGACCCACAACTGGCTGCACGGCTTGCCCTTCAAGATGCGCTTTCGGCGCTCCCGCCTCTATATCAGCGCCTTGCTGCCTTTAACCATCGGCGTTTTCGTCGGTGTGTTGTCTGCGATCATGGGTGTTGGCGGTGGCTTTGTTATGGTGCCTGCCATGATCTACCTGTTGGGTATGCCGACTTCGGTTGTCGTCGGCACCTCCCTGTTCCAGATTATTTTTGTCACGGCCAACGCCACATTCCTGCAGGCGACCATGAACCAGACGGTGGATATCGTGCTGGCGCTGATCCTGTTGATCGGCGGGGTAATCGGCGCCCAGATCGGTGCCCGTGCGGGGGCCAAACTGAATGGCGAACAACTGCGTATTCTGCTGGCCATAATGGTTCTGGGTGTGTGTGTCAAAATCGGGTTCGATCTGGTATTAACGCCCGACGACTTGTACGCCGTTGGCGGGATCGGGAGCCACTGATGAAAATCCGGCTTACATATACAGCTTTGTTCACGGCTCTGCTTTCCAGTCTGATATTCCTGACTGCCCGGCCGCTTGTTGCCGCGCCGGTTGTCGCCGATCTGTCAGAACATTCCGTTGCCATCACCACTGATTTTTCCGGCTCGGATATCCTTTTGTTCGGCGCAACCCAGGGCGTTGAAGACGTCATTGTCATTGTTCAGGGGCCACGCCTGCCCCGGACGATCCGCCGCAAGGAACGCAATGTCGGAATCTGGATGAACGGCGAAAGTGTAACTTTCGACCAGGTCCCGTCCTACTATGCCATGGCCACAACGCGGGATATCGACAGTTTGCTGCCGGCGGAAGTTCTGGAAAGTTATGGTGCCGGCGAGGAACATCTGATTATTACGCCTGCACTGGGAACAGACCCGTCGATTGACGTTACTGCCTTTCGTGAAGCCCTGATCCGCAATCAGCGCAGGGTGAACCTGTACAGCCAGGAACCAGCCCGGGTGGAAATTCTGGGCGACTCCCTGTTCCGTGTTAATTTGTCATTCCCGACAAATGTGCCGGTCGGAGAGTATTCTGTCCGCATATTGCTGGTTCACGATCAAAAAGTTATCAGCACTGGTTCAACGCACTTGAAGGTTGGCAAGGCGGGTATCGAAGCGAGCGTCTATAATTTTGCCCATGAATATTCAGCGCTGTATGGCATTGTTGCTCTGATTATCGCCGTTACAGCTGGCTGGGCTGCCAGTGTTGTCTTCCGCAAGGCCTGATGGGGCCGGTGAGAAAGTTTCCGTTGGTCAGTTGCGCTTCCTGGCGAAGCAATAATAAGGTTCAGGCATGAGTGATACAGAAACCCCCGAAACCGACGACCATACCTTTCTGGTCGTTGTTGATGAAAGTGATGAGCTTCAACAGGCATTGTTTTATGCCTGCCGGACCGCTGTGCGCACCAATGGACGTGTCGCCTTGCTGAAAGTTGTAGAGCCCGCAGAATTCCAGCACTGGGCGTCTGTTGGTGAACTGATGCGCGAAGAGCGCCGCGAGGAAGCTGAAGATCTGCTGCGGACAATTTCCGCCGGTGTTCAGCAGCGAACCGGTGCCATGCCTATCATGCATATTCGGGAAGGTGAAATTCAGGAAGAATTGGTCGCCCTGATCGATGAAGACGAAACCATCTGCACCCTCGTACTGGGGGCGGCCACCGGAGACTATGGCCCCGGACCATTGGTCAGCGCACTCGTCAATCAGTTGTCGGGAAGACTCAGAATTCCAATTACGGTTGTGCCGGGGTCCCTGACCCAGGCCGACATCATGGCGATTACCTGACTTTCCCGGCCTGATTCCCGGTGGAATGGCCTGCCCGGTCGCATTTTACCGATTGTTAACATCCCCTGTGGCAAGATAAGCTCGTATCGAACCAACAAACAAAGGCCTGCCGGTTTTTCCGAAGCGCAGGGCCTTTGCGGAACAACGCAGGCGATCTCATGGACCTTAACAAAATACCGGTCTTCGCAGCCATTACCAAGCGCATGCACTGGCTCAACCAGCGCCAGAAAGTGCTTGCGGATAATATTGCGAACGCCGATACGCCGGGTTATGCGCCGCGGGATGTCAAGGAACTTGATTTCAGGAGCGAACTGAACAAGCGCAACGTCAAATCCATGAGAATGGAAGTCTCCAGCGCCAATCACATTGTTCCGCGCAACGTCGACCGAAGCTCAGTAGAGTTCGGCACACGAAATCAGAAGGATGTTTACGAAATAACGCCAGACGGCAACTCGGTCGTGCTGGAACAGCAGTTAATGAAAGTCACTGAAACCCGGATGGATTACGAACTGATGACCAATCTGTATCGTAAACACATGGGTATGTTGCGTTCCGCGCTTGGTCGCGGGAAGTAACTGATAACGGGTAGGGAATGGCAATATGGAACTTTTGAAATCAATATTCATTTCGGCAGCCGGTATGCGGTCTCAGGGCCAGCGTATGCAGATTATCTCGGAAAACGTTGCCAACGCTGATTCCATGCCCCAGTCACCGGGCGCTGATCCTTACCGGCGCAAACTGGTGACTTTCAAGAACGAACTGGATCGGGAAACCGGCGTCAAGTTGGTGAAGCTTAACAAGATCAGCTACGACGAGGGCGAATTCAAAAAACGCAATGATCCTTATCATCCAGGCGCCGACAAGGATGGGTACGTGAAACTGCCGAACGTGAATTCACTGATCGAAATGATGGATATGCGGACAGCCCAGCGGTCCTACGAAGCTAATCTGAATATGGTGGATACCGCCAAGAAGATGATGCTGAAGACAATTGATATTTTACGTTCCTGAAGGTTGCTTCCGTCGTTGAGGCGTTGAAGCAGAATAGGATTAGGTCATGATTGATAAAGCGGGTCTTATTCCTGGAGTTGGTGGAATTGGCAAGGCCGGTGCTGCCGGTGCCGGAGCCGCGGCCAGTGGTTCGGGGTTTGGTGAACTGCTCAAACAGGTCGCAGATGAGGCTTTCAAATCCGGTCAGGGTTCTGAAGTCCAGGCTCTGAAAGCTGCCGCCAAGGATGCCGAAATTGTTGATGTAGTTACGGCTGTTGCCCAGGCGGAAATCACGCTGCAAACCGTCATGACCGTTCGTGATCGGGTCCTACAAGCCTATCAGGAAATCATGAAGATGCCGATCTAGGCATTTAGACATGGTTTCCTCTGATGTTCTCTGCGGGAGCTTTTAAATGAACGGCACTGAGGTAATGGATGTCGCTCAGGACGCCATTTTCACACTATTGGCTGTTGCCGGCCCGATCATGATCGCCGCCCTGATCGTCGGTCTGATTATTGCTGTTTTTCAGGCGTTGACCCAGATCCAGGAAATGACGCTGACATTCGTTCCCAAGATCATCGCCATTTTTCTGGCCTTGTTGTTTTTCATGCCGATGATGGGGGCCAATCTGTCCGGTTTGATGGACCGCGTGGTCGACCGCATAGCCAACATCTCCTGACCTCATGCTTGCACAACTCCTGCAGGCCGAAATATTTGCTGTTTTTCTGGTATTTACGCGCCTTGGTGCCGCTATCATGGTCATGCCGGGCTTCGGCGAGATTTATATCCCGAGAAACATCCGTCTGGCGCTGGCCATTACCATCACCCTGGCCATCGCACCGTCGGTTACGTCTCTGTTGCCCGCTCAACCAGCGACGCCGCTGGCTCTGCTACTCTTGATCGGGGGTGAAATCGTCATCGGCTTGTTGATCGGTACCATTGCCCGTCTGTCGATGACAGCCCTGCATGTTGCCGGTACAGTCATTGCCTTCCAGTCCAGTCTGGCGTTCGCCCTGACCATGGATCCAACCCAGGGTATCCAGGGCGCATTGATTGCCAGCCTGTTTTCACTGATGGGGGTTGTGTTGATCTTTGCGACTGGTTTACACCACGTTCTGATCCGGGCGTTGTATGATTCCTATGTGCTTTTCAAGCCGGGTGAAGTGCCGATTACCGGAGATCTGGCTCAATTGGTGACAGAGGTAGTCGCCGATTCCTTCCGCATCGGGATCAAGATGTCAGCGCCTTTCCTTGTTTATGGTGTTGTGCTGTACACTGGCATCGGATTGCTGGCTCGATTGATGCCACAATTGCCATTTTTCTTTGTTATAATGCCGTTGCAGATCTGGGCAGCTTTCTTTGTCCTGGCAATAACGATTTCCGGCATTATGCTGTATTTCATGTCCTACTTTGAAGGACGGATATCTGATCTATTGGTGGCGAATTAGTCATGGCAGGCGATGAAGACGACTCGCAAAAAACGGAAGAGCCGACCCCGCGAAAACTTGAGGACGCCCTCAAGAAGGGGCAGGTGCCGAAGTCCCAGGAAGTTGCCAACTGGTTCATGATCACGGCCGGAACCCTGATTGTCGCGGTTTTTGCTCCCGGGCTGATGGCAGGTGTACGGGATTCGTTGTACAGGTTTCTTGAAAGCCCTCATACCATCAAGATGGATCCGGGCAGTGTCCTGGATACTTCAGTCTTGCTGGTGTCGGATATTCTCTGGCTGTTTCTGGTGCCCGTTATCTTGCTGGTCGCGGCAGCCATTACTTCAAGTCTGGTGCAACATCCGCTGATACTTTCCACCGAAAAAATAAATCCGAAGCTGGAAAAGCTGTCTCTGATCAAGGGAATGAAGCAGAAATTTTCCATGCGCCAGCTGGTCGACTTTGCCAAAGGTATCGTCAAGGTGTCGCTGGTCGCCCTGGTTGCGATCTACCTGATCTGGCCTGAAAAATCGACGCTGCCCCAGCTGATCGACATCGAAATGATGGGCGTCCTTGGCATTATCCATAAACACATACTGATTCTGCTCAGTGGTGTTATAGCCGTTATGTTTGTGATTGCCGGTCTGGATTACGCCTACCAACAATATGAACACCATAAATCCCTGATGATGTCCCGCCAGGAGATCAAGGACGAACATAAAGATTCAGATGGTGATCCCAAGATCAAGGCTCGCCTGAAACAAATCCGCATGGAACGCGCACGCCAGCGCATGATGGCTGCCGTGCCTGAAGCTACAGTGGTTATCACCAACCCGACCCACTTTGCCGTTGCCATGAAATACGAAGCCGCTGGCCTGGGGGCCCCGTCCCTGGTTGCCAAGGGGTCGGATGATGTGGCTTTTCGTATTCGTGAGATGGCAGAGGAAAACGGTGTGCCGATTGTTGAAAACCCGCCGCTGGCCCGCGCTCTTTTTGCAACTGTCGAAATCGGTGAGGAAATTCCAATTGAACACTACAAGGCCGTGGCCGAGGTCATCGGATACGTGATGAACCTTAAAGGCCCCCAACGTGCACCGCATCGCATGCAGGGCTGATCCGGCGTTCGGAACAGACGTATGCGAATTCGTACAGAAACAGCCTGAACCATGGACGTTTTGAATTCTTCGTCCGGAATGTTGACATCACACCCTTCAGGATCCCGCGGGTTGAAGCCAGGCGTACGATATGCCCTTGCCGGAAGTCTGGCCGTGGCAGGGTTGTTCCTGATCGTCCTGAGCTACACGGGCTCGTGGTCCATGCTGATGAACGGCTTGTCTGCCGGTCTTGCAGTTGTGCTGCTGGGTGTCGCCGCCATAGTGGGGCAGTCCGGGCCTCCCGGAGAAATGGATGGCCGTTTCCCTGTTGATGCAGAAGCTGTGGTATTGCCCAAAAACCTGGCACCGGCCCCGTCGGACTGGCAACGACTGGAACCAACGGTCGCGAGCCCGGCCACGAACGAGGCTCTGCGGTCCTTTATTGATGGCAATCCTCTGGGGTTGGCGGAACTGGATGAAAATGGCCGCTTTGTCGTCGTGAACAGCGTTCTGGCCGGCTGGCTGGGCCACAAGCCGGAAGACCTGATTAACCGGCGACACCTGCTGGAATATCTTTTTGAATCCCATGCCGGTGATGGTCTGGCTGTATCTACCGGTGATGTGATCCTGAAGGATGGTACGGGCCGATCCTTTCCGGCCCATATCAGCAGCCGCGAAGGGGATGTCCCGGGCAGTCGCCGGATTGCCGTTCGTGAATTGACAGGTGAGCGGGAACTGGAAGAAACCCTGCGTCGCGCTGAAGAAGGGTTTCGCCGGTTCTTTGACTATGCGCCTGTCGGCATTGTCATGGTCGATGGCGAAGGCATTGTGGTTGAGACCAATCCTGCTTTTCAGGCCATGACCCATATGAACGGCGATGGCCGCACGGTTTCCTTTATCGACCTGGTCCGGGATCGGGATCGTGACCGTGTCGTCCAGAACCTGAATGCCGCCCGCCGTGGTGAACATCCTGAAAAGCCACTGGAAGTTGGCCTCGACGGAGACGGGGCTGAAGTTGTTCAGCTTTATGCCCGCCGGACAGATGGCAGCGGCAAGGGTGAAACCCATTCCGACCTGATCGTCTACATTGTTGATACCACTGAGATCAAAAACCTTGAATCCCAGGTGGCCCAGTCGCAAAAAATGCAGGCTGTCGGGCAACTGGCCGGCGGGATTGCCCACGATTTCAACAATCTGCTGACGGCCATGATCGGTTTCAGTGATCTTCTGCTACAACGCCATTCGCCGGGGGATCAGTCCTTCAGTGACATCATGCAGATCAAACAAAACGCCAACCGGGCGGCCAACCTGGTGCGTCAGCTTCTGGCCTTCTCGCGGCGGCAAACCCTGCAGCCCAAGGTGCTGAACCTGACAGACGTGCTGGTCGAACTATCCCACCTGATCCGCCGCCTGATCGGTGAGAATATCGAACTGGATATTATTCACGCGCGGGATGTGGGGCTGATCCGGGTGGACCAGGGGCAACTGGAACAGGTTGTCATCAATCTGGCGGTCAACGCCCGTGATGCCATGCCCGGCGGCGGCACTCTGACTATTCGCTCAGCCAATGCAAATCTTGTTGTAGCGAAGCCGACGCCGCATGAAACCATTCCGGCCGGGCACTATGTGCTGATCGAAGTCAGGGATACCGGAACCGGAATTTCCCCGGAAGATCTGATCCAGATATTTGAACCTTTTTTTACCACCAAGGAAGTCGGGGCCGGAACCGGACTGGGGCTCAGTACCGTCTACGGGATTATTAAACAAACCGGCGGGTTTGTAATCCCTGAAAGCAAGGAAGGCGAGGGCGCGATATTCCGCATCTATCTGCCGCAATATGAACGCGGCGAAGAGGTTGAAGGTGAAGAGACTGACGCCGAAGAAGCCAGTGTGGAAGAACCTGCCGATCTGACCGGCAAGGCCACGATTTTGCTGGTCGAAGATGAAGATCCGGTTCGACTGTTTGCCCAGCGCGCCCTGCAGAACAAGGGGTACACAGTTCTGGCGGCAGATTGTGCCGAAGAGGCCATGGAGATCGTGGAAGATTACGATGGTGCCATTGATCTTGCTATCACGGATGTGGTCATGCCGCAGATGGATGGCCCTGCCTTTGTCGCCTGGCTGGTGGAACGTCAGTCCGATATCCGGGTGATCTATATCTCAGGTTACGCCGAAGATGCTTTCCGAAGTTCCATCGCCGGGGACCGACCCTACGACTTCCTGCCCAAACCCTTCAGCTTGCAGGAACTGGCCGTAAAAGTGAAAGGCGTCATGGTGTCCAAGAAATAACTATTCTGCACTGGCTATAACTATATTGCCGGGATGAGGCGGGATATATACCTAACTATTCGTGATGCAATGTCAATTTTGACCAAGAGTAGAACTACTTGGTACAGAAACTCTTTCGATTTGTTCAAAGTAAATATTGGAAAATCAAAAGTCACATTTTTGTTGTCCGGTCTGCACCTGGTAAGCTGACGTAACTTGAGGGATTGATTTTGGTCTCAACTTAGCCGCTACCGGACTTTGAGTCTGAAAAGTATTATCCTTTTGGCAACAAGGGGATTAAGCGATGACACTTGCCACACAATCACGCACCCAATTGATGCGAACCAGCAAAGCCGATCTTGTTGACAATATCCTGTCACAACGCAATCAGCTTAACAAATTCGAGACGGCGACCGCCGCGCAAGACCTGGGCGGTACCGCCGGGAAAGTGACTTTGGCGCACCTGAAGAATGCCATCGAGAACATCTCCGATGCTTTTGCAATTTATGACGAAGATGACCGACTGAGTTTTTACAATACAAGATTCGCTGAAATGTACGGGTTCAGTGACGAAGATTTGCACGATGGCGTCACGTTGCAGGAACTCAGGGATCTTAACAACAAACGTGGGTTTTACGCCGGCGGCGCGCAGATAAAACTGTCGCCACGGTCCAGGCGTCACCTCGACGGCGATACCTTAAGCCACTTCGCCGATGGCCGGACGATCGAGTATCGACAGCGCCAGACCGAGGAAGGCGGAATCGTCATTCTGTTTTCGGATATCACCGAACGCTTGCGCGCAGAAGAAGAACTTTGGAAAAGTCAGGAGATTACCAACGAAGTTGTAAAAATTGCCCATTTGGGGCATTGGACCTGGGACGTAATCAAGGATCGGTGTACTTATTGTTCGGAGGAATATGCCCGCATTTACGGGTTTTCTACCGATGAGTATCTGGATCGTGTGAAGCGTCAGGACCTCGACTTCATGAACGTCCACACGGAAGACAAAAAGGGCGTTGATCAAGTCATCTCTAATTCGATGACGAACAGAACCCCTTGGGAGATTGAATACCGGATCATTCGGCAAGACGGTGAAGTTCGACACGTTCGGGAAATTGGCAATCCCGTCTTCAACGATGACGGGGACTTTATTGAAACCATCGGCACCGTTCAGGACATCTCTGAGCAGAAACACGCCGAGGAGGCGCTGCGCGAAAGCCGAGAGCATTACGCCCTTGCCATGCGTTCGACCAACGAAGTGATTTACGACATCAATCTGATTACGGGAGCAGTTCGTTTTTCGTCTGGCATCCGGGAAGACTTTGGACTACCTGAGCAGGCCGACTCGGATGAGCCCTGGAGCAACCTCATCCATCCTGACTTCATCGTTCTCTATCATCAGGCCAACGCCGATCTGATAATCGGAAAAACCGCGCACCTGGACAACGAATACCTTATCCAGGATGTCCGCGGTGGTTGGCGTTGGGTTCGACAACAAGGAATCGTGCTGCGTGACGAAAACGGTCGGGCCTACCGCCTGATCGGCTCAACCGGCGACATCACTGAGCGCAGGCAGGCTGAGCAGGAGCTTGTAGAGAAAGAAGAACTGCTACGCATGGCCATCGACCACATGTCCGGTTCATTTTTGATGGTAGATAAAGACCTTCGCATCCAGGTCTACAACGACAAATTTTCGGAATTTGCCCGGGTTGATCCGGCGAAGGTTTTCGTCGGTGCTCGCATGGAAGATATCATAATGGACCGGGTGATCGTTGGTGATTACGGTCCTGGCGACCCCGATGAAATCCTGGATAAACGGGTAGAGATGTATCGGGCCCAGGATTACAGCACTCTGACAAACCCGATGCCGGACGGGCGCATCATTGAAATCATGCGGGCACCAACCGGGAACGGCGGCACGATTGCGATTGGCAGGGACATTACGGACCAGCAACATGCCGAGGATCAATTGAGAACGGCAAAGGAGCAGGCCGAACAGGCGACCGCCGCAAAATCCGAGTTCGTCGCCATGGTTAGTCACGAAGTCAGAACGCCGATGAACGGCGTGCTCGGTATCGCCAGACTGCTATTAGAGACACCGCTCATGCCGCGGCAAAGAGACTATGCGCAAAAAGTGGTTGAATCCGGCGAAGCGCTCCTGACCATCCTCAACGACCTCCTCGATATCTCCAAGCTGGAATCAGGGAAAATCGACATCGAACACGTGCCGTTCCTGCCGCACGATGTCATTTCCGATACGGTAAATGTAATGACCTCGACTGCCGAGGGGAAGGGTTTGACGCTGGCATGCGACATTGCGTCGAACATGCCGGGGGTGCTCATCGGCGACTCCAGCCACCTGCGCCAGATCCTGTTCAACCTGTTGAGCAACGCCATCAAGTTCACTTCACATGGCGGCGTGGCGGTGAGTGCCGGCGCGGCTTTCCGTGAGGGTGGCCGCTGCCTTTTCACGCTGTCCGTCGC
>Ga0316204_10011257_pt1 | contig 11254 bp, 7 predicted proteins | sample 6monrhotite_MG_2_FD_205661 | JGI IMG/M metagenome (GOLD analysis project Ga0316204, IMG submission 205661) | Microbial mat bacterial communities from mineral coupon in-situ incubated in ocean water Damariscotta River, Maine, United States -... | ecosystem: Environmental > Aquatic > Marine >...
GCAGCAGATAAACCACGTGTGCAAGAACTGGAATTGGAGCTCGAGGAAAAAGAGCAACTGGTTGTGGTCCTCACAGAACGTCTGGAGCAGGTGGCAGAACAACTGGATCGCAGACACCGCACTGGTGCTGATCGCGGCATGACCATCTCCGGTGGGATCCCCCAGGAAGTTATTGAAGAACAGCAAAAACTTTCACAAGATCTGAACACAGTCTTAGAACAATTTCAGGGAATGGAAACAGAAAGTTCCCTGACAAGAATCGAACTGCAGATCGCAGAACTCAAACAACTTGTCGAATCCGGTTTCGCAAATGGTTCTGTTGCACCCAAGCCATCCAGCCTGGTCGATTATTTAGGATCACCGTCTCTTCCTGGTGCTGAAAAAGAACTGTTGAGCCAGGAAGAAGAAGCAGGAACGTTAGAAGAACCATCCGCCAGCGCGCCCATGGATGATGCATCCGCAAGTGGGTGGGAAGCAATGAAAGAAAAATTGCTTTCTGGCCAGGGAGTCGATGTCTCCACGGATCTCACGAAAAATGTTCCAATACCCCCACCACCTGTTCCGGTACAACAGGAAGCACCTCAGAATTTGGTTGCAGAGCAATCTGACGTAAGCGAACGCACTCTGGGTAGCTACAAACCACCTTTGCCAGAAGCGCCAGCTGCAGTTGATTATGCACAGGCATCACAAGACCAGTTAGCCCAGGCAATCAATGAACGAGACCAATATATCAGCCTGTTAATCAAACGCGTCCGAGAAGCAGAGACAGCTGTCATCCCCGTGAATTGGGAACAACTCAATAACGTCCCCGAAGCACTCATTGAGAAAGTGCAATCATTGCACCATGATCTCGAGCATAACCTGGGTATGGCGGAAGTTGAAATTTCGATCGAACGGGCTAAGCTCTCGCGTACCGAATCAATGCTCCAGAATCGCGAAGCTCAAATTCGCAAAAAAGAAAAGCAGCTGGGCTTGAACCTGGAAAGATCTGAAGAAGCAGTCGTTGAAGAAAATGAACTCGATGACGATCGCAAAAAAAACTGGCTCGGTTTTCTCAATTAGACCGAGTGCATTCAACAGTAGTAGCCACTTCTCTACCAGCCAGATCCATTCCCACTTCACACATTGGGTACCTTCATCATGCTTGACTGCGCGTAATACAATACTTTTGCAGTTCCAGAAAGGAATCCTGAATCGCATTGACTAATTTCTCAGCCGTCTCTGCTTCGGGTAACTGATTTCCAATAATCACATCACAATTAAAAGGAACCAGCAACGCCTCTCCACGGGGTAATGCTCTTCCAAGGCCATGCAGCATGACCGGCGTCACCCTGGTATCGGTTCTATCATGTACGATATGATAGATGCCCCTTTTAATTTCACCCATTTCTTCAGGGTTTCCGCGACTTCCTTCCGGGAACAGGATCAGTATCTCACTATTATCTAATGCAGAATGGCAACCTGCAAACAATTCACTTTTTCGCTGTCGACCTGTTCGATTAATGGGAATGATGCCAATACATTTTAAAGCAAACCAGGACAAAAAACGATTTTTGAAAAAATAATCTGCCGCTGCCACCGGCCGAACTTGATGCAATTTGGATAACGGATAAAGGCTCATCAAAACCATCGTATCGAGATGGCTATTATGGTTTGCGGCAATCATCGCGGGTCCCTTTTGCGGTAGATTCTGTTTTCCTCGCACGTTCAAGCCAAGCACCACAAAGACAATTGGCCTGACAATCAAAGCAAAAAACAATATTTTGAGAACGCGATCCATGTTCTAATAGTTCATATAATAAAGGAAATGAAAAAACAAAGGAGCGGTAAAGATCAGGCTGTCGCAACGATCTAATATTCCACCATGACCGGGAATCAGGCTCCCACTATCTTTAATTTCCAGATCACGTTTGATGGAAGAAATCACAACATCCCCGATAAAACCGGAGATGCTAATAATTAAACCGGCGATCAGACTCAATTGAAACGTCATCGGTGTCAAAAATGGTCCGACAAAACCAGAGACTATCCCTATCGTCAATACGCCGCCAAAAAAACCTTCCCAGGTTTTATTAGGACTGACCTTGGGGATAATCTTATGTTTTCCCAACAGCTTTCCCCAGATAAATTGAGAGACGTCATTAAACTGTGTCATGAAGAGTAAGAAGATCACGAGCCCGATGCTGCCCGCTTCAGGATTTTTCACTGACAACACCAGCAGATAGGCAATATGACTGAGGCAGAATACAGTCAACATCACAGCCCAGTGGATGACGCCTGCGGAATGGATAAACCCCTTGGTTTCACCAATCAGAACCATGCGCATTGGTAATAATAGAAAGATATAAACGGGGATGAAAATAATAAACATTCCGTACCAGCCAATACTGACCAGGTAATATTGGATGGGAATCGAAAGGTAAGCCCAAAAAAGAACGCGTCTATCTGCCTGACGCGTCGGCACAATTGAGAAAAATTCTTTGAGTGCCAGAAAACTGATAAACGCAAACAGAATGATCGCCGTTGTGGGGCTGACGACTAAACAGACAAACAAGACACCAATCATCCACCACCAGGATTGGATTCGCTGGCGTAGCTCCGTGTAATCTTTCTCAGGCTTGATTCGGGAAAGAAGCAACCTGCAGATTGTCGCGATCAACAACAACCCCAACACAACCAGCATGGCATATAAAGAATGCTTGGGAATATCCAACATGGTTACGCTTCCAGAAATCGATAGGCGGAGATTGTTCGACGCATGCAGGTAATCACACAGCCAAAGCAAATCAGGATGAGAGCGACCACCAATGCATAATCCGTTTTCAAAATAACGATTTCTCCTGCAGCGAAGATACAGGCAAATGTCATGATCGCCATCCGATGTTGTTTGGCCATTGGCCCCTTAAAATCAACGGGAGCTCCCATGCTGGCACTCAATGTACGAATATAAGCAGTCATCACGGCCAGCAGACCAGCACACCAGCCGATCTCTCCACCATAGCCAACAACATGAATCGCATAACCAGCGGAAACCAGAATCAAAGGATCTGCCACGCGGTCGGGAATATCGTTAAATAATTCGCCTGATTTTGTACTCTTCCCTCCCTCAACGGCAACCATCCCGTCGAACAGGTTACAAAGCAAGCGACACTGAATAAATAAGCCAGCCAGAATCAACAGCCACCAATGCTCATACTTGGCAAACAGGAGAAAACATCCCGCGGACAGTGCCGCGAAAAAGACGCTGGCCACCGAGATCTGATTGGGGGTAATATTTTTGCTACTTAGGTAACGCGCAAACGTATTTACCATTTTTACGTCGCGTACTTTAAGCGGACGCCGGGCACTGGGTTCATGCATATTAAGTGCTTCCCTGCTGCTGGAATAGTTTCATTAATTTGCAAGCGGTAAAAATGCAGAATGAAACGGCGACGGTGAGCGCGGGAATGATCGTGGCTAACACACGCGGGGTTCCCATCAGCGTATGCACACTCACCAGACAGACCCCGGTAACACTGTTGACCAGGATGGCAGGCAATATCACTTTCGCAAAGGGCTTCTGAAAATAATGAAACAGAAACGTGACGGTGTGCACCATAAACAGTGTAATTAGAAAACTGGCAGTCCCCTGTGTGAGTGCCGCGACGACCCCCGATTGAGGCGAACTGGTGGAATTAATGTGGTAGGCCCAGCCCCCCCATAGCATAAACGCCAGAAACGCAGAGAGCAGATTAAATAGCCAGGACGTTCGAATATTTTTTTCCATTGTTTCCCGGCTGTTCCTCATGAACTAATTTCACTTGAATCGGTTACAAATCTATCCGTCACTTTTAGTAATCACAACGAAAATGATTCACACTCACAGGGTATACTGTCATGCTTATCTCAGTTAAGCAAGAGTGAATCGGACATGTTTCATAAGTCCTCATACACAGTATGAACAATTAATGATCAAAGCCTCTCATTCAAGCCATCGGGAAAAACTGTACTCCGAGTAATACGATGACAAAGCCAACAATGCCCATCAGAGCGGTCATGGGTGTGATATATTTCAAGGTTTCGCCTTCGGTCATGCCGCTCATTTTTCCGATGACCCAGAAGCCGCTGTCGTTCATCCAGGAGAGAGGTTTGGAGCCACAGCCGATAGCCAACGCGAGATAAACCGGGTGAAAGCCAAGAGACGTTGATTCAGCGATGCCCCCCAGAATTCCCACCGTGGTGATCATGGCGACTGTGGAAGACCCCTGGGCTGTGCGAATCGCAGTCGTAATCAAAAATGCCAGCGTCACCAACATTAAAGGGGAAACCTGAGGTAATGATTCAATCAAATTACTAACCCCCGTCTGCTGCAGCACGCCGCCGAATGCGCCACCGGCTGCCGTTATCAGGATGATCACGCCTCCCGTTGACAGTGATGCCTGTATCGATGTCGAAAGTTCAGCCAGCGAAGACTTCTTCTGACGAATCAAGGTCAGCAGGGCGATTACTGTCGCAATGCCCAACGCCATATTTTTATTGCCCAGCGTTACGATCAACGATTGTATCTCGGGGGAACACAGACTTTTAATGGATTCGAATTTCAACATCGTCGAGCCGGCGATTAAAAGCACCGGTAGCAGAATCGGCGTGAGTGATAACCAGAGAGCGGGTAAGTCTTCCAGTCGACTGGAAGCCAGCCTTGTGAGATCGTCCTTGGTCACGTCGGCGGAATCGCGAAAGGGTAAGACACACCGTTTATTAATCATGATCGCATACCCCAGGCCAAACATCGCGGCGACACTTCCGACAATCATGCCGCCAATCATCATGGTTGCAATGTCCACTCCCAACTGTTCTGCTACAAACAAGGGGCCGGGTGTAGGAGGTACCAGAGAATGAGCCATGGTGCCCCCGGTTACAATAGCCAGCACATAGAGCAGATAGTTCTTGCCGGTTCGGAATCGCATGGCTTTACCCAGCGGAATCAATAAATAAAACACCGTATCGAAAAAGACGGGGATTGCTAATAAAAATCCGCTGGCCATAAACGCCAGTGGTGCCAGTTTTTCACCGACAAAATTGACAGATGAACGGACAATGCGTTCCGCGGCTCCACTTTCCAGCAAACACATCCCGATGATGGCGGCCAGTGCGATCAAAATACCAATTTTGGCACAGGTGGAACCAAAGCCGGCAGCCACGCGTTCTCCCACAGATTGTTTCCCCTGCATGATGGCAGCCTGATAATTTGTCGGCGTAATCGCAAAATCGTCCAATCGAATTGGTCGGCTGGCACTGTCATCGCGCACGCTCAGCTCGGCAATGATGATCTTTTTGCTACCTTGTGTGACTCTCGCCGTAACGCGTTGTACTTCTGTTTCTGCGATGGAAATCAGTGGAAACTTCGGATCCTCTGTACCCATGATGAGCAACATCATCCCAGGCTGGATTGTCCCCGCCTTGTTGACTTCAGCCACGATCTTGCGGTTATCTTCACTGACCTCAATGATTTTGAGCCTGTTTTTTCGAAGAGCTGTCTCCTCAATCTGTTGAGCAGGTGTTAAAACCCCCACACAAATGGCTCCTGCTAATAACGCCAGGAAGGCATGCAGACGAAAAAAGAGGACGCCACCAATGACGATGGCCACCCCTGATAATATTACAATGATGACCCAAGTACTCTGTTCCATGGTTCTGCCAGTCTGGATTTCAGGTTCAGATGATTATTTTTTTGTAAAAATCGCTATTTATTTCGACACATTTAAAGAGAAAGCGGGTTAAATAGACATCAGCCAATCACGTGAGTCTGCCTGACTCCTGGATCGACAACAGGAACCAACTTATTTTCTTTCAAATCGGGTGAAACGTCATGATGAGTTTTTCTATAAAACGATCAATACAAATTGTTTGGATTTTTTTGTTTACCGTGTCGATCCCATTATGCCACTCTTCCGCATTCGCGGCAACAAAGAGTTCCTCACAATCGAACAATCGACAAAGAGTCGATGAATTCACACTGGCTGAGCAGGTGGATCAATTGATTGAAGCGGAACTCAAGAAATCAAAGGTTCAACCAGTCAATCTGGCTAATGATGAAGATTTTCTCCGCCGTATCACCTTTGATCTGGCTGGTAGAAAGCCGACATCTTCAGAAGTCATTCTGTTTGGTCTGGATTCCAACCCTGAAAAACGAAAAACGATCATTAATGAATTACTCAAGTCAGAAGATTACGCAGTCAACTGGGCGCGGTACTGGCGCGATGTGATCTACCTGCGAGCCACCGATATGCGATCACGAATCAATCAAACGGAATTCGAAGACTGGATGACAACCCAGCTTAAGGAAAACAAGAGTTGGGATCAAATCACGACTGACATGCTCACTGCAACGGGTGATGTCCGTGAAAACGGGGAGACTGCTTTGATCTTCGCACATCAAGGCGACCCAGCAGAACTTGCCGCGGAAACCTCGCGAATTTTTCTGGGAATTCAAATTCAGTGTGCCAACTGCCACGACCATCCAACAGATAAATGGAAACGAAACAGCTTCCACGAATTAGCAGCATTCTTTCCTCGCGTCCGTGTGCGTCCAGTACGCGATGCCATGCCACGCTCCTTCGAAGTTGTGTCGGTCGATCAAGGCAGCGGATATGATCGACGATTGCAAATGTTTAAAGACCCTTCACCACTCTTCAGGGCATTCGACCGGAACCGCGATGGCAAATTAACTGAAGCAGAAGTCAAACGATCCCGTTTAGCGAGAAACTTTGAGCAAATGCTGACCCGCGGTGACTCAAACGCAGATAAAGCACTGACAATCAAAGAAATCAAAAGCATCGCTCTCCCAGCAAATACACGACGAGCTACTCCCGAATACCTGATGCCCGATTTAAAGGATCCGACTTCTGCCGGCAAGGTCGTTCATCCTGTTTTATTTGTAGGCACGAAAGCGCCTCAAGGAATGAAAGACATCGAACGGCGGGAAACACTGTCGAAATTTTTAACTTCCAAATCCAACCCCTGGTTTGCTCGGGCAATTGTGAATCGTCTCTGGGCGGAAATGCTCGGCGAAGGGTTTTATATGCCCATTGATGATATCGGACCGGAACGAAGTGCCGTCCACCCGAAGGTATTAGAAGCTTTGGCTGACGGATTCACAGCAAGTGGATACGACCTGAAATGGCTCTGCCGTACCATTACGAATACGCGGGCCTATCAGCGAAAGATGCAGAAGAAAACTCCAGAACAAATCCATACGCCTTTTGCTGCACAATCTCCTACACGATTAAGAGGGGACCAGATCTTTACAGCGATCACTCAAGTTTTTGGTGTGGATGATCTGCAGGCGAATCGTGGTGGCGGTGATCGACGCTACCGGGGAAACCGAACCGCCCGAGGCCAATTCAGTACACTGTTCACCTTTGATCCCTCAACAGCTCAGGATGAAATCACAGGCGACGTTCCCCAGGCGCTCTTCATGATGAATTCTTCCACCATCAACAACATGCTGGGAACGAATCGGAATACAAAACTGGCACAGATAGCCAAAGAGTTCCCAAAGGATAAAGATGCCATTCTGGAATTGTACCTGCTGACACTTTCACGAGAGCCAAGCAAAAAAGAAATGAAGATCTGCCAGGACTATATCCAGTCAACAGACAACCGTAATGAAGCTCTCGAAGATCTGATGTGGAGTCTGCTCAATTCGAGCGAATTCATTACTAAACGATAAAAGATCAGCGAAATCAGATAAATCGCCTTACATTTGTATCACATCCATCCCTCACCAAGAGGAGTTTTTAAATGAGTCTTTATCACCACGCACACATTCAAACACATCGCCAGTTTTTTTCGCGTCGCAGCTTTTTGCGAAACGCGTCACTAGGTGCAATGACTGCAGGAACTTTAGGGTTCCATGACTTGATGAGTGTTTCTGCGGAAGAACTGCGTCAACAGGGACGTTCCATGATTCTACTCTGGATGGCAGGTGGCCCGAGCCATTTAGATACGTTTGATCCCAAACCAAAATCATCGAGTGCGGGTGAATTAAAATCGATTCAAACTTCGGTTTCAGGAATCGATATTTCCGAAAACTGGAAAAACACAGCGAAAGTAATGCAGGACATCGCTCTGATCCGTTCGATGACCAACAAAGAAGGCAATCATCAACGGGCATCCTATCAAATGCATACAGGTTATGTTCCGTCTGGAAGTGTGAAACATCCAAGTTTAGGCTCCAATCTCGCACGGGAAATTGGAAACCGCGAGTTGGATATTCCCACGATTGTCTCGGTCGGCCCCACAGATGGTGCCGGGTTTCTGGGCGTGGATTATGAACCGTTTAATGTCTCCAACCCGGGAAATATCCCTAACAATGTGGCTGCAACCGTCCCTCAGAAACGCTACCAGAAACGTCTAGGTTTATTAGGACGTCTGGATTCAGAATTTGCAGGTCGCGGCGGTGAAGTCGTCGTTAAGAACCACAGCAAAATTTATAACAAAGCCTCATCTCTGGTGCTCAGTCCACAAACCAAAGTATTCGATCTCAGTCAGGAATCAGCGTCACTACGCCAACAGTATGGAGATAATAATTTTGGGAAAGGCTGCCTGTTGGCCCGCAGACTGGTGGAAGCCGGCTCCACCTTTATCGAAGTCCGCTCGAATGGCTGGGACAACCACCAAAACATCTCCGAAGTGATCACTCCCATCTCACAGCAGGTAGATACAGGGATGGCGGCTCTGATTGCTGACTTGAAAACACGTGGCATGCTGGAGAGAACTCTGGTTGTCTGGATGGGTGAATTTGGCAGAACACCGAAAATCAATCCTCGTGCAGGACGAGATCATTACCCACGCGTATTCTCAGCAGCCATGGCGGGGGGAGGCATTAAGGGCGGACAAGTCATAGGCGCTTCGACCGCAGATGGTTCAGCCGTCCAGGATCGACCGGTGACAACAACCGATTTGTTCTGTTCCATTTGCCACTCGTTAAAGGTCGACCCGAAGAAAGAAAACATGAGTCCGCTGGGACGCCCTATGAAAATCGTCGATGGAGGCAAAGTGGTTACCGAACTGTTTTCCTGAATTCTTCGAACAGCAGGAGGCTCAAGATCAGCTTGAGGCTCCTGAAGCGGCTGCTTCGCTAAGTGCCTTGGCTTGCGCAACGGATGTATCAAGAGACAGAGTGATCGTCACAGACCAGCGTCCCTGATCATCTGCCACAAATTCCCAATGCGGGATCACAACCGAACTTTGATGCACCAGTTCATAACCACCTTCCGACTGGCTGATCGTTTCAATCGGGAAAGTCCAGATATTAGCAGGTGTAGATAAATCGAGAGCAGCATCCAGACCCAGCCACTCATCGACTAACCCGATCCGGTCAATTTTTTCCAAGTCTAATTTGGATTCTAACGGCCCCAGTTGTTTTCCCAGATGATTATAGTAATAACGGTCACTCGCTCCGGCAGCCATTCCAGCAAAATTGAATTCCACTCCAAAATGAAGTGGGACGTCAGCTGGTAACTGTGCCAACTCATAGTGAAATTCCAGGGTGCCTGCTGTATTTTTCGCTAAAGAGACAGTCTTGGTTAGTTCCACCTGATAAGGGCCGACGTGTCCCTTCCGCACCATGCGCACTTCGCAATAGTCATCTGCACGGCGTAGAGAACTTTGATAAACGCCTTGTACAAAATCGCCGACTTCTCCGCCGCCATCTATGGCAGTTTGCAGGTCAAGACCCGGCTGAAAAAAATGATCGACTAACGATTTACGAGGTGTGTGATCATATTGCAGTTTTTTATCCAAGTCGGGTTGTTTAAAGCGAACCGCATTATGAATTTTTCCCAGATCGTCCCCGTTCTCGCCTGCGTTCTGTTTTTCCTCTCCCGCCTTGCGAATGATCTCATGATAAGGTTCGGGACGACGGTTCAAAGTTGCCAGAAGATTCTGCCTGGCACCACGGACATCCAATTCATACAGATGTCCTCCGTTGGCCGGCGAAAGAAAACCGACGATACGGTTGCTGGCCAGTCGAACTTCTTGACGTGCATCCAGATTAAAATCAGCGGCATCCACTTCAATCCAGGTTGTATCTTGATGCGTGATTTTTTCCAGCAACGTATCTGCTGAGATCAAATGCTTATAGATGGCGTTCCGCAGATGCGGTAGATACAGGCCTCCAAAGGCACCATGCCAATACGAGCAGTTACATTGAGCACGATACAGTTCGGTCCGGGCTTCGTTCAACAACGGCAGGTTCTCGGCTTCCACGCCGGTCGCTTCCAGACTTTGCAGTTGAGTACTGACCTGCAACATTCGGGAATACATTTCATTCAGTTCTGGATACTTGACGCGAAAATTGCGCCAGAAACCACCACGCAAGTAAGGCTTTAAGCGATCGAAGCCTTCCACCTCAGCAAATTTTTCTTTCAACTCTGCCAGTTCAAGCTGCCTGTCAGATGTAAGAGCCCATTCCGTCATTTCACGATAGCTGGCGTCAGGAAGATAACAACTACCCAACGGTGAAACCGAATCGACGGCTTCGGAAAGCGTCGTCACCTTTAACCAGTCGCTATTTTGCTGTAGCAGATCCAGAAAACGTTTTAACCATCCATCACGGTATACGTGATCATGAGTCCCAGGCCAGGCACCAAATTTTTCACCATCATCTCCAAAAACAACCACAGAACCAGGATGATGGTCGGCAACTTCTTTAAGATAATGAAGCGTTTCAATGGGATCAGAAAACGGGATCTGATAACGCAAGGTTTCATTGTCTGGAAAGATTTTGAGCAAACGGCCTTCGTCTTCCGACAGATAATAGCCGTGCATATTTTCAGCTCGAATACCGGCTGCGCTGAAATGGGAATCGTCGAGTAACGTATACTCCATGCCGGCATCTACCAGATCGGAAACAAAGGACTGCTCCCACACACGTTCTGGTACCCACATGCCACGAACGGGAGTGCCAAATAGTTTCTTAAGGTAATCTGAATAAGCGACAATCTGCCCGATTCGATCACAACGGGGAATGCCTGCTAAAATGGGCTCGTAAAATGGGCCTCCTAATATTTCCACCTGACCAGAATCAGCCAATCCACGTACTCGATCAATATACTCTGGATGCGCATCGACCAGCCATTCCATCAGACTGCCCGACGTATGGAGAGAAAAAGGAATCTCGGGGTATTCTGACAAAACATCCAGGAACGGTTGATAGCTGTTTTGATAGGATTCTTCGAATACCCCTTCAAAATTCCCGACTGGCTGATGG
>Ga0316204_10011258_pt1 | contig 11253 bp, 11 predicted proteins | sample 6monrhotite_MG_2_FD_205661 | JGI IMG/M metagenome (GOLD analysis project Ga0316204, IMG submission 205661) | Microbial mat bacterial communities from mineral coupon in-situ incubated in ocean water Damariscotta River, Maine, United States -... | ecosystem: Environmental > Aquatic > Marine >...
GTCGACACCGACTCCTCCCCGGATTGACCTCGAGCCCTTGCAGCGCGGCGACGCCTGGCCGCCGCGCTGTCCACGTGCTCATCCAGCGTGACCGCTTCGTGATCACTGGGCGTGACTGGCAACAGGTGGCGCGCAGTCGCTCCACGCCGACGGTGTCCATTGCGACAAACCCGGGCGGTGCCGTGGCACCGGCGGATGGGGCTGTCGAGGCGGGCGTGGTCGGGGAAGCCGCGATGACGTCTTGGGCCGCAGACGGATCCGCGCTGCAGGCGAGCAGCCCCATGAACGAGAGCACGAGGAGACGTCGCGAGCGCAGCACCGCCTCGCATCATACGACGCCCGCAGTGGGGCTCTCATGCAGCCAGGTGCCGTGTTCGTCACGAGCGGTCGGGGCGTAGCACCGGCCGTCGAAAGCACGCGGCGGGGAAAGCAACGAAGGGCAGCGTCAGGTTGCCCAATACCGGCGTGCTCTCGTCTGGCGGCGCTTAGGTGAAAGTAGCTGTGAAAACCTGTCAGCGTCGGGGATCACGGCGTACATGGCCGGTGGTGGAAGCATCGAGACGGCGGCCGAGATTGCCGGCCACGCGAGCACGGAGACGACGAAGCTCTACGACCGGACTGCGAAGGTGGTCTCCCGCAGCGAGATCGAGCGTATCCGCTTCTGAGCGGGGCGCGGCCGGTTCCGCAGAAATCCGTGAGGGATTCCGGCGATGGCGCGATGAGCCAGCAGGATCAGTGGACAGCCACAGGAAGCCGTGCACGTTGAACCTCTACCTCGTCGATCGGGAGACCATCTTCATCAACAAGCGTCGTTTGCCACTCGCTCTCCCCTTGCTCGACATGTGCCAGTCGCTTGCGCGACCAGGGGTCGCTCCAGCCGGGGGCACTGCCGACCACGATTTCGAGCGGCAGGTTCATCGCGAGCGCAGACCTCTTCAGGTCGTAGAGCTTCGGTTCGTCGCGGTGGACCCATGGGGCTGGTAGGTCCTCATCGAGGAAGCCGCTGCGCAGGCGTACTGCGCCGTGGAGGCGGCCGTACTCGTACAGCGCGTGCAAAGACTTCGCGTCGGCCTCAAGCCGGCGACGGAGCTTGGTTGGCTCGCCCTTGGCAAGGTATCCGGCGAGCGTCTTCGGCTCGCCGAAGGGCCTGCTGATCCCGCACGAGCCCTGCACGAGCAGAGCTGCGGTGATCTTCAGGGTCCGCCCGCGTTTGTTGATTGTCCTGGTCTTCTGCGGTGGCCCGAGTTCGGCGAGTCGGCGTTCGCCCGGTTCGAAGTTCAGGGCACGGAGGAGTCCCCGCGCGTCGAGAGCACCGATGGTCTCGTACGCGGCCAGGCGTGACGGAAGCGCGGCGAGTTCGTCATCCATGAAGGTCGTGAGTTTGTGTTCGCCGGCGTCCAGCAACACGACGGCTTTGGGCCGGGGTGGTGGGAATGCCACAACGACGACCCGGGACATGCTCGCGAGTTTGGCCCCGTGAGAAGGGTGCCAGGCCGGATAGGGTCGAAATACACGCTAAGCGGTCTGCGCGAGACGTGCAGAAACCTGCTGCCTCGACCTGGGCTGCGCAACACGGTTCTTGAGCGCGTAAGCCACGTCTGCACGAAGACCGTGCGTTGGAGCCGTTCCTGGACAACCTGGCGGCGGGTCGCTCCGATTGTCGCCGAGCCTTAGCGTGTATTCCTGCACCAAAAGGCCTGGCACCCTTGACCTCGGATGTGCTTCGACCCTCAGCTTCCGCCGTGAGCCAGACGCAGGGGTCCCTCGCTGAGGGCAGAAGCGTTCCGACCCTGGCACCCCCCCTATGGTTTGGTGGACCCGAGCGAGTAGCTCCCGCTCACTGGCCAGATTGATGTGGTCTCTGCTAGCCAGCGGCATTCGGACGACAGGTTCCAGACCCGGTAGAGTGCGCGGTGTCCCGGTGGAACGCCAATGGCCCATGCGAACGAACCACCAATGCCTGGGCAGGGGGAGGGGCCCAGGCTGTCGACACGGAACAACCGCGTGCTGGAGATCGCGGAGTTGCACATGTGGCCCTGCCACGTGTGGGTGTACGGGGTGTACGGAATAGACTTATTCGTTGCGGAGCCTCGATAGTACTTGTGCCAGCCCCAGTTCATGACGGTCCACCAGGTGTCGAACCATGCCCCGTCCGCGGGGAGCGAGCAGTCGACCGGATCGATGTCGAGGTACGTCAAGCTTCGGAGGCCGTTGTTCGACGTGAAGGTCAGCGCGCGGGGCTCTGCATCAATCTCTTGCTCGGCCGCGAACCGCGCGTGAGCGGCGGTCAGCACCTCGGGTACTTCTCGCTCTGGAGGTGCGATCGCTAGGAACACCTCCAGTGGCGTCGCCCCTTCGCCATCCATGAGGATCTCGACGGGGGAGTATGAACCTTCTGGGATCTGCTCGTAGACGGCGATTCCACCACTTCCGATGTTAGTGAACTCGACCGCTCCGCCTGATTCGAGAATGACCGTCGCGATCGTCTCTGTGTCGAGTTCTTCGTCCATCGCGAGTTCATCAGCATCCAGCAGACTGGAGGGGGCTTCCGAACTGGCCATGTCGCAGGCGCAGAGCAAGAGTGCGGGCAAGAGTAGGCGGGCGAATCGTTGCTGAAGGAATTGCATGGTGTGGGGGGTCTTTCGTTTTGTGCCCAGAGGCCCAGAACATGGGCGTAGGGGGTTGACGACCTTGTTCCCGCAGGCGCCCGACTGGATCACCTTCTAGAAAAAAAGAACGACAAACTTCCCTTCCTGTAGCGGTTCGTGGCCGAGGAAGGGCACCTCAGATCTCATCGATGACCCGCGATAGCGCAGGGAGTTCTTTCGCGAGATCCGGCGGATCCTGCTCGAGGCGGTCTCGCAGGGTCTCTCGAGCACGTCGCAGCCGGCTCTTGACCGTGCCTTGGGGGATCGAGAGTGCGTCAGCAAGCTCGCGGGTGCTCATCTCTTCCCAATAGTGCAGCTCCAGGACGATCTGGAGGTCGACGGGGAGACTGCGCATGCCCTCGAGTAGGCGTTGGTGCTCGGCGTTGCGCGCGACCAGCGTGCTGGGTCGAGGGTCCAAGTCCGCGACCGAACTATGCGCAGCGTCAAAGTCGAGTCGATCGCGATAGTGATCGCGAAAGTGGCGGAGCAGGCAGTTGCGGGCGACCCCGAAGATGAACGCCCGCGGGCTAGAGCTGGAGCTCAGCTGCTTTTTGCTGCGGAGGCACTGCAGCATTGTGGTCTGGATGAGATCTTCGCAACTGTTGGGGACCTTGGTGCGAAAGAAGCGATACAGCGCGTCGAAGTGGCGTTGGAAGAACTCTTGTCCCGAGTTCTCGTCACCTTCAGCCCACGCCTCAAGCAGAGCTCGCTCATCCATCCCGGCGCACCATAACAGTCCCTGACGCGAGTAGGCGGGCGCGTGAGCAGCTCGTCGTGGCACGGACTGTCGGACCCGACGGCTTCGAGGCTCGTCGCCGCCCGCGGCCGCTCTGGCGGACAGTGCTTCGCACCTCCGGGGCTTTAGAAGCCTATCTAGCGCGGGCATGCTCGGCGAGCCACGCGTCGACTTCAGCGAGAGGTTGGGGGCCGTCGGGGCTCGAATCAAGATAGACGCGCCGCGCCTGCTTCGCGAGGTCGACCGCGTGCTTTCGGTCGCGACGTCTGCCTTCGGCCCAGAGCACCCGGGCGAGCACGAATCGAGCAGCGGCCAACGTTTGAATGTCGTAGATAGCCTCACTCGTTGCTATGGCCTGCTCGGCCAGGGTTCGCGCCCGCGAGATGTCCCCCTTCTTGAGCACGACGTCGGCAAGGCCCGCCTGGGACCGTGCTGTGAGCTTGTGTCGGACGGGGAGCAGTTCCTTGCGGATGTCCAGTGCGCGTTGGAAGTGCTCTCTCGCGGGCGCGAGGCGTCCCAGGTCGCGCTGCATCAGGGCCAGGTTGTTCTCCAGCAACGCGACCTCAAGCCGCTTGGGCTCGGTGACCGTTCGCTCAATCTCCAGCCCCTTCTCCAAATAGAACACCGCCTCGCTCAGCTCTTGCTGGTGCCCGAGGACGACCCCGATGTTGTTGAAGCTGGAGCCTAGGTCGGGGTGCAGCGGTTCGAGTACTTTTTGCCGAATGGCCAGTGCTCGCTTCATGTGCACCAGCGCAGCTTTGTAGTCTTTTTTCCGAGCCAGCAATGTGCCGATGTTGTGATGCGCGGTCGCTACCTTGGGGTGCTCGGGCCCCAGCGACGCCTTCCAGGTTGCGAGCGCACGGCTCAGGGCGTCGAGCGCTTCCCCGGGTTGCCCATTGGCCTCGAGCATATTGCCCATGTTGTTGAAGATGGCGCCAATGTTGGGGTGCTCCTCCCCGAGCGCGCCACGCTGAATTTCGAGCGCCCGACGAATTAGCACCAACGCATCGTCCCGCTCACCCTGTCGATGCAGCACGCTGGCCTCGCTGACCAGCAGTGCGCCGACGTGAGGATGACGTGCCCCGTACGCCTCCTCTACGATGCTTCTGGCCCGTCGCAGATAGAGCAGGGCCTCCTCAAAGAGGCCCTGCTCGCGAAATGCCACGCCGATCCTCCCCTGGGGAAAGGCCAGGCTGGGGTGCCTCGCGCCGAGCCCCCGTTCGAGCGCAGCGAGACCGACCTTGAAGTGCCCGAGCGCCTCCTTCGGCTTGCCCTGCTCCATGCGGACCGAGCCGAGGTTGAGTTCCGCGCGCCCGTGGATCGTCGGATCCGCGCCGGGCCGCTGCGCGAGCGCAGAGGCGGTCCGGTGCCACCATTCGGCTTCGTCTGGTTGGGCCATCCGTACGCCCGTAATCTCCACCAGCCACGCGGCAGCGAATGCCTCGGGCTCGTCGTGTCCCACGGCGGCGGCCCGCTCGTACGCCAGGGTCAGCGCGGCGAAAGCGGCCTCGTAGTTGCCTTTCTCGCGGTGCGCCAAGCCCAACTCGAAGTTCGATTCGGCAACCCGTGGCGCGTAGTCGAGTTGCTGGGCGCGTGAGACCACTGCGTCTGCGAGCGCGAGGGCCTCGTCGTATTCGCCGACCGCTCGACGAGCTACCGCCTCCTGAAGACGTTGCCGCTGTCGTTCGACGTCGGCAGCAATGCCGGGGTCGTCGGGTGGAGGGAGCACGGCCAGTAGGGCTTCTACGTCGTTGCAGTGAGAGACCCGAGGCAAGCCGGCGGCCAGCGTGACGGCATGCTCGACGCGGTCGGCATTGGCCGCGACCAACAACCCGACGACCTCGGCCAGCGCATCACGACGCGAACGTAGGCACGCTATACGCAGGTCCATGACCTCTGGCGATTGCTCCCGTCGGACGTTCGTCGCCTCGCAGGCCTCGGTGCGTGCGGACATCCAGCCCGAGGCATAGTCGTCGAGGCGCCGCTCGACCTGTTCCCACGTGTCCGCCGCGTAAGGCAACGCCGAGCCGGCGATGGCGTCGCGCGCCTGACCCCGGACCGCGTCGTCCCAAACCCCCTCGAGTTGCCCTGCCGCCCCTGTGCAGCGCGCTCGAAGTTGGGCATAGCCCAACGAGCCTATGCCGACGCCCGCGACGAGGAGTCCTGCAATGAGCCGTCGGGGGCCGCGCGGGTGAATGCACCGGCGGAGTTCGACGAGTAGTGCCTCCAGCGACGGCCAGCGGTCGCGGGGGTCGGCAAGGAGTCCCCGGGATACCGCGCGGTGGACGGTCTCGGGCACGCCAGCGGCCTTCCGGAGAGGCGCACACGGATCGATGCGTGCGGTGCTACGAAACGGCCGCTCACCACAGAGCGCCTCGTAGAGCGAGGCGCAGAAACTGAACTGGTCGCTGCGAGCGTCGGCGACCTGCCCTGCGAGCTGCTCGGGTGCCACGTAGCCTCGGGTCCCGACCGCTGCGCTGGCGCGCGCCGACTCCGGGCCTGGATCGGCGGAGCTCGCGATGTCGACCGATCCTCGCATATCACGGACGAGGCCAAAGTCGAGTACTCGCGGGCGGCCCTCGCGGTCGACGATGCAGTTGTCGGGCTTGAAGTCTCGATGGACGAGCCCGACCGCGTGAACCGCTGCGAGCCCCGCCCCCGCCTCGATGTACAGAGCCACCCGAGTCCGCCAGTCGTGGCCTTCGTCATGCCACTTTCGGAGCGTTCGCCCTGGCACGAACTCCATCGCGATAAACCATCGCCCCTGGGCATGACCAACCTCGTAGACGTGCACGACATTGGGGTGTGACAGCTTGGCGAGTGCCTGCGCCTCTCGGCGTAGTCGCTCCGCCTGCCGTCGACTCGCGTCTGCGTGCAGCAGCTTGATCGCCACAGCACGATCGAGTTCTTCGTCATAAGCCTTGAAGACGGTGCCCATCCCCCCTCGGCCGAGCGTGTCGATGATCGCGAAGCGACCCAGCATCGCCGGCTGTGCGCTCTGGCTGAACAGGCGCTGTCGAACTAGAGCGAAGGCCATCGCCTTGTGCACTGAGCGTCTCGCCGCTACACCGTCGGCGATGTGATGCAGCGGTGGAGTACATGGCGCATCATCCGTCGTGGAGTCCTCGTTGTGCATGGCCGGTTCGACGGCCCTTGTCGGTGGTCTGGGCGCCGCGAGTTTACCAGCTTCCGTTCATGCGTGTGATGGCTTCCGGCTTACCACCGAGAAGGGGCTTTGCGGAGGTTCGCGAGATGTCTCCGCGAGGTCTAAGTCTCCGCGACTCGGGCGTTTGAGCTACTCCCAAAATTTCGGCAGGGCGCCTGCGCAAGTCCCTGCTGATGGGGGCGTGTCTGCGTACTTCACGGTAGCAGGGGTCCCAGGTCGAGGTAGCGGTGGAGGCCGCGGCGGTCCCGGCCAAGGTCCGCCCAGGTTGGGCATCGAAGCCCCGCGTCGGCAGCCTGGCCGAGGAGGCGAAGCTCGTACGGGCGATCAAGGCTAGCGTCCGGCGTGACCCTGCGCGGGCCCTCTCGTTGGTCACCGAACATGGGCTGCGTTTCGCAGGCGGCGTGCTGGTTCACGAAGCCGGCGCGCTCCGGGTCCAGGCAGCGTGTGCCCTGGGTCGTGTCGCCGAGGCCGAGCGGATCGCGACGAGCCTCCCGGCCGGACACGCCTGGGCATCGGGGTGTCCGGCCGAAGAAAAACCGACGAGTCCGGCGCCGTCCGGAGAAGAGGGAGGCATATGACGTCTGATCTGAACCTCGGCTCGGTACTCGCTCTATTCCTCTTGGTGGCCTGCGATCCCTCCGACGGATCCGTTACTGCCACCGCCACCGCCACCGCCACCTCCACCGGCGGCGAGGAAGAGGACATCTGTGGGGCCGACGACGACTTCCCGAATCCACTCTTCATGCTGCTGGACCAGTTCGAGGAGGAGTTCGACTTCCAAGACGTCCTGTGCGAAGTGAGGGCGGCGGGGTTCGACTGCGAGGGGCAGATCTTCGAGGTCGACGGCATGTTCGAGCCGTTCGGTCCGCTGCCGTGGACCGAGGGCCAGGCGGTTCGACTGACGACGGACGCGTTCTGGTTCACGGTCAGCGAGGTCGCTATCCGCAGTGAGGGCGGCGAGCTATTGGCGGTGATGTCCTCGAGGCCCGACGGGATGGTGGGCCCCATCACCATCAGCACCGAGCCTTCGGGCTGCGAAAACCCGGAGCAGCCGCGCATCGTTCTCCTCGAGGCCACCTACACCATTGCGGGTGAGTCCATCACGCTCGCCGGAAGAAGGGCGGGAACGCTTCTCGGGTTCGAGATCTTCCAGACCAGCGCCGAGGACATCTCGGAGATAAGTGCGGGCGAAATCAACGAGGGGGTCTCGTTCGTGGCCATCGCCTCCTCGTGATGGCTAGAGGGAACCTCTTGTGGTTCTGGTGCGTCCAAGGGTCGTGCCGCGCCTGCACCCTTGCTTCGCCCTCCGTCAGATGGCCGTCGGAGGGTATCTGGCTCAAGGGCTGGGCCTTCCGTCGGAGAGACCCCGGGTCTTCGAGGCAGGGACAGATTTCGGGCGCCACGAGCCTCGCGGCCGGAGGAAGGGCCAACGGTGCTGCAGGGCGAACCAACGCGCGTTTGCGCAGGCGTCCTCGCAAGTGTACGATCGATCTGCCCCACAGGTACATCCTGTCCCAACTGGACATGATCCAGATTGTCGGCGTTTTTGCCACGGATGTGTAGGGGGTCTTGGGGCGGAAGATAGGCCCGAAAAACGAGGTTCCGAAACGGCGGGTGTTCAGGTTTCGGGCTCGCTCGGAAGGGTGGCCCTCCTGCTCCTCCGGGCGCGACGGCGCTCTGGCTCCTCCAGCGGCTCTCGGGCTGACAGGGCAGGGCTCAAGGAGCCTGCGCAAGGTGTTCGGGGGGGAAGAGCGGGACGAGTGCTCGCCGTTCCGGTGGCCCCCATGCCCCGGGGCGCTGTCGAGTGGGCCCAGGTTGGACGCCTCGAAGCCCGGCTCGCTCGTACTGGGAGGACCGGTGGCGGTCCCTCTGACGTACGCCGGCACGCCGTCGAAGCCGTTCTGAGGGCAGGCCCACGAAATAGTCAGGAGAGCCAAAAGAAACTAGGGACGACCGTCAGATTTCCTGTTCCCGAAACGAAGTACGGCGCGTGAAGAGAACAAAGAAAGGCCTCATCCCCGCAGTGATGCTCGTCGCTGGCTTCGTGCTCGCGGCTTGCGCGACAGAGTCGGGAGACGATGCTGTTGAGGGCTCGGTTGGGCTTGCGGACGACCTCACGTTCGAAGTCGCCGACTTGATGTTACTCGACGCGTTGGCCGACCTTGAGGACGCCGCACCTCCCCACGGGTCGGGGCCGTCCGCGTCCGCCGCGGCGGACTTCAACGCAGAGAACTCGGTCGAAGCCGGACTCCAGTGCGGGTTCAACTGTCCCGCTGGAGAGGCGATTCTATACACGACGTGCGACTGGTCGTGCGGCAGCTGTGCCGGCCCAGGGTTTGACAACGCCGCCTATTGCAGCCCCGTTCCCGTCATTGCGTCGATCAGCGCCACGCCCAACCCCGTTCCCGTGCCAGCGGGCTCGCTGGGCCAGACTTCCGTTTGTTGGAATCTCGCCAGCCTTTTGGGACGAAAGGTCTGGATCAAGGTGAGCGCGAATGGCAACGGGAAGCAGATCTTCAACGGAGAGCGCGACGAGGGCCAAACCTGTATTCCGGCACCCTGGATCCAGGAGAACGGCCACTACGTCTTCACCGTGGAGACCGATAGGTATAGCAACAGCGCAATCGCGACAACGACCGTGACAGGCTTCACCGCGCCAGGGACAGGGACAGGACCAGGGACAGGGACAGGGACAGGGACAGGGACAGGGACAGGACCAGGGACAGGACCAGGGGACGACTGCGGCCCCGGGCATCCCATGATGTGCCCATAGGAGCTGGGCGACTTAGGGTTCCGCCGAGATCCGCCCGGAGAAGCACGTTAGCGGCCGGGAGCTTGCGGACAAGCTTGGTGTGTCGGGGGCAGCGGTGCAGTTCGAGCGCAAGCGGCGTGGGGTAGCGCGGCCTTCGTACAGCGTCACGGGTGATTGGTGTCGTGCAGACGGGCTGCTCGCGCCTGTCTGCCTGTCAGGTGTCCCGGTGGGGTGAGTCGGTGCGAAATGCGCTCTGAATCCGTCGCGGTGCGACTCTGGGATCGTTCGGGCACCTGCTTGCACCGGCGACCGCGTCACGCTACCGTGACGCGGTCGCGACGATGCCTTGCGAGGACATCCTGTCCTTACTAGACATAACATCGATTAACGGAGGTTTTGCCACGGTGGTGTAGGGGGCCTTGGGGCGGAAGATAGGCCCGAAAATCGGGGTTCTGAAGCGGCGGGTGTTCAGGTGGTCGGTGGTCGAGCGCTTAGGTGAAAGTAGCTGTGAAAACCTGTCAGTGGGATGGGCGCAGAAGCGCGGAGAGGAATGGGGTGCAAGAGGAGCGGTACCGGCGGGAGCGAGGGATGGGGCGGATAGGGACTGAACCGGGCTCGGCGGGAGCGGGATGGGCGTGTGATGGAGCGAGAAGAGACTCAGTGGCGTGTCGATGCGCGTACGGATGTCGAGACCTCGCCTTCGCCGTCTCGCTCGCGGGCGTGTTCCGGTGTCCTCCACTCGACGAGCCTGCGCAAGAAGAAGTGAAGCATGGCTTCGTCGTCGCGGTCCTGAGCAGCTACATCTGCCGAATGATGAAGACCGATGCGAGCGAAGGGTTCCTCGCCGGTGTTTTTCACGACGCGGGCCGACTCGTCGTGCTGAATGCGTTGGCGGACTATGGTCGAAAGGACTCGAGACTGTGGGACCCGGAGGTGGCTCGCCGCGTAGGGAACGGGGCCCATGGTCCCTTGGGTACGCTACTTCTGGAGCGTTGGGGGCTAGGAGGAACGGTGAGGGAGTGCGCGCGTCATCACCACAAACCAGGGCAGACCGACGAACCCCTCGCGACGGTCGTTGCCATGGCGGACTATGTGGACCGGCTGGGTGGAAGCACAGAGAGCGAGCGGGCCGAGCGTCTCTCTGAGAACCCGTGCCCCCATGGGCCTGGCCTATCCGCGGCGCACGTGACCGCGCTCGCAGGCGCAGCAGACGCCGCACGTAACGACCCGATGCTGGGTGCGATCGCCGGGTAGTCGAGCGACCAGCCGCCTGCACGCGACGAGGAAAAAGCGCTCGATGAGCGGTGTCGACTCGTAGAAGGCGTGGCGCCCCCAGCCACGCCTTCGGTTCTTCGAGTTTCGCCATCCTGCGTTACACGCAGTCGAGCTCGACCTCGGTGACGTTGGGCTGAGCATATGCAAACGGGCGACGGTCGGGTTCTTCGAAACAGTAGCGCTTGGGCTGAAGCTCGATGCGGACGACGCCGTCACCAGCCACGGGCAGCTCCACGCGATACTCAGACCCGCCTTTCGTCCGAGGTGCAACGTCCCGCGCAACGGAGGTGTTCGCGGTTGTCGACTCCATCCGAACCCCTTCGGGCGCGCCGTTCGGGGCTCGGCCGTGAAACTCGGCCTCCTCCCCGGAGGTGACTGCGATGTCGAATCGAATGTCGTCACGGCCGGGCACGTCCCCGTAGTCGTTGACGTATGTCCATTGGATGTCGACGACGCCGACGCCCCCCCCTCCTCATCCGGCTCACATCGCGCCACAACGGTGACAGCCTCATCCACACGCTTGGGGATCGGGCACTCCGTGATCGCGGGTGTCAAGGCTCGCCTGATGTGACCGGGGCCAGTTCGGCAGATGTGACCACGCCGCGAAGTTCTGAGAATCGGCGAATCGCGTTTCTGAGAAACGGTCGCTCAGTTCGGCAGATGTGACCACGGCTAC
>Ga0316204_10011259_pt1 | contig 11252 bp, 11 predicted proteins | sample 6monrhotite_MG_2_FD_205661 | JGI IMG/M metagenome (GOLD analysis project Ga0316204, IMG submission 205661) | Microbial mat bacterial communities from mineral coupon in-situ incubated in ocean water Damariscotta River, Maine, United States -... | ecosystem: Environmental > Aquatic > Marine >...
TAGAGATGGTGTTGTTGATTCATTAGACATGGTCGATGCTGGTATCATATTCGGAACTGGTTTTGCACCTTTCAGAGGTGGGCCAATGTGTTATGCTAATAATCGAGGAATCGAGCAACTTATTAAATTATTAGAAAACCTAGATAGCCGCTATGGTAGTCGATTTGAACCAGATGAAGGCTGGTCTAACTTACTTGAAAGTTAACATTTTGATTAACTATTTATCAACATAAGACTATGTCGAAAATCACAGACCTTATATATCCTGAAGAGGCGATTCACCTTCCAGGACTATTTTGTGAACGAGTGCGACGCTCTCCAAATAAAATAGCCTACCAATACTTCAATAATTCTATACAAAAATGGAACAGCTACACTTGGCAAGAAGTACAAGATAAAGTTGCTTCCATTCAACACTCCTTATTGAAGTTAAATCTTGATGCAGGGCAATCCGTTGCAATTATGGCTAATAACTGTCCTGAATGGATAATGTTTGAACAGGCGTCACTTGGATTAGGATTAGTCGTTGTACCACTTTACCCAAACGACCGTGCTGATAATGTTTCGTATATTATTAATGATGCAGATGTTCAGGCTGTTCTCGTTGCCGGTGAAGAGCAATGTAAATTATTCGAAAATATCAAACTAGAAAGTAAATCAGTAAAACTTATCATTAGCTTACAACAACAGGCTGAAGATACTGATAAGGTAATAGATTTCCAAAACTGGATTAATACAAAGCAACAATCCAAATATATACTAAAAGATATCAATCCAAATAAACTGGCTTCTATCGTTTATACATCAGGGACTACAGGTCGTCCAAAAGGTGTTATGTTATCTCATAATAATATTCTTCATAATACCTATGGCGCCAGTCAATGTGAAAGCTTCTTACCAACAGACACGTATTTATCTTTTCTTCCCTTGTCTCATATGTTTGAAAGAACGGTTGGATATTATTTACCAATGCTATCTGCAGGACAAGTTACCTATGCACGCTCTATTGAAGATTTAGCAGAAGACTTATTAAGTATTAAACCAACCATACTGGTCACTGTCCCAAGAATATTCGAACGTGTATATAATAAAATCCATCTCCAACTACAAGATAAACCAAAGTTTGCACAAGTATTATTTAATACCACTGTTGACGTTGGCTGGCACTGGTTTCGATACTCTCAAAATAAAACTCAATGGCGCCCTAAATTATTGTTACGCCCTATTTTGTATAATATTGTAGCCCGTAAAATTCTAAAAAAATTGGGTGGTAACTTACGTTTAGCCATAAGTGGTGGTGCCGCTTTATCACCCGATATAGCGCGTGTATTTATTGGACTAGGACTGAATATATCTCAAGGCTACGGCATGACCGAACTAAGTCCTGTCGTTTGCACAAACTTACTGCATGACAATGAACCCGATAGCGTTGGACAAAAACTCATAAATGTAGATGTTAAATTAGGCGACAATGAAGAATTATTAGTAAAAGGTCCGAGCGTGATGCTTGGATATTTACATAACAAGGAAGCTACAGAAAATATAATTGACCAAGATGGGTGGCTACATACTGGTGATAAAGCAAAAATTTTAAATGAACATATCTATATTACAGGTCGCATCAAAGATATTCTTGTATTGTCTACCGGAGAAAAAATACCTCCAAATGATATTGAACTTGCAATTACAAATGATCCACTGTTCGAGCAGGCCATAATTTATGGCGAAGGTAAATCATTTTTAAGTGCTATCACTGTTTTAAATTCTGACGAATGGAATAAGTGTTGTAGTGGACTTAAAATTAATTCACCTCAAGCAAGTGATTTTATCTTGAATCGAATAAAAAAATGCTTACACGACTTTCCTGGCTATGCACGAATTTATAAAGTCTACGCCACCACGGAGGGATGGACTGTTGAAAATGGCTTAGCGACGCCAACATTAAAGTTAAAGCGTAAATATATCATCCAGAAATATCAGGATGAAATTAATACAATGTACGAAGGCCATTAAAATGCCAGAAAATAATTCAAATTTTGATACCTTACCCAAAGATACACAACCATCTATTCGTGTACTTGCAATGCCTGCAGACACAAATTCTGCTGGAGATATATTTGGTGGTTGGCTAATGTCACAAATAGATATTGCAGGAAGCATACTCGGTCATCGAGTAACTAATGGCCGTGTGGTAACGGTAGCAGTGAACAATTTCAAATTTATAAAGCCCGTCTATGTAGGCGATTTAGTGAGTGTTTTTACTGAAGTAAGTCGTATAGGCAATACTTCAATGGATGTGTCAATCGTGGCATATGCAGAAAGAAAACGTCAAGTAGAAGAATGTGACAGAGTCGCTTCGGCTATTTTTACTTATGTTGCTTTAGATAAAAATAGAAAGCCCCGAACTATTAAACTAGAATAACAACAAGGCAATTAACACCATTCGCTTCTCTCATTTGGACGTCAAAATCTGCGCCAGTTATCTTAATCGTTAACCATTCAAAGTTGATAACCAAAACTATGAAACTAAAAGTTGTGCTACAGGCGATTCGTCCATCATTTCTCATTTTAACCCCCGTTTGCGTATTTTTAGGTTTAAGTACTTCGCTTACAATCGAATCACCGCTGAATCTCTCACTATTTTTTATTATCTTGATTGGTGCAATTTCGGCTCATATAAGTGTAAACACACTTAATGAATACTACGATTTCAAAAACGGACTAGACTTAAAGACAAAAAAGACACCCTTTAGTGGTGGTAGTGGTGCATTGCCTAACAATCCTGAAATGACTGGAATAATATTTATTGTCGGTTTGGTATCATTGTTTATAACAATCATTATCGGGATCTACCTTTTTCTGGGGCATGGTATGCAAATCCTGCCTATTGGTATAGTGGGTGTAGCGTTGATAATTACCTATACTCAATGGCTTAACCGTTTTCCTTTTTTATGTCTAATTGCACCCGGTTTAGGATTTGGAGTCTTAATGGTTGTCGGTACTCACGTCATATTAAAAGGCGAGCATTCCCAGTTACCTTGGTTAATATCGCTTATTCCTTTTTTTCTAATTAATAACCTTCTACTGTTAAATCAGTATCCAGATGTAAAAGCAGATGCTAGTGTTGGACGAAATACTTTTCCAATTGCGTTTGGTATGAAAATGAGCAACTTCGTTTATGCCGTTTTTATGCTGGCAGCATATTCATTGATTCTGTTTTATATTGTTAAGGGATACATACCTTTTATTAGCATTATAGCTTTACTTCCTTTGGTATTTTCATTATTCGCACTTATTGGGGCGGTTAAACATACCTCAAAGATTGGTGCTTTTCCTCGATACATGGGTGCGAATGTGGCTGCGGCAATATTAACACCATTATTGGTTGGAATCTCAATAGTTAATGGCTAACAAAGCACTACAATTTTATTTTCACGGTACGATTTAGTATGTACTTATGTATGTGCAAGATTAGAGATGAGTTACTACATATTAATCGATAGAAAATAATTCAAAAAAGTTGCTTGTTGTTTTCTCTGCAATATACTCGTAACTTTCATCTCGCAATTCGGCAATACATTGAGCTACATTTTTAACATAGGCAGGTTGATTTGATTTGCCTCTAAAAGGTACTGGCGCTAGATAGGGGGAATCCGTTTCAACCAACATTTTATCTATTGGTACATTTCTAGCAACTTCTTTTAATGCTAATGCATTTTTAAAGGTAACAATGCCTGAAAAAGAAATATAAAAACCTAAATCCAAAGCACGTTGTGCTGTTTCCCAGTCTTCAGCAAAACAGTGCATAACCCCACCGGCATCTTGCGCTTTCTCTTCTTGCATAATTCTGATGGTATCGTCCGTTGCTTCACGCATATGAATAATAAGTGGTTTTTTTGTTTGCTTAGATGCTTCGATATGATTTTTAAATCGCGTCCGTTGCCAATCGAGATCATCACCTGTTGTTCTAAAATAATCGAGTCCGGTTTCACCTATCGCAATAATTTTTTTGTTATCAGCTAAGGCAACTAACTCATCTACAGAAGGATCTTTTCCTTCCGTTTCATTTGGGTGAACACCTACAGAAGCATAAATATTTTTATTTGATTCTGCTATATCAAGCACATCGTTAAAATGCTCTAAATCAATACACACATTTAACATATGTTGAACGTCATGTTCTCGTGCATTTTCTAAAGCATTTGAAATATTGTTATCGAAAGGGATAAGATCTAAGCGATCTAGATGACAATGTGAATCAATCAGATGTACTGACATGTTATAGCTACTTTATGGTTGAGTTTTTAAAAATTAGAAATGAATTGTGTAGAATATATTACATAGTGTGGGTTTGACGATCCGATTTTAGAGCACCAGCTAAATACGTTTCAATCTTTGTTCTTGCGCCACCACCATCTTGATCACTGAATTGCACACCAATACCCGCGGCTCTATTACCGGCTGCGCCTTTCGGTGTAATCCAAACAATCTTACCTGCTACAGGTAGTTTTTCTGTGTCTTCCATTAGCGACAACAGCATAAAAACTTCATCACCAAGTTTATATTGTTTATTCGTAGGTATAAATAAACCACCACTTTTTATAAATGGCATATAAGCGGCGTAAAGCGCACTTTTATCTTTTATTGTTAAAGACAGTATACCTTGTCTTGCTGCTGGTTTTGCCGTCATTCTATTACCTTTTTGATTTAGACTGAGCAACTAAGCTCCACTGAATTAAAAGACTTTCTAACTCTAACTGTGTATTCAAAGAGCTGTTCCACAACTTAATTACTTCAAGAACTTTATCATAAATTCCAAATAAGCGCTTCAACGATACCGATAATCCTAAGGTTTTCAGTACCGTACTCTCTTTATGATAAAGAAGGTGGTTAATGTCAGATTCAGTATCCGCAATATCATTATTGTTAATCGAGTGATAACGAATCATATCTATCACCCAAGTATATACTAGTTTTATCGGTATATTTTCAGGTTGCTTTAGCCATTTTTCAGCAATTGTTGACGGTTTTGCAGCTCCAGAGGCCAACATTGCCCAATCATTCAATAAGTCGTTCGATACAGCCGAAATCGATGAATCTAGATAACATTGGGCATCTAAAGGGCTGTTTTCAGCCAATGACAACGCTAAATCAAGCTCGGCATCAGAATTATCAGTACTTTCAGCTAACCAGGCTTTCAGCGTGCTTGAATCTGCCGTTGAAACGGGGAAATGCTGACACCTGCTACGAATAGTTGCAGGTAGAGCTGAGGGTTTAGAGCTAATTAGGATAATTATTGTATTTTCAGGCGGCTCTTCTAATGTTTTTAATAAACTATTAGCCGCATTAATATTCATAGAATCAGCTGGATTTACCAAAATAACACGCATAGTACCGCGGGAATGCGTTAAAGAAACAAAATTGACCAATTTACGTATCTGATCAACCTTAATTGCTTTACCCTCTTCTTCCGGCTCAATACACATATAATCAGGATGAGTTCCCGCCTGAAATAGCTCACAAGATGGGCAATGCCCACACGCCATGGTTGAATTATCCGAGAGCATACCGGGTAATATCGTTTCACATAACAATGATTTTGCCCATAATAGACCTAGCTCATATTTTGCCAGTCCCTTACTGCCTGTTAATAAGAGTGCCTGAGGTAAAGTATTCGTAACCTGATATTGACGTAACTTCTGCCAATCATTTAATTGCCATGGGCGTAATTTGGGAATATTTTGCATCTTATCCAAAAAAGCTGATTCAACCATTACTTTAAATACTCATCTAGCGTAGTGGCTATATCTTTTTGTACCGCTTCTAAATTTTGCGATGCATCAATAACTCGATAACGTTGAGGAAAATCATTTGCCATCTGTAAGTACGCTTGACGAACTGATTCAAAGAAAGTGAATTTCTCTTGTTCTATACGATCTGGCTCACTACGTTCACTTGCGCGTTTCATTCCAATTTCAATTGAAACATCCAATAGTATAGTTAGATCGGGTCGTAAATCTCCTTGCACCCAAGTTTCAAGATCGGCGATACGTTGCATGGCAATACCTCGTCCTCCACCTTGATAAGCATAAGTTGCATCAGTAAACCTATCACACAGTACCCACTTATTTTCTGCTAAGGATGGTTTTATCAACTCATCTAAATGTTGAGCCCTTGCTGCAAACATCAGTAACAATTCAGTGTCGGAAACCATAGATTTATTATTTGCGTCTAATAGTAACTCACGAATTTTTTCACTAACCACTGTACCACCCGGTTCGCGAGTTGATACAACATCAATATTTTTATTTTTCAAATAAGACAGAATAAAAGCAATGTTGCTACTTTTACCAACACCCTCTCCACCTTCAATTGTTATAAATTTTCCTTTCATATTTAGTTCTTCTTATAAGATGAAAATGAACGCTTACGACCTTTTAATTGGTATTTAATAACAGCATTATTATGCTCTTTTAATGTCGCAGAAAACTGATGACTACCATCTCCTTTAGAAACAAAATATAAAGCTTCCTCTTGATGAGGATGCATAGAAGCTATAATTGCTTCTCTAGATGGCATAGCAATAGGTGTAGGAGGTAAACCATAACGACGATAGGTATTATATGGTGTATCGCGCTTCAAATCACTTCGCTTAATATTACCTTTAAATTTTTCACCCATTCCATAAATAACTGTTGGATCTGTTTGCAAACGCATACGAACGAGTAAACGACGAATAAAAACACCTGCAATTTGTTTTCGCTCAGAAGCGAGTCCAGTTTCCTTTTCAACAATAGATGCAAGTATTAACGCATCATAAGGAGTTTTAAATGGCAAACCAACATCACGGTCAGGCCATTGCGTAGCTAAGAATTTTTCCATTGCAGCGTAGGCTTGTTTCAGCAAAAAAACATCGCTTGTACCGCGAGGAAAGTGATAAGTATCTGGCATGAAACGTCCTTCAGGGTGCACACTTTCATGACCAATTTTTTGCATTATCGATTGAGGATCTAAGCCTTTGACCTGATGAGTTATAAATGTATTTTTATCTATCTCGGCCATCATCTGAGAAAAACTCCAGCCTTCGATAAATGTTAGAGAATGTAATTTAACTTTCCCACTTGAAAATTTCTCAAGTAACGACAAAGGCGTATCACTTTTAGAAATTTGATACTCACCGACATGAAGACTATTTGAATTAGAAAAAAGACGAGCATACCACAACAAATAACGAGGCTTTTCGAGAATACCTGTTTCATTTAAACGATAAAGTAATCGAGTTAAATTGCTACCTTGCTCTACAGTAATCGACACCGTATCATTATCTAATGATAACGGAGTATTTAAATAATTTTTATAATCCCACCATAAATAACCCAGTGAGAGTGATCCAATAAGGACACTTAGTCCAATAATTTTATATAGAAAGCGTAGCATAATTAATTGAATATTCTTTTACTAATAACTGCATTAAATTTTTAGTACAATTCCCAACAGAGAATGACTGCTTATCAATAGTTGTAACGGGCCAAACACCAACCAGACTATTCGTCAAAAACACCTCATCAGCATCTAAAACACATTCATAGGTTAATTTAGCTTCTCTCGCTATAATGCCGTTTGATTCACAAAGTTTCAATACAGTATTTCGCATAATTCCATTTACACCCGCACTATCAATAAACGGAGTTAAAACAGAATTATCCTTAACGATAAATATATTAGACATTACGCCTTCAATTAAATTCCCATGATCATCCGACAACAAACCTTCCTGATATTCATCATCCCATTCTCTACGAGCAAGCACCTGCTCGAGCCTATTTAAATGTTTAATTCCTGCTAATTGTTTTTGCACTGACAATTTAGTTTTACAATATTTTACTGTTATTCCATTTATCCAGAATTCGTTTGGATAGCTTGGGAAAGTAGATAGTAATGCAATTACATTCGCTTCAATTTCACTATTAACTTTATAGCCTCGTTCGCCATCCCCTCGTGTCACTATAATTTTAACGACATAATTTTGTTTTTCTTGAACAGATTCACGTAGGTTTTCAATATCTATTTTTAAAGACTCTTCATCTGGGCATACAATACCAAGAGCATTACAACCTAACTGCAATCGTTGATAATGCTCCTTCCAAAAAATCAGCCTTTGCTCTACAAAGGCTATAGTTTCAAATACACCATCGCCATAATTAAAACCACGATCCTGAATAGATATGACCGATGAAATATGTCCATTAACAATACTATTAAGCATAGGCATAATTAATTTAGCGCCTCTAATAAGCCTTTTGCCTTTATACGCGTTTCAGCAAGCTCATTTTCTGCAATAGAATCTGTCACTAAACCCGCGCCAGCACGTAAACGTAATTCATCCGAAGATAATTCAAATGTACGAATCAATATATTCAAATCCATATTGCCGCCATGATTAATATATCCTAACGACCCTGTATAGGCACCTCGTGGTTTGGCTTCCAATTCAGCAATAATTTGCATACAACGTTCTTTCGGGCAACCTGTAATAGTTCCACCAGGAAAAACCGCACGTATAATATCAGCAGGTGTTGTACCGTCCTTTAGTTCTCCAACAACATTAGAGACAATATGATGAACATGCTGGAAAGATTCCAAGCACATTAATTCATTCACATGAATACTACCCGGCACACAAATTCGTCCAAGATCATTTCGTTCCAAATCGATCAACATTATATGCTCAGCCCGTTCCTTTGGGTGAGCAATTAATTCTTTTAAATTATCAATATCTGCACTCGTTTCATTTTTACGTGGACGAGTACCTGCAATAGGTCTTGTTTGCACCTTGGAATCATTTACCTGAACCAATCTTTCAGGGGATGAACTAATTATTTTAAGCTCATCGTAATAAGCATAAGCTGAAAAAGGTGCTGGGTTGGCTAACTTTAGTGATTTGTATAAATTTATAGGATCAATTGAAGTAACATTTTTCGTTTCCCATAAACGAGATAAGTTTACCTGGAAGACATCACCCTCTGCTATATAGTCTTTCACTTTTCTTATGGCATTAAGATATTGTTCAGCAGGCTCTTCATTTAATCGAAGGTTGTTTTTATTCGGTAAAACCGACTTATTATTACATGACTTTATATCATCAATGATTTCAGAAATTTTATCTTTATGTTTTTTCTCTGCAATTATCGTTTGGCTATCGTTATTATGATCGTAAATAATAGCTACAGGTATTCGAGATAATTTTGCGGTAATCGTTTTATTTTTTGATTGAGGTAATTCTAAGCGAGTTTCAATTTGAGCTGCCATTTCATAACTTAAGTATACAAACCAACCTCCAGTAAAAGGATACTGTGATTGCGATGTCTTTACGTTAAGCTTCTCTTTCGAAAAATTTAAATCAAGATTCGACAAGAAATCTTTTTGAGCATCAAGAATATTCCCTGTTAAGGTATTATCAGAATATAAAGTTAGAGATTCTAAAGGAAAAGCGAATAGTATATCGTAGCGCGCATTTTTATTAGAATTTTGGCTGTCCTTTATATTATTTTCAGAAAGAATATCTTCAGCGTGCGCTGAGCTTTCTAATATAAAGGGATAACGTTGAGGGTTAACGACATGTAACGCAGTGAAATCAATGCATTGTTCTAATTTTAAAACTTCTATTTCGTTAGACTTCACACACACCATATAACCATAGAATAGAATAAACTTATTTTAGCTGAGCTTACCAAGAACAAGAGAAGCATTTGTTCCACCAAAGCCAAATGAATTTGATAATGCTGTATCAATTTTCATATCACGTGCTGTATTCGGTACGAAATCTAAATCACAACCCGCTTCTAGATCTGGATTAAATAAGTTAATTGTTGGAGAGGCAACTTGGTCTCGTATGCATAAAGCTGTAAAGACAGCTTCCATACCACCTGCTGCACCTAAACCATGACCAGTCATTGATTTAGTAGAACTCATTGCAAGCTTATATGCATGGTCACCAAATGATGTTTTAACTGCCTGGCATTCAGCAGCATCACCCGCTGGAGTCGATGTGCCATGTGCATTTATATATTGTATTTGATCTGGATTAACGCCAGCATTAGCAAGTGCAGAATTCATACAACGACTCGCACCTTCACCACCTTTAGATGGTAACGTCATGTGATAAGCATCACCACTTAAACCATAGCCCATAACTTCAGCATAAATTTTTGCGCCACGTTTTTTTGCTGCTTCATATTCTTCTAGAACAACAACACCGGCACCGTCGCTTAGTACAAAGCCATCACGTTCTTTATCCCATGGTCTACTTGCGGTTTCAGGGTCGTCGTTACGGGTCGATAAAGCACGTGCGGCTGCAAAGCCACCTAAACAAGTAGGAGTACTCGCCATTTCTGCGCCACCGGCGATCATTACGTCAGCGTCGCCATATTCAATCATACGGGCTGCATCACCAATACTATGTGTACCAGATGCACAGGCAGTAACAATCGCTATGTTCGGTCCTTGAAAACCATACATAACGGATAAGTTACCTGAAATCATATTTATTATATTACTAGGTACAAAGAAAGGAGAAATTTTACGAGGGCCACCTTTTAAAAAGCTATCATGTCCCTTTTCAATTCCAGGCAATCCACCAATACCAGAGCCAATTGCAACACCGATACGAGGTGCATTTTCTTCTGTAACTTCTAAGCCAGCATCTGCAATAGCTTCCGCTGCAGCAACGATACCATAGTGAATAAAGGTATCCATTTTCTTTGCATCTTTAGGTTTAATGATCGAGGAACTATCAAAATCAGGACTGATTGAACCACCAATTTGAGAAGTAAAACCGGTTGTATCAAAATGTGATATCTTCGACACACCGCTTTTACCTGCTAAAATATTTTCCCACGACGATTCAACATTCAAACCGACTGGTGTGACCACACCTAATCCAGTAATTACTACGCGACGCTTACTCACTTCAACACCTCTAAATCAAAAAGAGAACTAACCTAAATTGTAAACTTAAAAATTATCAATAATAACAATGTAAAAAGCCGTACATTTAATAGCACGGCTTTTTACTATCGGACAAGATAGTTTTAACTTCTAGCCCAATAATGTTTCTAACAAAACTATATTAAGTATTGTTAGTTACGTAATCGATTGCTTGCTGAACAGTAGTAATTTTTTCAGCATCTTCATCAGGAATTTCTGTTTCAAACTCTTCTTCTAATGCCATAACTAATTCTACGGTATCAAGT
>Ga0316204_10011260_pt1 | contig 11249 bp, 10 predicted proteins | sample 6monrhotite_MG_2_FD_205661 | JGI IMG/M metagenome (GOLD analysis project Ga0316204, IMG submission 205661) | Microbial mat bacterial communities from mineral coupon in-situ incubated in ocean water Damariscotta River, Maine, United States -... | ecosystem: Environmental > Aquatic > Marine >...
TACATCGGTGGATTAAGACGATCTGAAGTTGCAGATTTAAATTTTGAGGATATTAACCTCGAAGAAAAAGAAGCAAAAATTATAGGTAAGGGAAACAAAGAGCGCATGTTGTTTTTAGATGATGGAACAATAACCGCTATTAAACATTGGTTTGCGCTACGAGGGGATCATGACGGCGCCCTCTTCTATCGCGTTTTGAAAAATGGAAAAATTAAAGCGGGTCGATTGTCTGATCAGACAATATATAACGTAGTGAAGAAACGTCAGAAAGAAGCTGGTATTTCTAAAATTTCACCGCATGACTTTAGGAAGACATTTATATCGACTATTCTAGAAGAGACCGGTGATCTTAGAATGGCTCAGGCTTTGGCTGGTCATAGTGATCCAAAAACAACAGCAAATTATGATCGACGAGATATTAAAGAAATGAGGAAGGCTGCGGATAGCTTGCATTTCCCTCTAGAAAGTATTGAAGTTAAATAGTTAATATTTTTAGTTTGTTATTTATCTTATAGTGTCAATAGCACAATAATATTGTGCTAGATTTATTATAAAAGCAGACATCATAAATTTTAATATTTATTTCTGGAATCAATCAGAAAGCGACATTGGACAGTTTTTTCTGACACTGAAATCAATGAAAAAGCGGACGTTCGCAACGACCCTACATTTAGACAGTTTAATTAACGGGACCCCGCGTCCCGTTATACATTTTTATGTGTTTTTATCATACGTCCTTGGCTATTAGTACTTTATTGTTTGAAGTTCGAACATTATGCCTAAATTTATAACGTCTCAGAAATCTGGGCTCACCATTTATTTTATGGTAATAGTTTATTGGGACTTCAAATAAATCGACACATCGCTTTAATGTTTTACTTAGATTTCGCTTGTTCATTCTCTTCTTATCATCGCAGTTTATTACATGATAAAAAGAAGGCCAAAATAAAGCTGCTTTATCAAAGTATAGGTTTTTAGGGGTGCCGATTATAGATTGTGCTTTACAATTAGTTATAACAGCAGTTGCCATATTTTTATTGCCACCTTTGCACGCTGATAAAAATATGCGCTTATTAGTTACTTTGCCTTTAAATATTTTTGATAGCTCAGAGTTTGATATGTTCTCACCGTTTATTTCTATGCCTTTCATGCCTGCGTGACACGATAAATGTAAATACCTTAAATTGGATTTTTTAAATTCATCAACTGCAACAATAAAATCGTCTTTACATAATGCTTCACGATAAATATTAGTTATTCCTGAGAGTTCTAGAATCTCACTTAAGTTTTCACCGTCAAAATAGTCTGATCCACGTAGAGACTCAATGATAAAAATTCCATATTCACTCATAATTGTATAGTTCGTTTGTACACATAACGCCCGCATTTGCGGCTGGTTTTCCGCTGCGCTCCAAACCAGCCCGACAACAAGCGCTTGTTATATGGAATTGTCATCAAGTAACCACTGTTTATAACTGGTCAAAATCGGCCAATAGCAAAAGGGCTCTGATCTAATCTTATTCAAAGTTTTATCTGCTTCGCCAAATTTAGTTACAACATCACCACTTCATCTTCTTTAAACCAAGACTGTGTAGCATACTTTTTCACAGCCCCTGGATTTTTGGTGTAAGCTACGACAGCTAAACTCTGTTCAGCCCTACTACATATAACGTAAAATAATCGCCGTGTTCTTAAAGGAGCAGAGTCATTCCCTTCATTTTCATTTTTTTTATCAGTCGCACTCAATGGTTCAGCACCAAGTAGCTTTTCATATTTAAAAAGAAATCCACCTGCACTTTCATCATCTAACACCGCCATCACCCGATCAAACTCTAAGCCCTTAACACCTTGATGAGTCGCAAAACCAGAACTCTCGTTAATATAATTCGAATAATTTTTAACAGATGATATTTTTGCTTGGAGAGCGCCACCCCAGGCTATGTATTCCTTATCTAATTCTTCTTTATCTTCATCTCCAAAACTAGAAAAATCGGTTTCTATGTGTGCCATCAATCGCTCGGGTACATCCAACAACCCACGATCTGAGAAGTATTTTATAACCTCACGCAAATCTAACTCTTCACTGATAAGTTTTGGCTTAAGCTCTTCGACACTGAGATCAGCACTTTCTATGCAATCAACAGGCTTTGTAACAAAATCTGAATTTGAATTACTAATAATAGTAGAACCTAATTTGATCAGCCTAGTTATTTCAAAAAGTTTGTCATTCTTAATCGCATCAACCAGAGGTAGAACTAGGTTAGTGATAAACTTGATCTCTTGGCTCGTGCCATTAAGAACAGAATCACGTAAATCTGAATTCTTTGCGAGCGGCCCATAAAATTCAGCGAACTCACCTCTTTCCGCAGCCATTGCATGCTCTAAAGTTAAGCATTTAACATCTTCAAAATCTCCCCAACACTCATCTTTAGTAATATCCCTCATAGATTCTCGAATAGACTGCTCAACCTGATATTTGTCCCTTTCATCAGAGTTAACAATAAAAAGTCTAACGACCCCCTCTATTGCATCCTCTCTTGGTTTTTGCTGCATGCCATCTATTTCTAGTCTTATATTATTGATGAGAGTTATAATTCTTTTCGGAGATCTATGATTAATTACCTTAGCTGGCTTTTTCCAGTCATCTGGCAAGCCCGAATCTAAATCTTCCTTTCCTCCCCCATAGATTCTTTGCATCATGTCGCCAAACAAGCCCAGCACAAACTTCTCTTTGTTACTTTGCTGTGCCGCAATAAGTGCATTCATTAGGTTTTTGTCTGTATCCTGGCTCTCATCAATTAACAGAACAGGAAATCGATTAATGAGCAGTGTTTGCATCAGAGGTCTATCTGCAATGAATGCCGATGCCATCGCAATTACTTCCGCGTGATTTAGAGCATCTTTCTCAGGTCTTCCTGCTGTGGGGCTATAACTAAAGTCAGTAAAATTATCCAACTGTTCAAAACGCCTTTGTTTACTATCTCGACTCTTAGCGTTTTTGACTGCTGTTATTCCATTCTTATCACGAGCATTGTCAATTTTTGTCTGCAATTCCGCTATTTGCTCTCGCAACCTCTCACGTAGAAACTCTCGCATGTCTTCAGTGAAAGGTCTAATTAAATCCCAGGAAAAACTATGAATGGTTGAAACACTGAACGCTGGATCAAACTGAAGACGGCTTTTGATCTCGTCACATGCAGCATTTGTATAGGTTATAACTGCTATTTTCGATCCGGCATCAATAAAACGTTTAATATCATGCCTTTTAACATACTCTAGAACATTGACTAATGTTCTAGTCTTTCCTGAACCAGCACCAGCAAACAATAAAAAGCTTGAAGGTGGATCCAAGACCAAGTAACGATAAATTTCTTTATCAACCTCACTAAAATTTTCAGGGAAATTATCGCTCAGAACATCACTCATCGATAGCTTCTCCATCAGCAACCGATGACTCAATTACAAAGTCTCTGCTTGAATTCTTTAACTCCTCTTGAAGCCACTCAAGACCTTCATTTATGTAGAGGGGTATCTTCAACTCCTTGGGGTCAATGTCGAATATAATATCCAGTGCCATTTTAGCCTTACCGCTATTTTCTAAGGCTTCGTACATAGATTCAGTACATTCATCCAATGTTGGCTCTTCACAAGCACTCTTCATTTTCCTCATCATGCCTGTTGGTTTTTCTAACACCTTCAGCATACTTATATTTGACAATGCCAAAGCATCTTCAAAGGTATAAGGAATAGCTTTTTCAGTTAACTTACCATTATATTCAACTTCAACATCATACTGATAAGCTGCTCTTGCATTGTCTAAAACCTTTTCCTCAAACTTCTTGTCAAGCACGTCATCCAATGAAGTAACATCAAACTTAAACCACTGTCTAAGTGTATTACTCCCAGAGCCTTGACCTTGGCTCCTTGCAGGGCGAACAGAACCTTTTACGATTACATCCTCGCCCTTTCTCTTAACAGTTTTTTCACCCGACGCATCCGTATCTGTAATTACAAGCGTAGGCAAGCCAAGAGTATCAATTAGTGGTTTTAGTCGCTGTGCATGTGCGCCACCCACTTCCAGTATAGAGATATAACTGCGGTTAAGACCTTGTTCCCCATCGAAGTTATGGCGAATAAAATGAGGGAGTAGCATTCTTTCAGCTGCCCCCTCTACTAAAATTACACCATTTGCGAAAAATAAATCACAATGTGTTGTTTTTAAGTAACGTGTAACAAACTTGGCTGTATCGTCAACATCGCTCGTACGCTTGTCAGGAGCACCAAAAATATCTGACAACCCAACAACTTCTGCACTTGGCGCTTTATTAAAATCTGTTGAAGGATGACGCTTAAAGTAGCGAAGCTTTTCAAATCCAACTTCTTGTGCAATATAGCTAGAATGACTACTCACTACCATTTGCGTATTATAAGTTTGTGGGACATCCTTTCTGAGCACCTCAAATGCTTTACGAATAAACACTTGCTGTACTTGAGCATGCAAATGAGCTTCTGGCTCCTCAATCAACACAAGATGCAAAGGCTCTTTAGCAACGTCCTCTTCGGCTCTTCGCTTCTCCGCTTTGCCTTTTCTCATCCAGTTATCTCTAAACCCTATCAGTTTAAAGATCATGTAAATAAGGTTTTTATACCCCAAGCCATTATAGCTTTCAGGTAACGCTAACGACTTATCCTTATCAGGTTCTGGCTTTTGCACATCAAATATCACTGATGCATTGTGCGCAAGATTTTCAACGGGGGCTAAATTACTTGAAAGCAAAATCTCTGGGTCATTAAACCCTGGATATCCTAAACCTTTAAGCTCATCTAGAGAATCATTAAACGCCTCATTCAAACGATCATCATAGGTGTTTTTAGCTTGATCTATAGCAGCTAACGCCTCAACGTCTTCCTTTCCAGGGTGATCAGAAGGGTTTAAATGACGGGTATAATACTGATTAAGCTGAGAGGACAAACTACCACTCTCTCCCTTTAAATTACTATTCGAATAAGGATCAGAGAATCCTCGCTGTGCTTCAATCACATCGACCTTGAACAAATCTTTAAATGGATAAGTTTTTAGCGCTAAGTGGTTTTCTTGCAGCCTTTGTGGTTCTTTGTCTTCTTCTACGCTTTCGGGGTCGAGTAGATAAGCCTTTACTTCAAAATACGAGCCAAGCTTCTTATCTAGATACTCTCGTAAATCTCTTGGCCAAAGTTTCAGCTTCTTAGTTTGCGTTTGTCCTTCTTCTGGATCGGGGAGTGATTCTACAGCTTCTTTTGCAGAGTTATATTCTGCAAGAAAATCAGCCATTAAATTTTCCATAGACTTAGGCTGATATATAAGCCTTACACCCAATAGCCCGCCGCGCCACTTTAAGGTCGGCACCAGATGACTTACTCGATGTATTTCACTGACATCTACCTTTAACCAAATATCCAAAGACGGACAATATGGTTGCCACTCAAAAAGGGTTTTTCCCTCTATGCTTTCTGGATCTAACCAAACTTCAGAAAATTGATTCAGTGCAGTCCAGTTGGACAAAGTGAAATCATTTGTGTAGAAGCGTTTTTGACTAACTGCCTCACCATCTACACCCCCTTTTGCTCTTTGATCCAAAAAAATTATTAGAGCATCGATAGCTGAGGTTTTACCACTATTGTTAGCTCCAACAAAGAGAGTTTCGTCGTCACCAAGATGAATTCGACTTGATTTTAATTTACGATAATTTTGAACATCAATGAATTCGATTTTCATCCATACATCCTTGGCTTTGTATTAAAGATACACTTCACCCGCTAGTTTTAAGTTTGGGAAGCAATACTTGCCGGACCCCGAGACCAGCGCCGTTCTTGTTGGCATATAACAGTTGAATTAACGAGACCCCGTGTCTCATTATACATTTATAGGTAGACCTCGATATAACATCATTTATTAATAATTATCAATATTTTAGTAAATTATTGCACTGTTATAGATCTCGGAAAATCGTGACACTGATAATTACAAGGTAGATCAATGTCCGGTATGGGGCGAAAATGCTCTGACAGAACTATTTTCTTAAGGTCTGCTATGTGGTGTTAACTGACTCTCTGATTGATCCCTTCCAGCGGCTGCTTTGTCTGGTGACCTCAACTGGTCATGCACCGCTACATTTTCCGTCCGGTTGATTAGTTTGTTATATAGGCGCTTTATTTTTTTGCTATATGATTTTGTGTCTCACGATATGTTCTACGTCACGATGCCCTATTACTATATTGCCAACCATAACCACAACGTTTTTACTCTGTTTCTCTCCATCGATATCAACGTAATCAAGGCATTCTCCTTGATTACGAAAACCAAAATAAGTTTTGTCGGTAGTTTTGAATGTAGCTTCTCCTTTTAGAGTTAAAGCTGCTTGTGTTCGATCTCCACCAGTAATGTCGTTACAGGGAAAAAGAATTTCAAACTCTATGAAAAGGTTATCCAATTCCTCGGTAATGTATGATGAAACACTTACTGTGGGGTCACCTGATGTCTCAAACCCGTTTACCTCAAGTAACTTGTTAATAGATTCCTGAGTTTCTTCACAGAATCCATGCACTAAAGTTTTTTCGTCAATTTCAATTGGTGCTTGAATTTCCTCCAGCAGATCAGTAATTGAACTGAATATTTTGAGCTGGTTTTTTCGTCCGGTTGTTTCTTGCTTTAAGCTTGCATCTAAGCCTTTTTTAATGATTCTTCCTTGGTAGAATGCTTTGTCTTCGGTAACCAGGGTTACATCTCCGTCATCCATGAGAGCCAAGCAATCGGCCCAAATGACACCATCTTTGAATTGCTGATTTTTAGGTCCGCTTGGGGGGAGGCTTTTAATTACTTTATCTAGTGATTGGCTAGCACTTTCTATTGAAAAAGGGATGTCAAGTTTTGCAGCGCTGACTTTTTCAAAAACATCATCGACACAGGTATTTATTGCGTTTTCGTCTGGAAGAACAACCTCTTTGAGTTTGCCAAAAATCGAAAGCAGTTGCCTATGGCTTTTTTTTATATTTTCGCAATGTCCGGAAAGCGCGTTCCTAATATTGATCTCTACTTCCCGCCTGACAACTTCTGGAATGGCGATTACTGCACCAAGTTGTTTTATATGGAATTGTAATGCCAGGCCTTTAGCAGTACTCAGGCCTAGCTCGGAAATCCAAATATTACTGTCAATTACGACGTACATATAGTTTCCTGAATGATTTTAGACGTATAAAGCCTAGTTAAGGGGCGCATGCTATTTATCCAAGTTGATTGAGTTGCTAGGCATTTATTGAGTTAATATGGTGCTAACTTTGACTGTTTTAGGGTCGTATTCAGTAGCGGCTGACACAACTGTATATACCAGATAAACCGCCCAATGAAACTCGGTAAACTTTCCACTAATAGCTTCAGTTGGCCATTCAACCTCGTTTCCTTTGACAAAAACAGTAAACACCTCGAGTTTGGCCTCTATTTGCTCAGCAGTTAGATTATGCGCGAGCTCATTACGGGCCTGATTTAGAAGGTGCAAAGATTTCCATACCCATGCTTGATGCTGTATATCATTAGAAGCTCTAGCCAACTTCATTTTTTGAGAAAATGCTAACCTGGCTTCGTTTAAGTACTTTGGATGTTTATGATTTAGTTCAATCATTTTTGTCAGAACTTCGTCTATTAGCAAGTGACACTTAAGAAGAGTTAGTTCAATGTCACCAGATTTTGGCAACGTTTTCATAAAACGAATCAAAGGTTCTAAGTTGATATTTCCAGTCATCTTTGTTTACGCCTAACGTTTGAGGTAACTTGACCACGAAAGCAAAGTGTAGTGCAGTGTAAAGTTGAGTGCTTGTTAGGGTTTTGTATAGACACACGGAGTCCCAGTTAAATAATCAGCATCTTCCTCGTCTAAAAGTTGTTTTAACCAAGCATGAATATCTTCTAGATTTTTAGAATCAGTGTAGTGGTTTTCAGCCCATGGTGTCTGTTGTAATGTTGCCATAGCAAAAGCCTCGCAGCTTCGACGTACATGTTTGTATGTTAGCGACCGTTCTATATTATCAAAGATGTAATAATGTTGCCGTACAAAAAAGTCTTTCCAGCTAGCTTCTAGTTCGTCTTTAGGCCTGATATCTACAATTTCAACTTCCCCCAAGTCGCGTGTATCATTTGCTTCCCATGCTTTTAATAATAAATCTCGGGCTTCAACATCAGTAGCCGGTGCGCTATATCCATACACCGTAATTAGGTAGGCACGTTCTAAATATGATTGCAGCTCATCCCATTCGCTCTTAATAAAAGGATTGCTTCTGTAATCTTTATGTTTTACTGGGAAAAGCAACGGAGTTGCTTCAAGTTGTTTTCCGCAGACTGAGCATTTATGTTCGAGAAAGCCCTTCGTATTGTGTTCAATGCAAGCGCCAACATCAACATTTCCATGAAGAAATATTATGCGAGGCAAGTTTTTTATATGTCGGTTACGTTTAACGGCTTCTGCAAGAAATGGATCCCAATTGAAAGTTGCAATAACATCTTTTGTTCTTAGAGATAATAAAAGAAAGTCATAAATAGTTGCTTCATCCGGCAGGCGCATAGCAGAGAAGTAAGAACGAATTTTTTCTTCTAGTTCTATAAGTAAATCTTTATTTTCGCTATTTGTTGATAAGCCGTCATATAAAGACTCAAAATCATCATAGCCTGTCGTTATATCATGTGATTGAAGTAGAGTTTCTAAACCTACTATTTCAACCATATTTCGCATTAACGGTAACTTACGCCCATTTCTATCTCCATCTGGAAATGCGGCTAAACTTGCACCTGCGCCTAAAATAAACACATGTGGGGCATGATTTATATTTTTCTTTATGTCTAAAGGTGGAAGTGATGGCATTTATTACCCTATCGCATAGTTAAGGGCGTATGCTGCTTTTCGTTGTTTTTGGTTGATCAATGATCACTGTTGCTTGTTAGGATTTTATAAATTTCTTAAAAAATTTATCACATTCTCGAAATATGACATATCCACCCACGATACCTATTATCACACCTAAAACAGTTTCAACCACATGTGGGTTACCAACTATGTTCATCCAGAACCCAAAAATAGATAGCCCTGCAATGATACCAATTATTTTTGCCATTATTATTTTTCCGTTATTAATACGCCAAATACTTTTCAGCAACTCGTTGTAGCTGCCTAAGCTCAGAGACCATTACCTTGATCTTATGATCAAGCTCATCCTTACTTAATATCACCCCACCAACCAGGTTGCGTCCTTTTTCATCCTTGTTATACATGCACATGTGAATCGAAACACCCGCGCCATCATTTAGCAATTCAAAATACATAACTTGCCCTTATTCATGATCAGAGTATTTGATAATCACACTACAATTGAGACAGAACAAGGGACACACTTGTCGCTGCACACGTTTTCGTTATTTTGATTGTTGCTTCATATAACCTTTCAACAGAGTTTTAGCTATTGTCTCTGGCTTAAGCCCTCTTAGAACGGCAGAGGACGAACCTCCATTTGGGAAATAAACCGTCAACATATCACCATCAATACTGTATTCAGCCGTTAACGATTCACCACCATACTCGACTGTAATTTCATCGTTCATAAATCTATCCGTTTTGCTTAGTTTTATTTATCTATTTCCTAGTATGAAATTTTATATCATTTATATAAATACAAGCCTATTGTGCCTTCAGCATTAATTAATACAGGTTCATCATAATTTATGATCAATTGTTCGCGTGGTAAACGATTAACATCCACATCATCGGCATTAAAAGGCACTTTAGTATACAAAGGAGGCTCCATAGAATTTGCTGGATATAAAATAGGCAAAGAGGATGGTATTTGTTTTTTAGGATGGGGAGAAGAGAAGACAATGTTAGTGCGGACATGGGGTGAATGTGAACGCACTCTTGCGACAAAAGCATCGTCGGCTAACTGTTCAAGTATCGTTAGCGCAGCGGTGCTGTCACTGGCACGCATGGCGGCCTTCATTGCTTGCTCTTTAGTCAGACGTTCCACTGAACGCGAACCCTTTGACCAGCTAAAGCCTAAGCGTCGTGGCTGCCATTGAAGTATTGGAATCTGCCGGTAAGCTTGTTTTAAATGCAATGTCCCAAGACCTGCTCTGCGTAATGTTTCAGCTTGTCCTGGATTACGCATCACTTCATCAAACAATTCCATGCTTAAACTGAGTCGTTCATCCTTCCGCTTTACCGCTTGCATGGCTTTCTGAAAACGCTGTTTACATGCATTAACATCGCGCGCTAAAACAATGGTCTCTGGCGTTGTTGCAAGAAAGCCTAGTCGAGTGAGCGTGGCACGCTTATCTTGGTAAGGTTGATAAAAGAGCTGTTGGTAAATCCACATGATGGCATCTCTACCCTGTCTGGGATCATCATCCGGCGTCGCAACCCAGCATGGGAAGTCTGGAGATTGCGATGCCAACGACGCTACAAGCTCATTTAAGCTGGCTTTTAAACATTGGAAGCTATCGCGCACTTCCATAGAGGGAAAATTTTTCAATACATTCATTATACGTATAATTATACACTCATAACTCTACCAAAGAAACTAAAACCAACTTAATAATAAGTTTTGCAGGAATAAGTACGAGTATAAAAAAGAGCATTCCTAACTGTAGTTTTATTGCTATGAGTGTATAAATATACATCTGGTGAAACTGCTGTGCTTTCCAATACGGAAATAGCCGAACATCCTTAAAAAATATCCGTTATAAATCCGATGCATGTCGTAAATGTTTTTATAAAACACACTCAAACATTCCATCCGTTCTTGCTGTAATTTTAAGATTGTTGTGGTTTGTAAATTTAAGGTTTATTGATGAAAAATGGATACTAAATATTAATATCGATATTTATGGATTAGTGAATGCCGCTGATGGGTATATTTCTTCGTTGGTAGTTTCCAATTTGTTACCTATAACTTTACTCTGATTTTATATTATGAAAATTTCGAATACATTTTAGGATAGAAATAAGGGAGGATATATATTTATGCCGCTTTAGGTAGATCTCCGTCTACCATGAATTGCTCTAATTCAAATTTATATATATCACCTTTATCTTTTATGATCACAGAGTCACCCTTTGTTTCACACATACATTGTCTGGAATATTCAGGCTCTGTTGAAAGGAAGTTTTCCGGTGAGAACAAAGCAACATTAATCCCATCAATATCACGTGCGGAATTGTATTCAAATAACTCAA
>Ga0316204_10011261_pt1 | contig 11248 bp, 9 predicted proteins | sample 6monrhotite_MG_2_FD_205661 | JGI IMG/M metagenome (GOLD analysis project Ga0316204, IMG submission 205661) | Microbial mat bacterial communities from mineral coupon in-situ incubated in ocean water Damariscotta River, Maine, United States -... | ecosystem: Environmental > Aquatic > Marine >...
TCGCCGTCGTCGGGTCGTCGTCGTGCAGGTAGACGAGCGTCTCGACCGCTCCGGCGGACTCCGACCAGCGCCGCAGCGGGCCGCCGACCAGGTAGACCTGCTCGAGGGGATCCGTCGAGACCCAGCGCGCGCGCCCATCGCCCTCGCCCGAGCTGCCGCTGCCCTGACTGATGACGTGCCAGCCCTCCGGCGCGAGCACGTCGACCTCGAAGGTCACCAGCGCGTCGTCGAACCGCGGCATCCAGCGGCTCCCGCCGTCGAGGTAGACGCCGACGTCACCGACGATGCCGACCGTCTCGCGGAAGCCGCGGGTGTACTCCTCCTTCTGGTCACCGAGCGGATTGTCCACGGCGCCCGCGACGAGGAACGAGAACAGGCCGTTCGGCGCTGCCTCCGTGAGCGCATAGCGCTGCACGTGCCCCTCCGGCGCGCCGACCTTGCGCGCGGCGGGGTGGCTCGTCACCAACGCGAGGCGCTCGTTCAGCTCGAACTCGACGCCCTCGACGTTCAAGCCCTCCGGCAAGTGCACCGACCCCTCAGCGGAGAGGGTCGAGTCCGCCGGCGTGAGCCGCACCGTGACGTCATAGGCCACCGTCTCCTCGTCCACGGCGAGCGCCACGCTGGCGGCGGGCGCGAAGATCGCCGCTGCCGCGAGGGCAGGCGCGCCTCCGAAGACGGAGCCGAGGAACGCGAGAACGGTGAGGAAAGGGCGGGTCGGGCGGCGCATGCTGGTCGGGGCTCGGGTCGCGGAGCGCTCAAGGTGCCGCCCCGGCTTCGAGCTGACCACCACCGGCCGACGAATTCGCATGACCCACGACCTGCTCCTCGTCCAGTACGGCGCGCGGCGCTCCAACAAGACCCTCTCTCCGCCCTGCGCGAAGGCGCAGATGGCGCTGCACCTCAAGGGGCTGGAGTACCGGGTCCACAACTGCGCGAGCCCGCGCGAGGTGCGCCGTTACAACCTCCGGGGCCGCGTGCCGGCGCTCTTCATCGACGGCGAAGCGATCGTCGACAGCTTCGAGATCCTGACCGAGCTCGACCGCCGCTTCCCCGACCCGCCGCTCGAGCCCGCGGACGCCGCCGAGCGCGCGCGCTGTCGGATCCTCGAGGACTGGATCGACGAGGTGGTCTACTTCCTGGGCGCCTGGACGCGCTGGGTTCATCCCGAGGGGTTCGCGCGCATTCGCGAGGTCCTCGTCCAGGCGTCGCCGTTCCCCCTGTCCCTAGTGATCCCGACGGTCGCGCGGCGCATGCTGCGCAAGCGGCTGCTCGGCCAGGGCACGGCGCACAAGCCCGCGGACGTGGTGCTGCGCGAGCTGGCCGAGGCCTACGACCGGCTCGAGGCCCTCGCCGGCGCGGCGCCCTACCTGTGCGGTGAGCAGCTCACGCGCGCCGACCTCGCCGCCGCCGCCCTGCTCGACCAGCTCGACTCCTCGTTGACCCCCCCGTCACTACGCCAGGACATGGACGAGCGTCCCGCCCTGCGGACCTGGCTGGCGCGGGTCCACGAGCACGTGCCGAACTTCGCCGGCTGAGGAGCCCCTACTCGCCGGAGGTCTTCGCCGGTCCCGCGAGTCCCGTCGAGAGGGTCACCGCGCCGTCCATCCCGACGACGAGCGCCTCGACGCGATCGAGGGCCTCGATGAGCTCGAGTCCCTTCTCCGGACCGAGCACGCACACCGCCGTCGCCAGGGCATCGGCGAAGGCGGCGTCGGGGGCCGTGACCGTCGCGCTCATGCAGCCGGTCGACGGGCGACCGGTGCGCGGATCCAGGATGTGGTGGTAGCGCTTGCCTCCGAGCTCGAAGAAGCGCTCGTAGTCGCCCGAGGTCACGACGCAGACGTTGGACACGGGCAGCATGGCGAGCACGCGCTCGCGGTCCCGAGGGTGACGGATCGCGATCTCCCAGACCTTGTCGAACTTGCGGCCGAGCGCCTTCAGGTCCCCGCCCGCGTTCACGATCGCGTTCTCGATGCCGCGCTTCATGAAGAGCGCCATCGCGCGGTCGACGCCGTACCCCTTCGCGATCCCGCCGAGGCCGATGCGCATTCCGGCGGGCAGGTCGACGGTGAGCGCGGCCTCGTCGAGGACGAGCTTCGCGTAGCCGACGCGCGCCAGCGCCGCCTCGATCTCGACGTCGCTCGGGAGCTTCGGCGGGTCGGCCTTGAAGTCCCAGAGCCGCCCGGCACCGGCGTAGGTGATGTCGAACGCGCCGCCGGTCAGCTCGCCGATGCGCACGCCTCGCTGGATCAGGAGGAACAGCTCCTTCTCGACGACCTGTGGGCCCTGCCCTGCCGCGTCGTTGAGCGTCTCCAGCGGCGACGGCCGCCAGTCGGTCATCAGATCCTCGACGCGGCGCAGCTCCTTCTCCGCGTCCACGAGCGCCTGGTCGAGCAGCTCAACGTCCGAGCCGATCACGCGCAGCTCGAGGTCCGTGCCCATGACGCTCGCCTTGCGCTCCCGAAGGAGCAGCGGGCCAGCATCCACGGGGGTGTCCTGTCGGGTCCCCGGCGCAGCGACCCCGTTCAAGCCCGCGGCAGCGACGGAGGACCCGCAGGCGAGAGCGGCGATCAGCGCGAGACGCGCGAGGAGCGTGTGCGTGCGGCGGAGGAGTCTCAAGGCAGGAGCGCCGACCAGTCCTCGGGGGCGCGGTGCCCACGATAGACCACCTGGCCGCCTGAGCCGAGCACGACGATCGTGGGCGTGCCCTCGATGCCGAAGCGCTGGGTCAAGGACAGGTCACGGTCGCGCACCTGCGGGTAGGGCAGCTCGAAGCGAGCGATGGCGGCGTCCAGGGCCGTCTCGTCCACGCTCGCATCCGGTCCGGGGACGACCCCCACGAACTCCATCCGCCCGTCGAGCTCACGCGCCGCGGCGGCGAGCCCCGGCGCCTCCTCGAGGCAGGACTTGCACCAGCTCTGCCAGAAGACGAGGGCCACCGGACGCCCCGCCCGCAGCGAGGCCTGCAGGTCGTGCGAGGTCCCGGAGCGATCGACGACGACGAGGGGTCCCGTCACGGGCGCGAGCGGCGCGCCGCCCGTGTCCGTCGAGGTGGACGACGACGTCGAGCCGCACCCCGCGAGGCAGGCGACGCCGGCCAGCAGCAGGGCCAGTAGGGAAGTCGTGCGCATGATTCAGAAGCTCCAGGTCCAGCCGGTGTTCGCGAAGTAGTAGTCGAGCCCGTCCGAGCGCAGCGTGTAGTCGATCCCGATGTGGAAGGTGTCCTGGTGCTTCAGGAACCACGTCCACTTCATTCCGAGCGTGTGCGCATTGAAGGCCCCGAGGTCGGAGTCCTGGGTGCGCAGCTGCTCCGGCCCGGTGAAGTCCGTGAAGAACTCCTCTCCGAAGTCGTCGGCCTCGGTCTGGGTGTAGAAGCGATAGCGGAAGCGCCAGTCGAGCTTTCCGGGGATCGCAGCCCAGTAGTAGCGCGGCTCCACGGTCAGGCTGTTGACGCCCCAGGTGTCGCCGTACAGACGCCCACCGAGCTCCCACGCGCGGCGCTGGTCGATCGACGTACGCACACGGCCATAGGCAGCCAACCGGAAGCGATCGCTGGGTAGCTCCTCGGTGCGCTCGACGCCACGCGCCATGTTGTCGAGGTTCGGGTTCGGCGGCAGCAGTGGATCGAGCACGACAACAGCGTTGTACGGCGTCTCCAGGAAGCCGTTCTGCTGGGTCAGCGTGACGCCGAAGGTGCCGTGACGGCGCGGAGAGAAGATCTGGTACCACTGCACGGCGGCGTTCAGGGAGGTGCGGTCGTCGCTGCCCTCCTCGACACCGTTGAAGCGAATGACGTCGAGGGTGTCGAAGAACGCGTCGAACGAGTAGGTGACGCTCGCGTCACCGCTGGCCAGCGGCTGGGTGGCGTTGAAGCCGAGGCTGATCGAGGTGTAGTCGTACTCCACCGATCCGCCGATCCGCCCGCCCAGGATCCACTCGCTGTCCATCATGTGCCGCAGACCGAGGTCGACGCCGATGTAGTTGTCGCCGCTCGCCCCGGACTGGTCCGGGAAGTTGCTCAGGCGATCGATCGAGGCCGAGGTCACGTGGTCGTAGGACAGCGAGCCCCCGATCGCCGTGCGGTCCGAGACGTTGTAGTCGAAGACCAGCACGGGCTCGATGACGGTCAGCTCCTCGTCGAGGTACGGGTTGCCGTTGCCGGGCCCATCCTCGGCGTAGAAGTACCCCAGCTGAACGCCGACGAAGCCACGCCCGGCTTCACCGAGCGTCGGGCCAGTGACGTTCGGGACGACCGGGCTCTGATGGCCCCCGTTCTGACTCTGCTGCGCGGCGGCGCCGTCCACCAGTCCAAGGGCAATGAGCGCGAGCCCCAGCGTGCGACTCAGTAGCACCCGCAACCTCCGCCCGCCGTCGTCCCGATGCCGCCAGCGCTACCCTCCATCGAGTAGACGACCTTCTGATAGAAGTGGGCCTCCATGCCGCCGTCGTCCATGGTCATGACGCTGTCGCCGAGGCGCTCGCGCTCATAGAAGGCCGTGTTGCGGCACCCAGTGGTGAGGAGCCCGCCGAGCAGCAGCGGCAGGCCTAGAAAGAGGCGCGTCGAACGCGCAGACGACTTGAACATGCGGAACCTCGTAGGATGGTTGCGCGAAGCATCGTCACGCCGCTCCGGACTTCCAAGGCCCTCTTTCGATATCGTGATCCCCTTTTCCTCTCTCTTGAGATTGCGTCTCGCGCGCTCCGTGCTGGTCGCGACGGCGGTCGGCCCGCTCTCCGCCGGTCAGGTGGCGACTGCTCTCCAGAGCTCGAACCCCGCGCCTGCAACCGTGAGCACCTCGGCCTCGCTCGACGCGCACCTCGAGCGCACCCGCGCAGCGCTGTTCGGTCGCGGCGCGCAGACCCTGGTCGAGACCTCCGGCACGGTCGAACTCGCGACCGGACCGACACCGTTCCGCTGGATCTTCGCGCCGGACGGCAGCTTCCTGTTCGACACCAAGGGACGGTTCGCCGCGTCCCTGCGGTCGACGGGCGAGACGGTCTGGCGCACGGACCTCTCCGGACCGACCTGGCGCGCAGGCGGGCTCGAGGGCGAGCGCGCGCTCGTTCTCTCCTGGGTTTGGAGCGGTGCCTGGGCCAAGGAGCGTGGTCCGCTCGAGCTCACGCTCGTGCCCGACGCGCCCGAGGGATCCGTCCTCCTCACGCTCGCGCTTCCCGGCGGTGCACTGCGCGGCGAGCTCGAGCTCGAGGCCGAGTCCGGGCTCCCGACGGAGCTGCGCCTCGGCCCCGACTATGGCGCAGAGCGCTTCCGCTTCAGCGCCTGGCGCGTCGCAGGGGAGCTGCACCTGCCCGGCCGCGTCGAGCTGCTCGAAGCGGACGGCACCACTCGCGCGTTCGTCGTCGAGAGCGCGCGCCCCTGGACGCGCCACGCCCCCGCCTTCGATCGTCCCGAGCGCACCGTCCAGTCGTTCAACCGCGCGGACTTCCGCCGCGGCGCGGACCCGTCCGTCCCTGCGACCATCGACGCGAAGGGTGCGCTGCTGGTCGACGCTCTGATCAACGATCTCCCCGCCCGCCTCGAGCTCGACCCGTCGTGCGGCCCCTCCGAGATCGAGCGCGGCGTCGCCGACGTCCTTCGCCTCAGCCGCAGCCGCGGGGGAAAACGCCTCGCCTTCGACGTCGAGGCCGAGGCGGGCACCGTCCTGCGGGCCTCCGGTCGCGCCCTCGTCGTCGGTCCGTTCGCCCGCAGCTTCCCGATGTTCCGGGAGATCGACACGCTCGAGGATTGGACGGCGCAGAGCCGCGCGGGCCGACTCGGCTGGGGCGTGTTCTCGCGCGCCGTCGTCGAGATCGATCTCGCAGCGCCGAAGGTCGCGCTGCACTCGCCCGTGGACTGGGAGCTCCCCCCGGAGCAGGAGGTCGACTGGAGCGAGGTCGCCTTCCATTGGACGGTGCCGCACGTCCGAGTCGAGCGGTCCGACGGGAGCGCGCTCTGGCTGCGCCTCGTCGGGACCGGCACGCCTTCCGTCGTCTACGAGGAGTCCCTCTCACTCCGGGAGCCCCAAGAGGCGAGCGCCGACGAGGCGGACTCCGATCCGACCGCATCGACGCTCGTGGTCGGAGTCGCCGGGCGCGAGGTGGACTTGCACCTCGCTCCGGCCCCCGCCCAGACGCTTCACCGCTACACGCACGGGGAGCTCTCGATCGACGCTCTCGGTGAGCACCTGATCGTGGACTTCCCCGGCGCGCGCATCGGCGTGCCTCAGGTCGACTGAGGCGCTGCCCGCGCTGGCGCGCGCGCGCGCGCCAGCTCGAGCACGTCCCCCACGACCGACTCGGCCGTGGGCCCGCTGCCCGCGCCACGGCCGCGCGCGAGCCGCACGCTCCCGTCCCGCAGCGTCACCTCCACGACGTTCTCCTCGGCAATCGCCGAGGCGAGCGGGTCGCGCGGCGACACCGGCTCGAGTCCGACGTAGGCCCGTGGCCTTCCGCCGTCCAATCGGAGGCACGCCACCTGCCGCAGCGGGAAGACCTCGCCCCGGTTTCGCTCGAGCCCCGGGGCGTCCAGGGCTTCGAGACCCACGTCCCCCTCCGCCAGCGCGACCCCGAGGGACTGCGCGATCACGCGTAGCTTGTCGGCCGCATCCACGCCCGAGAGGTCGCGACCCACGTCCGCCTCGGCGAAGCCCGCAGCGCGCGCCGCATCGAGGGCCTCCGCGAGCCCCGCGCCCATCTGCACGGCATCGAGCACGAAGTTGCAGGTCCCGTTGAGGACGCCACGAACGGCAGCCACGCTCCCTTCGGGTAGCCACGCCAGTCGCTCCAGGACCGGGGTGCTGCCCCCGACCGAAGCACTCGCCAGCAGCCGCGCACCGGAGCGCAGCGCCGCCTCCCGCAGGGGGCCCCCGCGCTCGGCGACCAGGGCCTTGTTGGCCGTCACCACGTCGACGCCGCGCTGCAGCGCTTCCATCACCAGGTCTCCCGCCACACCGGTGCCTCCGATGCACTCGACCACGACGTCGGGGTTCCTGACGAACAGGGCCGAGGGACTCTCGACGAGGAGCGCCTCGGGCACGCCTGCCGCGAGAGCCCTGGCCCTGGTCCGCTGCGCGACCGCAACGACCTCGACCTCCCCGGGAAGCGCGGAGAGAGCCTTCCAGACGCCTCCGCCCACGGTCCCACAACCCGCCAGCGCCACGCGCAGCGCACGCGGCGCGGATCGGGGCACGTGCAGCCGCGATGGGCCGGACCCAACGACCGTCGGCGTGCAGCCACCGAGCCGCCCCACTGCGAACTCCACTCCCGAGCTGCGAGCGAAGCGCACCGCCTTGTGCTGGACGATCGTTCCGTCCAGTCGCAGAACCTCGTCCCACGTCGCACGCGCGAAGCGGCGCGGAGGTGGCCCCGTTCGAGCCGGATCGGATTCGTAGAGTCCGTCGACATCCTTCACCAGGTGACAGCGGGCACCAGCGAGCCCGCTCGCCAGGAAGAGCGCGGTGAGGTCCGAGCCGCCGCGCCCGAGGACACACGTCGCCCCTGCCGCGTCGCGGGCGGCGAAGCCGGGGACCACCGCCACCTCGTCGCGCGCGAAGGCCGCGAGGAGGCGCGATGGATCGAAGCGCACTGGCGACGCGTCCAGCGCATCCCCCTCGGCGCACAGGTCGAGGGCCTCCGGCGAGAGCACCCTCGCCGGCACGCCGGCCCGGTCCAGTGCAGCGCCGAGCCAGGCGGCGCTCTCGGACTCGCCGGTGGCGAGCACCGCGGCCACGCTCTCGGCGCGCGCCGTCGGCCGCGACGCGCGCGCGGCCTGGAGCAACGCATCGGTGGCCCCGTGAAAGGCGGACACCACGGCGATCACGGGATGACCCGCACGCCGCCAGCGATGAATCTCGTGAACCACGGGGCCGAGAGACCCGCGGTCCCGCAGCACCGAGCCCCCGAACTTCAGCACGATCGGCGCGTTGCCGCCCGCTCCATGGAAGACGCTCACGACGGCACCTCCAGCGGCGCGAGGTCCGCGACCTGGATCGCTTGCGCGAGGTCCTCCCAGATCGCCTCGAGGTCCTCGAGACCCACGGAGATTCGGACGAGTCCGTCCGTGACGCCGACCAGGGCCCGATGCTCGGGCGAGACACCCCCGTGCGTCATCGACGCCGAGTGCGTCAGCAGGGTCTCCACCGCGCCAACGTGCTCGACGACCCGGCAGAGCTCCACCGCGCGAAGGAGTCGTCTTGCGCTCTCAGCGCCGCCCGCCAGCTCGAAGGCGAGCACGGCCCCATGCGCTCCGAGGTGCTGACGCTCCGCGATCTCCCGCCCCGGGAAGTCCGGAAGTCCGGGGTAGAGCACCCGCGAGGTCGCCGGGTGCTCCGCGAGGCGCTCGGCGAGGGTTTGGGCCGAGGCCGACTGTCGCTCGAGTCGCAGCGGAAGCGTCTTCAGGCCATTCAGCGTGAGCCAGGCGTTGAACGGCGCGAGGATGCCGCCCGTGCACTTGCGGACGAAGCGCAGCCGCTCGAGCAGCGCCTCGTCGTTCGCCACGAGCGCGCCGCCCAGCGCGACCGAGTGGCCCTCCACGAACTTCGTCGTCGAGTACACGCTGACGTCGGCGCCGTGGTCCAGCGGTCGCTGCAAGGCCGCCGTCTGGAACGTGTTGTCCACGGCCAGCACGGCGCCGATGGAGCGCGAGAAGCGCCCCAGGGCAGCGAGGTCAGTGAGGTCCAGGGTCGGATTCGCGGGCGTCTCCGCGAAGACGAGTCGGGTCTCGGGGCGGGCAGCACGGCGCACCACCTCCAGGTCGGTCGTGTCCACGAAGCTCGTCGTCACGCCGAGGCCGGAGAGCACCTGTTCGAGCAGCCGCGTCGTACCTCCGTAGAGCGCCCGAGAGCAGACCACGTGGTCTCCGGACTGCAGAAGCGTGAGGAACAAGCCGCTCTCGGCGGCCAGGCCCGTGCCGTAGCACACGGCGGGCGGGGCGCCCTCGAGCGAGCCGAGGGCGCGCTCGAGGGCGGAGACGGTCGGGTTCGATTCCCGCGAGTAGCAGTGCTCTGCCGTGCTCACGAGGCCGTCACGACAGAAGGTCGTGGATTGCACGATGGGCGTGACGAGGGGCTCGCCGTCGTTCTGGCCCTGTCCCGCGCGTACGCACAGGGTTCGCAGCTGCCGCGAAAGTTCGCTATGGCTCATGTCGATTCTCCGTCGACATCCGCAGCGTCAGAAGCAGCGCGGGAGAGCAACGACATCGCTGCTCGGTTGTTTTTTGCCAAGTCCGCTCCGTCGCAAGCGACGTTCGTCTCGGCCACATCTGTCCCCGCGCCGGGGCTGACTCAGCACCGTGGCGCTCCCCGTGGGAGGCTCGGTTGCTGCCCGGGACCTGAAGGCTCCCCCGGGACTCTTGATGCTTGACGGGCGGATTCTCGGCAAGACGCCGCTCCCGTCAAGACCGGGATTCGAGATTCCGTGTCGGGCCGTGCGCGCGACCCGACTGCATGAAGGGAGGCGGACCACCGAGGAACCTCGTCCCCGGGGAACCCTCTTCGTCGACAGCGCTCCCCTTGCGGTCCGTCACCTCGGAGCTGGGAAGTGGCTGCGCGGCGCTCACCCACATCCCTTCACCGCTGCGCTCGTCGCACTCCCCATGCCCAAAGCCTTCTCCCTCGCCTCCTGGAACGTCGAGCACTTCCGCGGCGATCCCGAGCGCACCGATCGCGTCCTCTCGTTCCTCGAAGCCCAGTCGCCGGACATCTTCGCGCTGTACGAGATCGAAGGCTCGAACGCCTTCGCGGGCCTGGTAGAGCGCATGCCCGGCTACACCTTCCACATCACCGAGGGCCGCCAGACCCAGGAGATCCTCGTGGGTCTGCGCAGTGGCTTGACGGGGTTCTTCACCCAGCGCCTCGAGTTCAAGTCGGGCTCGAGCTACCTGCGCCCTGGCGCGCTGCTCACCGTCGTCGTCGACGGAGCGAGTTACCCGATCCTGTTCCTGCACACGAAGAGCGGCGACGACCCGAAAGGCCTGGGCCTGCGCGACGACATGCTCACCCGAGCGATCGATTTCCGCAAAGCCCTGGACCGCGCCTTCGATGCGGAGGCCGGCGCCAACTACCTGTTCCTGGGCGATCTGAACGTGATGGGCATGCGCTACACCTATGCCCGCGACCGCGACATCCCTGCGCAGACGGAGCTCCACAAGCTCGAGCGCAAGGCGGCGCGGCGCGACCTTCGACGGCTCTCGAAGTCGGCGCAAGCGACCTGGTCCGGCGGCTCGACGTCGAGCTACCCCGACTCGGACCTCGACCAGGTGATCGCGGCGGAGCACCTTCGTTTCAAGTCGTTCGGGGGCGCCGACGTCGATGTCCGCGGGTGGACCGAGGAAGAGTCTGCCGCGGATCGCGACCGCTGGATCCGGGAGCACTCCGACCACGCGCTGCTCTACCTGGAGGTGCAGAAGGTCTAGGGCCGGTTGCTAGGCTCTCGGGGACTCTCACCCCTGACGCCATGCCGCCCTCCCACCTCCTCGCGCCGCTCGCCCTCGTCCTCGCTCTGGTCACGGGAGCGCCGCCACTCCAGGACGAGGCCGGCACCGCGTCGATCCCCGAGCGCGCGAAGGAGGTCGTCCAAGGGGTCCGTACGCGCAACGACCTCGTCGGCCTGGCTGCAGCCATCGGGTTCGAGGGTGAACTCCGCTGGTCGGGCGCCAGCGGCCTGGCCGACATCGAGAACGAGGTGCGCGCGAAACCGCAGATGGTCCATCGCATCGCTTCGATCTCGAAGCCCATCACCGCCATCGCCGCCCTGCAGCTCGTCGAAGAGGGCCGCCTCGATCTCGACGCCGACGTGCGCCTGCTCGTGCCGGAGTTCCCGGAGAAGCGCTGGCCGATCACCGCGCGCCACCTGCTGACGCACACCTCGGGCATCCGCCACTACCAGGGCCTCGACTCGAGCACCACGCGGCACTACGCCACCCTCGAGCGCGCGCTCGAGCGCTTCGCGAGCGACGCGTTGCTGTTCGAGCCCGGCAGCAAGGTTCAGTACTCCACCTACGCGTACACGCTGCTCGGGCTCGCCGTCGAGCGCGCGGCCGAGATGCCGCTGGAGGAACTCCTCGACCGGCGCATCTGGCAACCCGCCCGTATGACCTCGACGCGCTTCGAGCGTCCCGGGGACATCGTCCGCAACCGCGCCCGCGGCTACGTCCTCGTGGACGGCGCAGCGCGCAACGCAGGCTACTCCGACCTCAGCTTCAAATTCCCCGGCGGCGGCATGCTCTCGACCGCAGAGGACCTCGCGCGACTCG
>Ga0316204_10011262_pt1 | contig 11248 bp, 7 predicted proteins | sample 6monrhotite_MG_2_FD_205661 | JGI IMG/M metagenome (GOLD analysis project Ga0316204, IMG submission 205661) | Microbial mat bacterial communities from mineral coupon in-situ incubated in ocean water Damariscotta River, Maine, United States -... | ecosystem: Environmental > Aquatic > Marine >...
AAAGCCTCAAATGGCTCAATCAATCTCTCTTTATTTGCCCGCAAACATGATTTAATAATATACAGGCGTTTTTCATCATCAAGCATTAGCACGGGATCAGCTAATGAAGACAATAATGGATCACGTAGCGCCTTACCGTGATTTAAATACCCGTTTAACTGTTGAGAATAATCATCTATTTGCTCTAATAAAACCGGGGCAAAATTCACAACCGCTTTCGCTTCAACATTATTTTCAAGATGCGCCACCATATCCACATAATCTTTTATGGTGTGCAAATATGTCCAGGGCAAATGATATTCGCCATTTCTTAAATCACGATATTCTGGCTGATGCATATGCCAGTAAAGCACTATGTTTAATGGATTATTCTGACTCATTTCATCTCACAAAATGTATTTCCTGCCCTAACATCTCCGGTGTTACCAGAACAACACCTTTAGGCGACACATAAAAACGCTCTTTATCTTTTTCATTATCACGACCGATTACTGTTCCATCAGGTATTTCACATCCTTTATCAATAATAGCGTGATGAATATTACAGTTTTTACCGATCTTTACATCAGGCAGAATAACTGAGGAGTCAACTATGGAGTAGTCTTCCACACTCACATTTGAAAAAAGCAGCGAATGACAGACTCGTGCCCCGGAAATGATACAACCACCGGAAACCATGGAGTCTACCGCCATGCCTCTTCTGTCTTCTTCATCAAATATAAATTTGGCCGGTGGAAGTTGCTCCTGGTGAGTCCAGATGGGCCACTCTTCATCGTATAGATTCAATTCTGGTGTCACACCAATCAACTCAAGATTGGCTTCCCAGAATGCATCCACCGTCCCCACATCTCGCCAGTAACCCTGTATGCCTGTGGTTGTATTCTCTAGTGTGTTTTTGAATGGAAATGCGAAAACACAATATTTCTCAATCGCATAAGGAATAATGTCTTTACCAAAATCATGGTGTGTTTGTGGTGAATCGGCATCACGAATTAACAGCTCAAATAATAAACTGGTATTAAACACATAGATTCCCATTGAACATAAACTTTTTTCATCGTTACCCGGCATAGATTTCGGATTTTCAGGTTTCTCAACAAAACTTCGAATCCGCATATTTTTTTCTACTTCCATGACACCAAAAGCCGAAGCACCTTCCTTATCTACTTCAATACAGCCAACGGTAATATCCGCTCTGCTCTCAACATGCTTGGCCAGCATTTCACCATAGTCCATTTTATAGATGTGGTCCCCGGCCAGGATCAATACAAACTTCGGTGCATGGGTGCGAATTATATCGAGGTTCTGATAAATAGAATCGGCGGTTCCTGCATACCACGAAGATTCAATCCGTTGTTGTGCAGGTAACAACTCAACAAACTCACCAAACTCCCCACGTAAATGCCCCCAGCCTCTTTGTATATGCAAAATAAGGGAGTGAGACTTATACTGGGTTAAAACGCCAATCCGTCGTATTCCAGAATTAATACAATTGGAAAGCGGGAAGTCGATAATACGAAATTTTCCCCCAAAGGGTACGGATGGCTTGGCTCGCCATTTGGTCAGTTGCTTTAATCGTTCTCCACGCCCGCCTGCCATAATAAGTGCCAGAGTATCTCTGGTTAAGTTACTGATAAACCTTGGTGATTTTTGTGTCTTCATTTGTACTTATCTCACTTTATAATCGAGAGTTAGCTTATTATTATAGATTCAGGTCATGATCCAGAATATAAAGAAGTACTGTTACACGCTAAATTACTGCAATATCCAGGCCATACATTAAATGCTATCGAGGCCCTTCAAGTTACTTACCTAACCACATTTCGCGCTTATTCAGTGCAAAATATTGAAACTCTGTGGGTATCTCGCCATATTTAAGTGCATAATCTACATACTGTTGATGCTATTACTCTTCAACAGAAATAGATATAGCATAATAAAATATTATATAGCCGGTATACATGAAATAATTTAAGCTGTGCACAGAAATTGCTTAGAAGAAAACATCCCATAGTCAGATATATTTATGACTATAAAATAGAATTATAATTTGGAAACAACCGGTTTATGACTCTAAAAAAATCTTCATCATCTAATCAAACAGTCTCTATACCAGATTCAGTTCATGACGATATTAATAAAATCGTACATGCCTGCCATCATGATCCATTTAGTATACTGGGTAACCAGAGCGTTCATCATGGTGAATTTTTCCTGTTTTACGCACCTGACACGCAAACCTTAAGCTTAACAGATCAGCATATTGCGACGTCTCGCCTGACCAATACTGATTTTTTTATATGCACAGAACAACTCGACCAACTCGATGAACACTATTTAATCAATCGTACTGATACCAATAATCACCTCAGTTCATATCATGATCCCTACAGCTTTAAACCGCAGCTTAGTGATTTTGATCTGGAATTATTTTCAGCCGGTAAACATCAAAATATTTATAGAATACTGGGTGCTAACCCGGTGACTATTGATGGAATTGATGGTGTATTATTTGCAACCTGGGCGCCCAATGCCAATCGTGTCAGCGTAATCGGTGACTTTAATGCCTGGGATGGACGCCGCAACCCAATGCGCTCACGGGGAAGCAGTGGTGTATGGGAACTATTTATCCCTGAACTGGGCAGTAAATCACTTTATAAATTTGAGATACGAAATCGTTACTCTAATAAAGTATCATCTAAAACAGACCCCTATGCACAACAACTTGAAATGCGTCCACGCACCGCATCTGTGGTCAGAAATTCGCATCATTACAGCTGGCAGGATGAGCACTGGATAAGCAAAAGAGAACAATTTGACTGGTTACATAAACCGCTTTCAATTTATGAATGCCATTTAGGGTCATGGCAACGAAGTGAAAATAATGAATTTCTTAATTATCGTGAACTCGCACATCAACTTGTTGATTACATTAAACAGACAGGTTTCACTCATATAGAACTTCTGCCCATCACAGAACATCCTCTGGATGCTTCGTGGGGGTATCAAACCACCGGATATTTTTCACCCACCAGTCGATTCGGTAAAGCAGATGATTTTCGTTACTTTGTAAATTACTGTCATGAACATAATATTGGCGTGTTACTGGACTGGGTACCTGCACATTTCCCAAAAGATGAACATGGCCTTGCACGTTTCGATGGCAGCCCACTTTATGAACATGAAGATCCCAGACGCGGAGAACATCGCGACTGGGGCACTCTGATTTATAATTATGGCCGCAATGAAGTTAAAAATTTCTTACTTGGCAGTGCGGTGTTCTGGCTTGAGGAATATCATATCGATGGCCTGCGAGTAGATGCGGTTGCTTCCATGTTATATCTGGATTACTCCCGTGAAGAGGGCGACTGGATACCTAATCAGCACGGTGGCAATGAAAACATAGAAGCAATAGAGTTCCTGCGTGAATTAAATACGGTGACGCATGCAAACTTCCCCGGCACAATAATTATGGCCGAAGAGTCTACGGCCTGGCCACAGGTAACACGCCCTACCAATATTGGCGGCCTGGGGTTTAGCATGAAGTGGAATATGGGCTGGATGCATGACACTCTGGACTACTGCTCAAATGACCCGGTGCACCGTCATTACCATCATGACCGACTAACCTTTGGCCTGCTCTACCTGTTTAGTGAAAACTTTATCTTACCTTTCTCACACGATGAAGTGGTACATGGCAAAAGCTCCATGCTGTATAAAATGCCAGGCGATGAGTGGCAGCAATTTGCTAACCTGCGATTACTCTATACTTATATGTTCACCTACCCGGGTAAGAAGTTACTGTTCATGGGCTGTGAGTTTGCCCAGGGCGATGAATGGAATCATGACAAACCGCTAGACTGGTATGTTCTGCGCTACCCTCACCACGCGGGCATGAAAAAGCTGGTAGGTGATTTAAATTCGCTATACACAGGGCAAACGGCACTGCATAAATACGATTTTGATCCCATTGGATTTGAGTGGATTGACTGTCACGACACAGACCAGTCGGTATTGTCTTATTTAAGAAAAGATGAGACTGAAACTATTATCATTGTGCTTAATTTCACACCAATAATACGTGATAACTATAGAATAGGCGTACCAGTCGAGGGCGAATATGAAATTATCTTTAATTCAGATTCCAGTTTTTACTCAGGTAGCAATGCGGGAAGTCATTCAAGCATTCATACAGAGCAGTTAGCCTGGATGAATCGCCCCTGCTCACTAAACCTTAGCCTGCCACCACTGGCTGGCCTAATATTAAAAATAAAGCAGCAATAAAGCTCAGGCAGTAACAAAAAATAATGAGTAATCAAGTTTAAACCATGAGTAATATACTATTTATTAGCAGCGAAGCATTTCCTTTTATTAAAACCGGTGGTCTGGGAGATGTTGCGGGAAGCCTGCCTGTAGAACTTTTAAAAAGTAATCAGGATGTTCGATTATTACTGCCCGCCTATCCTGAAGTCATGAATAAACTGACTAAAAGCAAGCTACGTGCTGAAATTTCTTACTACAATCTCAGCGTAAACATTATTGAAACCACGTTACCCGGCAGTAAATTAAAAGTCTGGTTAGTTGACTGCCCCGCAGCCTTTAATCGCCCCGGCGGGCCTTACACAAATAAACATGGGCAGGAATGGCATGATAATGCTCTACGTTTTGCTATCTTCTGCCATGTTGCAACCGATATAGCCTTAAACCGTCTACCACTCAACTGGCAAGCGGATATTGTTCATTGTAACGACTGGCAATCAGGGCTTGTGCCTGCTTTATTAAGCCAACACAAGCAAAGGCCAGCCACAATATTTACCATCCACAACCTGGCCTACCAGGGGGTTTTCAATCGTCAGACATTTGATGATTTAAATTTACCAGAAGAACTCTGGCATATTGACGGTGTGGAATATTATGGCAATTTTTCTTTTATTAAAGCGGGCATAGCCTATGCTGATAAGATCACCACAGTAAGCCCAAGTTATGCAAATGAAATATGCAGCTCAGAATTTGGTTATGGGTTAGAAGGCTTATTAAACCATCGAAAAAAAGACCTGGTGGGAATTCTTAATGGCATTGATGATAAATACTGGAACCCTGGAACCGATAATTATATAAAACAAAAGTACAACCGACGCTCTCTAAATAAAAAACAAATCAATAAAGAGCATCTACAATCTGAACTGTCACTAGATAAAGCCCCGGGTATTCCTATGCTAGGCATGATAAGTCGCCTGGTTGAGCAAAAAGGGCTTGAAATAATCCTGCAAAGTTTACCTCGCCTGCTTAAGATGCCACTGCAAATTGTTTTACTGGGAACCGGTGAAACTCATTATGAATTATTACTTGGCGCATGGGCCAAAGAATACAGTAATAAGTTTCATATTACGATTGGTTACGATGAGGCTTTAGCTCATCGCATTGAGGCATCATGTGATATGTATTTAATGCCCTCAACGTTTGAGCCCTGCGGGCTTAACCAGATGTATAGCTTACGCTATGGCACAATTCCTGTAGCCACTAATGTGGGCGGCCTTGTCGATACCGTAATCGATGCAAACCCCATAAATCTCAGGAAAAACACCGCGAATGGTTTTGTACTTAAAGAGCAGACTCCATCCGATCTTTCATCAACAGTGAAACGCGCTATTGACTGTTATGAACAAACAGACGTCTGGCGTGAGCTTCAAAACAGTGCCATGAGTTGTGATTTCACATGGCATAGCAGTGCTGAGCAGTATATTAATTTATATCAGTCATTGCCTGTGCATAAACAGATTATTGAAAAAGAAAAATCCAGCACGAAACCAGCCAATATTACTGCTAAATTATAATAAAAATAAAACCAACTCAACAGTACCTGATAATGAAAAAGTAGAAACCACTATAATACAATTTTATCTTCTATCTGTTTTTAGCGTTTTAGCTCGTCGCTTTTTTTGCCACCGCAAAACAATCATCACGCCATATACATTTCATCTGATCACATTCACCATGAGTTGCCGAGGCAAAGCAACTAAAGTTACCTTCAGATGCCTGTATTGTATGGATCAGATCGACTTTAGTCAGACGTGAAGATTTAATACCCATATCTTTAGCAATTCCACGGATTTCTTGCATATTCATCTTTTATCCCCTTCTCAATTAATTTTATTGATAACTGTTAAAAGAAAAACATATTTAAAATATTTGATAAATAGTAGTGAGTACTCTAAAAAAACTTAACTGCTGTTATACCGTTAACTTAAGATCTACCGTCATCTGCGAAAAGATCTTCTGGCAATATCTTTTCGAAAATGACGATTTTCTAAGCTGCTATTTTCGTGCCTCAATTAAGAGCACTTACATCCATGGCCTGCTTTATCAGTCCTGCATATAAACCAAAAAAATTAACATAGCATCTGCAATAAATAACATAATCTACAAGTTAAAATAATGCAAATTAATATACAAGCTTATAAAGCTTAAAATAAATCTATAAATACATTATTTATACATCTGAATTTGCAGCTTCATCCAGAAACCAGACAATATCACCCAGACTATTAATGGGCAGCACAGCATTATTTTTAATGCGTTTAATCACTTCAGATTTTGCTTTCCCCCCCGTCAACACTATTTTACACCTGGCCTTACTGAGTGTTTTTACACTTAATGATACTCTGTCATCTGGAGCCTTGGGCGAATTATGCACGGGTATTACCGAACGCTGATCTTCAAGCGCATTGCTTTCAGGAAACAAACTCGCAGTATGACCATCCTCACCCATACCTAAAAAAGCAATATCAAAACATTCGATTACACTAATGGTTTCTCGGTATAATTCTGCAGCTTTCTCAGCCCCAAGCTCAGCTTTTATTGGATAAGTATGTATACCTGACAATCTGCACCAGAAGTTTTTTTGTAACATAACATCATTACGATCTTCATGTCCCGCCGGATAACACCGTTCATCTCCTGGATACCAGTGTGTTTTATTCCACTGCAGATTTTTCTGTGCAAGATATGCCAGACAACCGGCGGGAGTGCTCCCACCTGGTAGCACAATATGGCAAACACCTCGCTCTCTGATACTCTCTTCAATTTTGCCTGCTATAAAATCGGCACAGGCTTTAGCAGTATCTTCAAATTTACGATAAACATACCAGTTATGCATTAATACTCTCTCAATTATTAACTGGGTTTATGCCAGCCATCCACACAGTTTTCAAATAAATCATCCATACCGGGCACCTCCCAGGTGCCAGCTCGATATCGCTCTACCGATATTCTGTCTTTCCAGGCCTTTAATATTGGTTCAATAATTGCCCATGACTCTTCTACCTCATCAGCACGTGAAAATAACGTTGCATCACCAATAAGCACATCATGCAATAATACCTCATATGCATCAGACACATCTTCACCATTCTCCGAGTAAGGTGCGCGCATAACCATACGCTGAGTATCAGTCGTTAAACCTGGCATTTTTGCATTCATGCGTAAAGCGATTCCTTCATCAGGGTGCACCCGAAACACAAGTGAGTTTGCCATTGGCGCAGTTGCATGTGTATCAAATAAATTAAACGGGGGTTTACGAAAACGGATGACTATTTCAGATACACGTTTGGGTAAACGTTTTCCGGTCCACAAAATAAATGGAACGCCTTGCCAGCGCCAGTTATCGATGTGAAAACGTACACCGGCAAAAGTTTCTGTGACAGACTCGGGAGAGACATCATCTTCAGCCACGTAGGCTTTTAAGTTTTCCTCTTCATTATTCGATTTGCCTGAACCATATTGTGCAGCAATTGTATGATTTTTTATGCTTTCATTATCAAGTGAGCGCACTGCGCGCAACACTTTTATTTTTTCATCACGTACCGCATCAGCGGTAAATTCTACCGGAGGCTCCATTGCTACCAGAGTCATCACCTGCATTAAATGGCTTTGTATCATGTCGCGTAAAGCACCGGATTTCTCATAATAATTTGCACGATATTCAATACCAATAGACTCGGCCGCAGAAATTTGAATATGATCAATAAAATTTCTGTTCCATAAAGGCTCTAAAATACTATTTGCAAAACGATAAACCAGTAAGTTTTGTACGCTCTCTTTTCCAAGATAATGATCTATACGATAAATTTGTGACTCATCCAGTAACTCCTGCAACTCTTCGTTTAATTTAGCTGCACTATCGAGATCCATACCGAAGGGTTTTTCAATAACCACGCGCCTGAAACCTTCGGTTTCACTGGAAAGCCCAAGTTTATGCAAACCCGCAGCAATAGTGGTATACCAGCGAGGTGGTACAGCACAATAAAACATAGCATTAGTTCGGCCATTTAAAGACTCAAGAGATTCTGCCAGGGCACTATAGGTTGTCTCCTCCTGAAGATCACCATCAACCATTTTAAACATGGCAGAAAATTCCAGCCATTTCGTTTCATCCATCCCAAGCTCAGGTGCAAAGTCACAAACACCTTTATAGAGTGAGTCTAACCAGACCTCCTGGCTACGCCCTTTTAGTACTCCAATAATCTTGCTCTCTGGATGAAGTAATCCACAACGCAACATTTTTATCATCGCAGGAATGAGTTTACGTTTTGTCAGGTCACCTCCCGCACCCAGAATAACCACATTAGCCGGTTCAGTGGGTTCACCAATACATTGTTTTTTTTCAGTGCTTTCCATTGTGTTCTCTTAAGACTGTTATCAACAGGTTATAACTTGCGGTAGCTCATCATTTGTCACTATTGAGCAGGTTTAATACTGTGCCCACCAAAACCTGCACGCATTGCATTTAACACTTTGCCACTAAAGGCATCATCCTGCCGGCTACGAAACCGCATTTGTAATGCCAGCGTTAAAACTGGCGTGGGTATCGCAAGATCAATTGAATCCTGTACGGTCCAGCGTCCTTCACCTGAGTCATCAACATAGTCACTTAACGATGACAGACTTTTATCGCCTTTAAATGCATCGGCGATTAAATCGAGCAACCATGAGCGCACAACACTCCCGTGTTGCCAGATTTCTGAAACCTGCTGTAAATCCAGCTGCATTTCCTTTTTCGCCTCAAGCAGTTCAAAACCTTCGGCAAACGCCTGCATCATTCCATACTCAATACCATTATGAACCATCTTCACATAATGCCCGGCTCCTGCCGGGCCCACATGCCCCCAGCCCTTATCTTTTGCTGGAGCCAGTGTTTCCAGTGCCGGCCTGATTAACTCAACTGCTTGCTGGCTTCCCCCAACCATTATGCTATAACCATTTTCCAGCCCCCAAACACCCCCTGAGGTACCCGAGTCAACAAAATGAATTTCTGACTCATTTAAATAGGCTGCGCGTTGTTTTGATAGATTGAAATTTGAGTTCCCTCCATCGATTAACAGATCACCTTTCTGCAGACCGGCTTCAAGTAAGGCCTCAATACTCTCATCAACAAATTGATGAGGAACCATTAACCAGATTTTTCTTGGGGCGTCTAAAGTTTTAATTAACTCAGCTAACGAGCTAACAGCAGTAATATTTTCATGCTCTTCAGCAAGACTCGTCGCACTATTATTATCAACATCGTAAGCTACCACATCATGCCCATTAAGCACGAGCCTACGCACCATGTTTGCACCCATCTTGCCCAGGCCGATCATTGCAAGCTTCATATTCCACCATTCCTCATTTTTAATTTTTAGCTATCTCAATTTTTTCTGACATTGCATCACTCTAAACCAATGTAGCAATCTTTATACCAGCATAGTTGAAAATTATTTGAGATAAAGTCTTTTTTAATTTTTATTTGTTGATCGGGAGATTTAGTAAATAATCATGCGTTTATCAGCTTTTGGTACAGGATATGCAGGAGCTCTGTTATGGGTCATATTTATATCGTCTTTGCAATTCAGGCACTAATAGTGTGCAGTAGTATGATATTAAACATGAACAAATAATAAATAAGATCTACTCTGGTGCATAACATGAATAAATTAAGCACTCAAAGCGCTTAAGCTGAGCATGCTGGGTAAAAACACATATTAAGGCAAGAATATGAACAACGACATATTAACGATTATACTGGCGGGTGGTGAAGGATCCCGTTTACAACCCTTAACAAATTTGCGCGCCAAACCCTCTGTTCCATTTGGAGGTAAATATAGAATTATTGATTTTGCCTTATCCAATTGCCTGCATTCCGGCTTACGTAAAATATTAGTCTTAACCCAGTATAAGTCTCATTCTTTACATAAACACCTTCGAGACGGATGGTCTATATTTAACCCCGAACTAGGGGAATACATTACGCCTGTTCCCGCTCAAATGCGTCATGGCAATAAGTGGTATCAGGGTACCGCTGATGCCATTTATCAAAACGCCTATTTATTAGAACGAAGTGAAGCTCAATGGACCATAATCTTATCCGGTGATCACATTTATCGTATGGACTATGCGGCGATGCTCAAGACGCATAAAACATTAAAAGCGGAGGTAACGGTTGCCTGCATGCAGGTGCCGCTTAAGCAAGCCAGTCAGTTTGGCATTTTAACGACTGATAAAAACAGTCAGATCACTGCATTTAGCGAAAAACCAGAAATAGCCGATGCCTGTGAAGACGAACCTGATTGTGCCCTCGCATCAATGGGCATCTATATTTTTTCAACAAAATTACTGATTAAAACCCTTGAACAGGACAGCGTAAACGAATCATCGAACCACGATTTTGGTCACGATATACTACCAAAGTTAATCAAAACACAGCGTGTAATGGCACATCACTTTGGAGATGCTTCGGGGCGTGTTTCACAGGATAAATACTGGAGGGACGTGGGCACTATCGCATCATATTACCAGGCCAATATGGATTTACTTAACACCATACCCTCGCTTGATTTATATCAAAAGAGCTGGCCAATTCGCTCTTATCAATCGCAAACCCCGCCTGCACGAGCAGTATCTGGCATGTCTGGAAATGAAGGGGTATTTATAAACTCGATGTTATCCGGCGGCACAATTATTTGCGGAGCAAATGTTTCACACTCCATACTATTCCAGAATGTATTTATCGATGATTTGTCAATTGTTGAAAACTCGGTGCTGTTCGACAATGTTAAAATTGGCAAACAGGTCAAACTCAATCATTGCATCATTGATAAGAATGTTAGCGTTCCCGATGGTGAATCTATTGGCATAGACCTTATTAAAGACCGAAAGCGCTTTACGGTAACCGAAGAAAATATTGTAGTTGTCCCTCAGGGGTACAATTTTC
>Ga0316204_10011263_pt1 | contig 11246 bp, 11 predicted proteins | sample 6monrhotite_MG_2_FD_205661 | JGI IMG/M metagenome (GOLD analysis project Ga0316204, IMG submission 205661) | Microbial mat bacterial communities from mineral coupon in-situ incubated in ocean water Damariscotta River, Maine, United States -... | ecosystem: Environmental > Aquatic > Marine >...
CGGGAGAGGGGGAACAGGAGAAAGATAACAAGACCACTATATTTAAACCCAGATGTGAAGGAGCCCGCTATGAAACTCGAAATCCTGAAGAACCTGATCAATGATGAATCCGGCGCCACCGCTATCGAATACGGGCTGATCGCAGCCCTGGTATCCGTCGCTGCCATTACCGCCCTGACCGCCATGGGGGGCTCGTTGACCACCATGTTCACGGCCGTATCCACAGCGTTGACCACGGCGACGACCGGTTAAGACTAAAGTTGTTCCTGGTGTACTTCCTTTTCGGGTCAAAATATCGGCCCGAGGAGGGGGGAAGCCGGGAATGGACGCTGAGCGCATAAACTGCTTATATTTCAGTGCTTTGAGAAAACTAATTTGGATTGTAAGATAGGCGTTCGGCCAAGGACCCCAAATCATCGGCCGAAACCTGCAAATCACGGGCCCCCAAGCGATGATTTACGATCTTCCCCATACCTTCGTGATTGCCCTTTTTCTTGGGCTTCTCGCTCTGGCGGCAATTAATGATGTCGCAGAATTCAAAATTCCCAATCGTCTTTGCCTCGCCATAGCGGCGCTTTATCCCGTTCATGTATTGGCGTCCCCCCAATCAGTCGACTGGCTGGGGGGGCTTGCCGTGGGTGGCATTGCCCTTGCCTGCGGCATTGTTCTTTTCGTCCTTAAGGTCATGGGCGGAGGTGATATCAAATTGATAACGGTAACCGCTTTGTGGGCGGGGCCTGGGGCAATCGTAGATTTCATAGGTTTTAGCGCGTTGGCCGGGGGGGGAATGTCTTTGATCATGTTGTCTCCCGTGCGCTACAGTCTGGCCATGGTATTTGACAGGAACGGTGACAAAGACTCACGTGACGCACTTCTTGGTAGCGTCTTGCCCTATGGTGTCGCCATCGCGATTGGTGGATTCGTGGTTGGTGCCCATCTGCTGGGCAATGGTCATTTGGTTTAGGTGGAAATGTAGTGTCGTTTAGAAATATCCTGATCCTTCTCGTTGCTATCAGTGCCGCTGGCCTGACGGCCTATTACGCCAACACATGGCTTCGCGCCGAACGTGCCGCCATGCAGGCGAGTGCCCCGGTCGCACAACAGGTTAGTTCGACGATTGAAATCCTGGTCGCGGATAAGGAATTGACGGCGGGGCAGTTTGTGCGCGCTGACCACTTGAAGTGGCAACCCTGGCCCGAAGATGCCCTGAATGACGATTATGTGCTTAAGACCGAGCACAAGATTGAAGATTACGTGAGCACGGTCGTGCGCAATTTAATTACACCAGGACAGCCGATCACCAAAAGACTGGTCGTATATCCAGGTGATCGCGGCTTCCTTGCTGCTGTTCTGGGGCCGGGCAGGCGTGCGGTTTCGGTGTCGGTCAACGCTACGTCCGGGATTTCTGGCTTTATTTTCCCCGGGGACAAGGTGGATCTTTTGCTGACATCCCGGTTTACGACCAAAAACAGCAGAGGCGAGGCCCAGGACCGCTATGTCACCCGTACTCTGCTCACGGCCCTTAAAGTACTGGCTATTGATCAGAAAACAGAAACCAAAGACGGCGAAGTTAACCCGGCAAAGACTGTCACCCTTGAAGTGAGCCCGAAGCAGGCGGAAAAAGTCGCAATCGGAATGGCCATGGGCACTTTGTCGTTGAGCCTGCAAAGTCTGGCTGTGGCAGAGGATGGACCGCTAAAGCATGAGAGTGTTGACGGTAAAGCAAAGAAAAAACGAGACTACACCCTTGATACCGAAGTCAATTCTTTGATTTACGGTAGTCCGACACGAAAGAAGTCGGCGACCAAGAAGGTGACGGTCTTACGCGGCGACAAGGCGGAATAATAGGTATGACACAGCAAAGAAAAACAAAAATAATGGCCCGGGTAATGCCGCAGGAATTCTACCGCAGAGCTTTGTTTTCCTGCGTATTGGCGGCCTTGATGGTGGTTATCTTGACGATTTCCAGTGGCAATGCCGTCGAGCCTGTTGTGCTGGATACCTCGTCGGGGGGAAATGTCACGTATCGGCAACTCGATAGCAATATCGAAGTGATCACAGGAGCCAGCGGTGTATTGAAGCTCGAAGCCAGCAAAGGCCGTCTCGTGCGCTTGCAAAGCCCGGCTGCTACGGTCTTCGTGGCCGATCCGGAAATCGCCAATATTCAGGTGAAATCCCCCAGCCTGATTTATATACTGGGCAAGAAACCAGGTGAAACGACGTTATATGCGGTGGACGCCAAGGAACGTGTCCTGGCCAATGTTGATATTCAGGTTGTACACAACCTGGGCCGCATGCAGGGCATTCTTGATGAACTGCATCCCAATTCCGACGTCAAACTTTCCTCCATTAATGGATCTATTGTGCTTGATGGCGATGTTTCTTCGGCGACGGAATCCGAAAACATCCGTCGTTTGGCTGGCGGGTTTGTCGGTGATGCAAATAACGTCATTAATCGCCTTAGTATCACTGGCCCGAACCAGGTCAATCTCAGGGTTCGTGTTGCCGAAGTTTCCCGCGGGGTCGATAAGCAGCTTGGTTTCAACTGGAGCATCCTTGGTGCAATCGGCGGCGTTACCTTGCGTGTTGCAACGGCGAATGCCTTTGCCGCTACCGTTACACAGGACACCGTGACCACGACCAATTCAGTCGGCGGTTGGGATTTCAACGCCGTTATTGATGCGCTGGAACAAGAAGGCCTGGTTACCGTGCTGGCCGAACCAAATTTGACGGCCCTTTCAGGGGAAACAGCCAGTTTCCTGGCCGGCGGTGAATTCCCGATCCTGGTGCCAGATGGCAGTGGCAACGTGACCATTGAATTCAAGAAATTCGGCGTGTCGCTGGCCTTCACCCCGACTTTGTTGGGGCAAGATCGCATCAATATGCATGTTCGGCCTGAAGTCAGCGCCATTTCGACCACTAACGCCATCACCTTGAACAACTTCACGGTGCCGTCGCTGACCACGCGCCGGGCCGAAACGACGGTCGAACTGGGCAGTGGTCAAAGCTTTGCCATTGCAGGGTTGCTGCAAAATAACGTGACCCATGATATTTCGAAGTTTCCAGGACTGGGTGATATTCCGGTACTTGGAACGTTGTTCAAGTCGGACCGTTTCCAGCGCGATGAAAGCGAACTGGTTATCATCATCACGCCCTATATCGTGGCCCCCGTTTCCAACAATAAACTGGCCTCGCCGACCGATGGTTATGTGCCGCCCCATGATCAGGAACGGCTGTATACCAGCGGTATTAACCGTCGTAATCCGAACGTCGGTGATGCGAAAACGATTGACGGCGGCGGCAATAAACTAAGCGGGCCCATTGGCTTCCAGCTGGATTGATTTCCGGCGATCATTTTGGAGAATAAGACATGTTGACCGGCCCCCAATTGATCAAAAAACTGGTTGGAAAAGGCCCCGTCCTGACCATCTTTTCGGTTCTATTGCTCACTGGATGCGAAACAGGAACGGGGACTAATATTGAGGACTGGTCCAATATCCCCGAGCGTCACGAAGCGACGGCGAAGCGTGTTTTTTATACCCATGACGTTTTATTTTCCGCAGGCCTTGCAGTACTGAATGAAAGTGAAAAAACACGCCTTGGAATGTTCCTCGATGCTGCCGCTATCGGCGGAACCGACAGGGTTTTCCTGGTCCCTGGCAACGTTCCTAGCGGTCGGGTCTGGGCTCTGAACGTAGCTAAATTCCTCGCCGCTCGTAATGTCCAGGTCGCCCCCTTGCCCAAGGAAATTGGTGTTGGTGGACCGCCGGGACAAGCTGTCAGCGTGGTGGTCAGCCGTTTTGTGGTGTCCTTGCCAGGTTGTCCCGATTGGTCTGGTGAACGATTTACATATAACAACGTTCCAACCAGCAACTGGGGATGCGCCAACGCCATCAATCTGGGGCGCATGATTGCCCGCCCCGAAGACCTGGTCCGGGGCCGCGCGCCTGGGGCATTTGATGGTGAATTAGGGGCTCGTTCCGTTGAACTTTACCGTAAAGGTGAAACCAAACCCCTGACACAGGAAAGTGTCGGACCTATTGAAAGCCAACAACAATCAACCAGCCCATCTTCTAGCGGGCAGGGCAATTAGTCATGGTCGAACAGGCACATCGCCAATCTTCCGGGCGCGAGCCTTTTTTGGCCGTCGTCAATGATGATGTTACGCATGCCGCCCTGATTGGCGTCGCTGCGCAGAACGGTTGGCCGGAGTCGCAAATTCTTAAAGGCGGCATCGATGATGCGGTCGAGGCCCTGAGCGACATTGTTACTCCGCAATTTCTGATTGTTGATGTGTCAGACAGCGTCGACCCCATGGCCGGTATAATCGCCCTTGCCGGGGTTTGTGAACCCGATACACGGGTGATCGCCCTTGGCCAAGTCAACGATATCAATCTGTACCGGGAACTGATGGATATTGGTGTGGATGAATATCTTGTCAAACCGTTGTCCACCGAAATCATCAGCGGAACGATCGCCCGCATTATCGAAGAGGAAACTCCCGAACCACAAGGTGAAGAGAGCGATGTTGGCCGGTTGATCGCATTCGTCGGTGCCCGTGGCGGCGTCGGTGCAACAACCTTGGCGGCCAATTGCGCCTGGATGATGGCCCACGAACAAGGGCTCAGGGTGGCGCTGGTCGATCTTGACCTGTATTTTGGAACGCTGGCGTTGGCACTTGACCTGGAACCCGGTCGTGGATTTCGCGAAGCCTTGGAAAACCCAAGCCGTATCGACGGTCTTTTTATCGAACGCGCCATGGCACGCCAAAGCGACAACCTGTTTGTGCTGGCGGCTGAAGAGGGTTTGGAAAACTCGTTTTCCTTTGATCCCGCAGCGCTTGGCACCTTGTTGGCGACGCTGCGCCAGGATTTCGATTGTGTTGTTCTTGATATACCCCGGTTTGCTGCCAGAACGCAGTTCAAGACCATCACTGCCCCGGCAACCATCGTGGTTGTATCGGATGCGACGTTATCGGGTATGCGCGATACCATGCGACTTAGAAAATTTGCCGTTGATTCGACCCATCAGGCAAATGTGATCATCGCCGTCAACGGTCTGGGCGGGGAAAGATCCGTCGAGTTATCCATGGCCGATTTTGAAAATGGCGCCGAACTAAGTGTTGATCATAAAATACCATGCGACCGCAAGATGGCAATTAAGGCCGAAGGTGCCGGTAAAACCATTGCCGAAATTGCCGGCAAATCCAAGGCCGCCAATGCCATGCGCAATTTGAGCCGTCAAGCGTCGGGAAGGTCGGACGTCGCCGAACAAGGGTCATTCTTGTCCCGGTTGTTCAAAAGGAAAGCATAGATGTTTGGCCGCAAGCACAAGGGAAAAGCGGGGTTCGGAAAGCCTAGTACACTGGTCCAATCAGAAAACCCTGCCCAATCTTCATCCGGCCCCGGCGAGACTGTCGCAATGCCGGTGGCAACACCCAGAGTTGACGCGTCGGGTGTTGGTGTTTCCGGGCGCGAGGAATACGTCGAAAAAATAGCCAAGGAGTGTCTGGATGAATTGCGTCAGGCAGCCGAATTCGGCGACTGCCTGAAGCTTACACGGGCTCTGTTGGCTGAATTCATCGGCGAAATGGCACATGAAAAAGCAAAAATCGCGGACCTGGAACTGCAACCGGATGAACATCGTCACACGGTCACCCGATTGCTGAACGAGATTCTGGCTTTCGCCCATGAAAACAACTTGGAAACCGAAATTAAAACGGACCATATCTCCCCCCACTTGCATGGAGAGCCCGGTTCTTCGGCCAGCAAAAGCAGCATCGAAGACGCAAAAAAACAAGTACAGCCGATTTTGATGGAACGCATGGACGTTACCCGCGCTGTGCAGTTACCCCGAACCGCATTAGCCGAACAAATTGGCGATTTGGTTGGCGAAATTATGTCGGATGAAAAAATGCAGCTCAACCTGCTAGAGCAGCGCGACCTGGTGACTGCCCTGATCAACGACATGATGGGATTAGGACCACTGGAATCCTTGCTGGCCGACGATTCTGTGACCGATATCATGGTCAACGGCCCGAAGCAGGTTTATGTGGAACGCGGCGGTAGACTGGTTCTCTCTGATGTTGTCTTTCGTGACAACGAGCATGTTATGAATATCGCGACCCGTATCGTGACACGCATAGGCAGGCGGGTCGACGAGACCTCGCCCTTGTGCGATGCCCGTTTGGAAGATGGCTCGCGTGTCAATATCATCATCCCGCCGCTGGCGATTGACGGACCATCCATCTCCATCCGTAAGTTCGCCAAACAAAGTATCACGCTGGATATCATGGAGCGCCAGGGAAACCTGTCGCCTGAAATGGCCAAGGTCTTGAAGATCGCCTCGCGGTCGCAATTGAACATTTTAATTTCGGGCGGTACCGGGTCGGGTAAAACGACATTGCTGAACGCGTTGTCACGCCTGATCGACAATGGCGAGCGGATCGTCACCATCGAAGATGCCGCCGAACTGCAATTACAACAACCCCATGTGGTACGCCTTGAAACACGGCCTGCGAATTTGGAAGGGGACGGTGAAATCACCCAGCGCGATCTGGTCAAGAATGCACTGCGTATGCGGCCAGACCGCGTGATTCTGGGGGAAATTCGCGCCGGGGAAGCTCTTGATATGCTGCAAGCTATGAACACGGGCCACGATGGGTCATTAGGAACCTTGCACGCGAACCGCCCGCGCGAGGCCCTGACCCGGCTTGAAAACATGGTTGCCATGTCGGGCGTGAAATTACCAACCGAAGCGGTGCGATCACAAATAGCCGGTGCGGTCCAAATGATCGTGCAAATTTCGCGTATGCGTGACGGTATGCGCCGTATCACCCACATTACCGAGGTTGTCGGAATGGAAGGCGAGGTGATCACCACGCAGGATTTGTTTACATTTGAATTCGAAGGCGAAGGGGCGGATGGAAAGCTTTTCGGTAAATTCGTTTCAAGTGGCCTGAAGCCGGACTTTACCACGCGGGCCCAGTATTTTGGCCTCGATCGGGCCCTGATCGATGCCATGTCGAGTGCTCCCCGGACAGCGGGCGATGGCGGAGGTGCCGTTTGAGTATTGATGTCATCATGCTGTTCGTCGGAGTCGTCATCGCCTTGGGCGGGACAGGTATTGCACTGGGTAACATGTTTTCCAGGGCCGACAAGCAGATGAAGCGCCGTATTACCAACGTTCGAACCCGCTTCGTGCATGGGAATGTCAGGGGCGGAACAGGCGGCGATGGGGCTGGGCAAACCCTAAAAAAACAGGACAAACGATCCTTCAAGGTTTTGGATTCCCTGATCCAGAAAATATTGCCCCGGCGAGAAATTTTGTCGGACCGACTTGCCAGAACCGGACGAGATATTGCCGTTGGCACATATGTATTCGTCAATCTTATCATTGCCCTGGCGGTTATGTTGCTGAGCGAGTTTGCCCTGGGCCAAGGCTTTGCTACGGCTGTTTTTCTTGGTGTTATTCTTGGTGCCGGTTTGCCGTATATGGTTGTCGGAAAAATGGCAGAAGGCAGGATCAAGGCATTTACCGCGCAGTTCCCTGATGCCATAGACTTGATCGTTCGAGGGCTTAAGTCAGGCCTTCCGGTAACGGAATCTATTGCGAGTGTCGGTCGCGAGATGCCCGACCCGGTGGGCGCGGAATTTCGCCTGATTTCAGATGGCATCAAGTTCGGAAAATCCATGGAAGACGCGTTGTGGGAAACGGCGAAACGCCTGGATACACCTGAATTCAAATTTTTTGTCATCAGCCTGTCGGTGCAACGCGAAACCGGCGGTAATTTGTCCGAAGCACTGGGGAATTTGTCAGATATTCTGCGCCGCCGTCGCCAGATGAAGCTCAAAATCAAGGCAATGTCATCTGAAGCCAAGGCCAGTGCCATGATCCTGGGTTCGTTACCGTTTATTATGTTCGTTATCATTTTCCTGCTTAATCCTGAATACGTAACGCTTCTGTTCACCGACCCTCGTGGCCAGGTCATGCTCGGTTTTGGGGTGGGTGTCATGGCCGTTGGTATTGTGATCATGAGCAAGATGGTGAAGTTTGAAATATGAGTATGATCCTGGACCTGACCGGCCTATCCCCTGAATCCCTGATCACGCTGGCCGCCGGTGGCATCGCCTTCGTGACAGTGTACGTGATCTGGCAAAGTTTAATCGAACGGGACCCGTTGTCGGCAAGGGCCCTGTCTCTGGGCAAGCACCGTGACCATCTGAAAAGCGATTTGTTGCGGCAGAAAGGAAACAGGTTTCAGCGCCGTGAAACGGTGTCTTTCATGCGTACGGTGATCACCCGCCTGAACCTTCTGAAGGGCGAACATGTGGCAAAGATCAACGATCGCCTGACGCAAGCCGGTTGGCGAGAAAAAGATGCCATCGTCATTTTCCTGTTCTTCAAGCTATGCCTTCCGTTTGTTTTCGGGGGGATCGGCTTTCTGGGTATTCTGTTCTTTTCGGGGGCTGACCTGGCGCCCATGATGAAGGTCCTGGTTGCCATGGTCGGCGTTGTTACCGGCGCATATTTGCCCGAAATTTTTGTCAAGAATGCGGCCCAGAAACGCCGGGTAGCGATGTTAAAAGGCCTGCCCGATGCCTTGGATCTGATGGTTATCTGCACCGAAGCCGGATTGGCGCTGGACGCCGCATTAACCCGTGTGGCACGGGAAATGTCCAAGTCGTCACCGGAACTGGCCGACGAATTCGGTCTGACGGCGGTTGAGCTTGGGTTCCAGCCGGAACGTCGAATAGCCTTGAAGAACCTGATTAAAAGAACGGACATGCCGACCATCCGCGGTGTTGTTAACACTTTAATCCAGACAGAAAAATACGGCACACCGCTGGCCCAGTCCTTGCGTGTTCTTGCCGCTGAATATAGGGATGAAAGAATGCTCAAGGCCGAAGAAAAGGCGGCTAAATTGCCCGCCACCCTGACCGTGCCGCTGATCATCTTCATCATGCCGTCGTTGTTTGTCGTGTTGTTGGGGCCGGCAATTTTGCGCGCCCTTGATGGTTTAGGCGGGCTTTAGTTTGTTTGGGGGCCAGGCCATGGATTGGGGTCCGGTGGTCTGGCGGCGTCGGAGGCAGATTAATGATTTGCCTCCGACGTGACTTTTACCTGAACGTTTGGCGGGCGGCGCCAAGCAGGGCTTTTGCCCGGTCTTTCTCATTTAACGCCCTTACACGTTCGTAAAACTTAAGATTGTTCATGACGCCGCTTTCATTCAGGTCGCGTGAGGCGATCGCTGCGGCCTTGTTTTGTTGGCCGGCCAGGCCGTATATCAATGCCAGGTTCTGTCGCAGGATGACGCTGGTTCTGGGGTCTTGCTCAAACCGCCCTAAAATTTCCAGGGCTTCATCAAATTTCCCTTCAATCGCCAGCGACAAGGCAAGATTGTTCATGACATTCAGGGAGGTTGGTGAAATTTGCACGGCCTTTTTGTAGTGCTCCTGCGCCTGGAGGTGCTGTCCCAGCATGTCCAAGGCCACCCCAAGCCCGTTGTAACCGCCATATTGATCAGCAGCCAGACGGATCACCGTCTCGAAGTGGGGAACAGCCTTTTCAGGTTGACCCAGCGCAATCAAGGTCTTGCCAAGTCCGGCGTGGGAGGGGACGCTTTGTGGTTCGATCAGTATCGCCTGCTCATAGGCTTTGGCGGCCTGATCAAACAGGCCAAGCTGATATGCCGTTTCGCCCATGCCTATATGCGGCGGCAGATTTTGCGGTGCAAAACCCACGGCCCGTTGATACAGGGACAGGGCCGAATTGAGATCGCCACCTTCTCGGGTGCTTTCGGCAATGCGTAAAAGTTGAGCTGCCCTGCTTTGTTTATCGTCAGCTTGCATTTCCTGGAAGTCTTTGACGAGTTCGCTACAGGACGAAAGCGCCAGTGAAGATATCAGGGCGGCGGCAAAGGTGAATGAACGTTTGGCCATAATTGTCTCTAACCTCGTAAATGTATGACTTCAGCCTTGCAATGATGCCGCTTCGCGCCAATCCTGGTAATCTTATCAATCATATAGCTATTTTGTTAGGGCATCAGATAATTATCGAGAAAAATCGAAACTGGTTGCAGTCAAACACCGAAAAAAGGCACACTTGTCAGGATATAGACGAAAAATGGGAATGATGGCTTGAAAAAGAACTACCTTGAACTTACCCATCTGATCGAGCGCTTGCATCGGCGCTATCTTGACGTGCTGAGAACAGAATTGAATCGCATTGGGGTCAGGGATATCAACGGCGTGCAGGCGATGCTTTTGGCCAATGTTGGTGAAGAAGAAATCGTTATCCGTGACTTGATCGAACGCGGTTATTACCAAGGTTCGAATGTATCGTATAATATCAAAAAACTGGTGGAACTTGGCTATCTTGATCAGGAACGCTCAAGCCATGACAAGCGGTCGGTCAGCATCAAGCTGACAAAAAAGGCGATCGAAATCGTCAATAGCATCGGTGAACTTGAAGACAAGAATGCCGGTGTTTTCGCCGAGCAACAAAAGAGCCCGGAAGAAGCCGAAGAATTGCTGGATTCCCTGAGGCGGCTTGAACGCATGTGGTCAGATTACATTCATTATGGCGGAAAATAGTATACGCCTGCTTTCCCTTTGATTCGGAATGATACGGACCATGACAGAAACTTCTGGCATTCAGGACAAGCTAGCACTGCTTAAAAAATCATACCTGGATCAATTGCCTGTAAAATTGCGGGAAATCGAACAGGTCACCGTTTCAATTTCCGATCAGGATGAAGCGAACGTCAAAACCTCGGTTGAGGCCTTAAAGGCTCTTTCCCACAAGCTTGTCGGGTCCGGCGCGACCTTTGGTTTCCCCGAGATCAGTCTGGCTGCGCGGGCAATAGAATCAGAATGTTATAGCTTGCTCGAACAGCGAGATATTTCTGGAATCCAGAAATTCGATTTTTCTGTTGCTTTGATCGATGGCCTTCGAAATGCGGTTGATCAGGCTATGGCCGAGGGAGAAGGAGCGCGCAAGGAAGTAAATCAAAACGAACTGCCCGGTCAGGCGAATGGGGGGGAGCAATCCGTATCACGCGCCGTTATTTTGTTGGGGTGTAGTAAGGATGGGATTGCAAGGTTTGAATCTGAACTGAGCGGTTTTGGGTTTGATGTCCTAGCAGTCGATTCTGGCACCGAATTTAGCACTGTTAACCTGGACCCTGCGCCCGCTGGCGTTGTCTTTGATCTGGATAGTATGAGCGGCATCGCAGACAATGAGCC
>Ga0316204_10011264_pt1 | contig 11242 bp, 12 predicted proteins | sample 6monrhotite_MG_2_FD_205661 | JGI IMG/M metagenome (GOLD analysis project Ga0316204, IMG submission 205661) | Microbial mat bacterial communities from mineral coupon in-situ incubated in ocean water Damariscotta River, Maine, United States -... | ecosystem: Environmental > Aquatic > Marine >...
ATATGATGCCCTTATTTATGCCTTGTTGCTGTTAAGTATTATAGCCATCGTGATTGGATCTATCATTTTAATCAGGCCGAGTGCCATGAAGACATTTGAAGCGGTAATGAATAATTGGAAAGATACCTCTCATCTTGTAAAGCCCTTGGACAAGCAACGCTATGTAGAACAGCAAAAGCCGCTAAAAAGACCTCGAGTGTACGGATTGATTGTTTTGACAGGCAGTCTTTATGTCCTTTGGCAAACTGCACCGTATGTACTTAATTGATGAAAATGTGATAAAAAACCAAGTTTATTAGTAGATTCTGAATAAATATCTATTATAATTAAAGGGTTAATATACAAAGTTAAAGTTATTTTTAATAAAAGAGGTTAACTTTGACTTTTAAGACTATGTTAATTATTTAGAACTAAGTGAGTTCATTCTATCGCTTGCTGTTCATAAACAAGCACTCTTACGACTGCGGTTGTTCGAGATGATAGGTACTTTTCTGGGGCTGCGGCTCTAATTATAGAGAGGATTATTGAAATGAAGCATCAACAACAGGGTTTTACTTTAATTGAATTAGTGATGGTGATTACGATTTTGGGTATTTTGGCAGCAACGGCTATACCTAAGTTTACCGATCTGTCTAATCAAGCCGAGCAAGCGGCGACGGATGGCGTTGCCGGGGCAGCAGGAGCCGCTTTTGCTGTCAATGTTGCAGTTTGTGCAGTAAGTACGGGCCTAGCTAACTGTACTGCAGCTATCACGAATTGTACTGACGCGGGTACTGTGCTTCAAGGTGGTCTGCCCACTGGCTATACTGTTGCAGGTGGAGCTATAACTTCTGGCGGATCTGCTACTTGTACCGTTACGCGTACTGCGAGTTCTACTACTTCAGATTTTACTGGGCTTGCACCTTAATTTTCGGTACGGATTATTAAGAATAAGGGCCTGTTTTACAGGCCCTTTCTTTTCTTCTTAGCTTAAGTAAGTTTAATATTACGAATAATCTTTTCTCAACTAAAAATACATTTTCAGCTTATTTAGTAAGTTTGAATATACAGGAATATTTCTTAATATAAGGCTAATGTTAAATTAGCTTATTTCGTTAGATCCATGATTCTAAACGGCCCTCACATTAATGACATTGATGTAGATAACACAGACCGCCGAAAAGCGTTAATATTAGTTATGCGTGTTAATTCTGGTTTTACATTGGTAGAACTAATCATGGTCATCCTTCTAATTGGCGTTCTTGCCGTTTATGCTGCGCCTAAATTTGATGTGTCAATCTTTGAGCAGAACAGCTTTTTCATTCAAGCGATGTCATCTATTCGGTATGCTCAGAAACAGGCGATAGCTTCGGGGTGTAATGTTGAAGTGGATATCAATGCGAGTGCATGCAATCTTGAATGGAGCAACCCTGCTCCAGCTAACGCAAATTGTCCTATTGATGCTGTGCCAATAAATAACCCTGCTAACAGTAATGCAAATTTTTGCGCTGGCTCGACACCTGACGCAAGCCCAACGGGTGGTAATTTCCGGTTTGATAATATTGGCAGACCGATGAATACATCTGATGTTGTTTTAACAGCAGTAAAAGAAATCGTGATTTCAACACAAACGATACAAGTCGAGGCAGAAACCGGTTATACACATGAGAAATAGGCATGCGTCATAATAGCAAATTATTCGGCTTTTCATTAATAGAATTAACGATCGCACTCGCCATACTGGGTGTTGGTTTGGCCGCCTTTTTAATATTGATTACTACTACTACGTCGCGTAGTGCCGATCCAATGATATATCAGCAGGCCAATGCTATAGCTCAATCCTATTTAGAGGAAGCATTGCTAAATTCATTTTGTGATCCGGATGTTATGAGTGACTGTCCAAATGATTGTGATAGTACGGCGATAGGTGCAAGTAATATTTGTAACGTGTGCGCAGGTGGAGCTGAAACGCGGCCTAACTATGATGATGTATGTGATTATGATGCTATTAATGACACAGCAGGTGCTGTTGACATTACTTCAGGACCTATATCAGGTCTTGAGAGTTATAATGTAGATGTCATTGTTAATAGCAGTGGCGTTAATTTAAATGGATTAACATCCGGAGCTGGAGAAGCTTTACGTGTCGATGTAAGAGTGACACACGATAATTTTAGTGATCTTGATTTAACTATTTCTGGTTATAAGGCAAATTTTTGACACATGAAGTTAGTTCAAAAATGTAGGGCATTTACACTAATTGAATTAGTAATGGTCATACTTATTCTTGGTGTTCTTTCCACAGTATTAGTCAACATATTGAGAGGGCCGTTAACGGCATATATTGATGTACAAAGAAGATCAGATATAGTTGATATTGCTGAGACTGCACTGCAAAGGATGACCCGTGAGATACGTTTAGCCTTACCCAACAGTATTCGTGCTACAGGTACTTCTATTGAATTTCTAAGAACAGTAGATGGAGGCAGGTATCGTAGATTACCTGATGGTTCTAATAATGATGTTTGTATATCAGATACTGATAAAATTAAATTAAATTCTGCATCAGATTGTTTTGAAATAATGGGTAGTTTGGTTAATTTACCGATTGCTCCGCCTCCACCTACAGGGACAAGTTTGTTAAATTGTAGAAATCAAACTGCTTTATGCCTTGTGATATTCAATACTGGACAATCTGGTGCAAACGCTTATGCGTTAGATAACATTGCTGCTATATCTGCAATCAGTGCCAACAGTATTACCTTTAATAATTCGGGCGATGTGCCTGGGTTTAAGTTTCCGAATAAATCACCTAGACAGCGTTTTCAAATTGTAGATACCCCTGTTAGTTTTATTTGTTCAGGTAGCAACATTACGAGATATTCTGGTTATACAATTCAAAATGTAACAGTACCTACATCTGGTACATCGGCAAATCTTTTGATCGATAATTTAACGGCATGTGTTATTAGTTATGACGCGGGCACCTCAACTCGCGCAGCTTTGGTGACAATTAGTCTTACTATCACACAAAGTGATTCTGGTGAGAGTGTTTCCTTGCTGCAGCAGGCGCATGTTGATAATCAGCCATGAAATATAAATTAATAAAACAAAAAGGGTTTAGTGCCATAATGGCGATTGTGTTAGTTGTGTTGTTAGCACTTTTAGGTACAAGTATGGCGACCCTGACAACGACATCGCTACTGAACACAACATCTTCCACCTTTAGTATTCAGTCTTGGTTTGCAACGCGTAGTGCAGTTGAATGGGCAGTGCATACCGCTGTAAATCAATCTTGTACCTGTGAAACAAATTGCTGCAGCAGTATTGATGGAGCAACCATAAATTTTACAGCGGGTGGGTTAAATGGTTATCAAGCAGACTTTGATGCTGTGACGGGGTGTACAGAGACTGAATTTATTGAAGGTGGGACTAACTATTGCGTCTATGAAATCGATGTCCTAGGATCACATGACTCTGCAGGAGATCTTACTTATGCATCGAGAAGAATAAAAATATCGATTACTGATCGCAATGCACCATAATTGAACAACTCTAAAGTGACCATATTAGTCAACTCTCTTCCCTGTAATTTATTAGTGTCAGTCCATGAATAACATTATTAAGCATAATGATATTGTTATTTTGGATATCATTTTTTTCATATTATTTCTAAGTATTTCGAATATATTTTTTACAAACCTGCCCCCTGGCGTTGGTCTTTCACTATTTGTAAATAATATCGTTTGGCTTGCAGGCGTTACTTTTGTTTTTGTCGCAATTATATTGGCAGTTAATAGAGGTTATTGGACGAAGCCAGAAGAGTTTATTATCCATTTGTCATTGATTTTAGCATTGGTCATTCCGTTTCTTTGGAGTGATGATAATACGGGCAGAGGATTTTACAGGATGTTAGGCGCTGTATTTGGAATCGTATATTTTTTATGCTTGATTACGTCTTTTCCAAAAAAGAATATATGGTTTCTGATTTTAACTATTAGTCTTTCTGGCTTGATACAAGCAATCTGGGGCATTGTTCAAATATGGATTATTCCTGAGTCCGTCGTTCCGAATGGAATTCCTATGGGTGTTTTTCAACAACCCAATGTGATGGCATCGTATATAGCAACAACCTTCACTGTAAGCTTATTATTAATTTCTACATATCCCGTGCCTTTTGAAAAGATGGATAAATGGGTAAGTCACAGTATTAATTTGTTCGCATTTATAGCGGGCATGATCATTATTTCAATAAACCCGGCTACAGTGTATGTGGCCTTGGCAATATCACTGCCATTCATGTTGTTAGCACATAGAGAAAGTCCATATGGGATTTTGAAGGCAATAATATTTTTATTGTTGGGTGGTCTTTTTATAGGTTTGATTAATAGCGGTATATTTTTAAATAATGATTTCATGAGTTTTTCAATGGATGAGACCTTTAATTCAGGGGGGCGAAAGATTATTTGGTTGATATCTTGGGAATTATTTAAGGAAAATTGGTTAACGGGTGTTGGCTACGGAAATTTTGAACATGCTTACTTGGAATATCAAGCGGGATATTATCAACAACATGGTTTATATGGGTTTGCAAGAGTAAACCATCCGCATAATGAATTAATATTATGGTCTGTCGAAGGAGGTGTGTTGCCGGGATTGGCATTCGTCTCATATACCCTATATACAATCTGGCGGATGTTTAAGATGGGGGCTCCTGCTTTACCCTATGCGGCAATATTAATTCCATTAGTTGCTCATGCGCTGCTTGAATTTCCATTTTATCACTCTGCAATCCATTGGATATTATTTGTCACCTTACTTTATTTATTTGAAACACATGCGGCGAAAACAAAAGATGTAAGTTTCGAATATAAAATATTAATAATTACTACGACAACGTTTTCCTCACTCCTAGCAGTGCTCTTTTTTATTACAAACATGCATGGAATATATATATTAAATAAATTTAATGAATCTGGTTTTAATCAAAGAAATATTAAGGTGTTTTCTAGTATTAAAAATAATTTTACTGTCCGACCACATTTGGATTATTTCACACTAGAGAGTCTATTTAGGAAAGGGTTGCTAGAAAATGATGAATCGCTTATAAAAAAGTCCATATTATTATCAGAAAAACTTAATGCTGATCACCCAAGACCTGAATATTATAAGAGTATGCTTACAGGGTACAAAGCTATTGGGGATAAAGCCGGTTTTAAATTAAAGCTTGATGAAGCAAGGCATTATTATCCCCTTGATAAATATTTTCTCGAAGTGGAGGAACAATTAGGTCTAATGTTATGATTGTATATTAATATAAGCCGTGTTTTGTTATGACGCATAGAATTACTTATATCGCCGAAATTATATTTTGAAAGTATGATGTCTGATATTAGTAAAATAATCTAAGATTAAGTGTCTAAGAATAAGTTTTGGAATTTCTGTTGTCTATGTGCCTCGTATAAAATAATTGCTGTTGCATTAGATAAATTAAGACTACGACTGTCCTTCAGCATAGGAATCCTTAAGATGCATTCAGGCTCAAATCCACCTAATATCTTCTTAGGTAAGCCACGAGTTTCAGGTCCAAAAATAAAACTATCACCATAATTAAAATTGCCGTCGGAATAACTTTGAGTTCCTTTAGTCGAAATTGCATAGCATGAATCAGAACCATTTACTTCAAGGTAATGTTGATAATTATCATAATGATGTACGATGGATTGATCGATATAATCTAATCCGGCACGACGCAGACTTTTCTCATTCATGTCGAAGCCAAGCGGATGAATTAAATGCAAGTTTGCCCCGGTGTTCGCACAAAGACGTATAATGTTGCCGGTGTTGGGTGGGATTTCAGGTTCAAATAGAACTATATTAAACATAAATTAATTTTATATTTTGAAGAATAAGATCTAGTATGACAATAACTACGCTAAATGACCAAGATAAGAAACGACTAGAGATAGAGTTTTGTGGTTTGAAATTAAACTCACCTTTGGTTTTATTATCAGGCTGTGTTGGCTTTGGTGAAGAATACACACGCATAAATGGTTTTTCCAATACTGATGTGGGTGCTATTTGTTTAAAAGGCACAACACTGGAACCTCGACTGGGTAATCCACCGCACCGTGTTACAGAAACCTATATGGGAATGATCAATGCAATAGGCTTGCAAAACCCAGGTTCAAAAATTGTAGTAGATGAATATCTCCCTAATCTGGATTTTACTGAAACACGCTTTATCGCAAACTTATCCGGTTCAACGGTTGAAGAATATGAAGAAGTAACACGTATTTTTGATGATTCGCCGATTGATGCAATGGAGATTAATATTTCATGCCCTAATGTGAAAGAGGGTGGTGTAGCCTTCGGCAATGATCCTGAGATGTCTGCACGGGTTGTTGAAGCTTGCCGAAGAGCGACTAAGAAACCACTAATTACAAAACTGTCGCCGAACCAGACAGATATCGCAGAGAATGCACGTCGATGTATCGAAGCGGGTACCGATGGTTTTGCCGTAATTAATACATTAATGGGGATGGCCATTGATATCGATTCGCGTGAGCCAATAATTGGTAATAATCAGGGCGGTTTATCAGGCCCTGCGATTAAACCGATTGCATTGTTGAAAGTGCATCAGGTTAACCAGGTCGCCAAACAGCATAATATTCCCATAATTGGTCAAGGTGGTATCACTACTGTAGAAGACGCGATTGAATTTATGATTGCCGGTGCCACGACGGTGGGTATTGGCACAGCATTATTTTATGAGCCGCTTATATGTCCTAAATTAAATACAGGCATTATTGATTATCTGAATAAACATAAACTGAATAATGTCTCTGAAATCGTGGGCACACTTGAATTACACGGTTAATCTTTCTTAAGACGTTTTAGGAAAACACGCATCTCTTTGACGGCTTGTATGTCGCCATTTTCTTCAGCAATATTAATTCCTTTTTCATAGGCAGTTATTGCTTTGTCATTTTGCTTGTTTTCAGTCAAAGCTTTTGCATACAACTTCCATGCAGCCGAGAAGGATGGTTTATGATCGATGGCTTTTTTCAAATGAATTATGGACTGCTCATAATCATTCTGCTTAAAGTATTCATTTCCGAGACTGTAACGAATTAATTCATTGTCATTGCCTTTCTCGAGCATGGCTTTAAATGTTTCTAGTTGAGTCATATAAAAAGTTTATGTTTTTTGAGCAATTATCATCGCTTGGTTTCTAAATCCTTCATTAACTCTTCCTGCTGATCCTTCTTCTTTATAGTAGATAATATTCCAGTCATTAAACAAATTTAACAATTCATTCTTTTCTAACAAATAATCAGGGTTGCTTGGCCCAACATTACTGACTTTATCTATAATAAATGTTTGATAAAAAATAAGACCATCTGGTTTTATCGCATTTCTAATATCACCGATCAATTCGCGCTCGAGAAAATTGCTCACAGCGATGACATCAAAAGAATTTTTTTCCGGGGGGTGCTCAGTAATATCTCTAGACTCAAATTCAATTTTTAAATGTTTCTTTAATGCTTGATTAGAAAGATGCTCTAGAGCAGATGCTGAAATATCCCATGCTGATACAGACAAGCCATTTTCGGCAAGGCATATTGCATTTGCGCCACGGCCACATGCCAAATCAAGTGCGGTGCCTTGTGTTGGTAATAGATGCTGATTTTGACGTAACACTTCTGCGGGAGAAGGGTAGTTACTTGAGCAGGAATCATAGTTTTTATCCCACTTCTCTTTTGTTTTATCGTTCAACGTCGCCAGAATGTTGGAGTGAATAATACTAGTAAAGTAAAGATTTCAAGGCGACCTAACAACATTGCAAAACAGAGTATCCACTTAGCGGCATCATTGATATTGCCATAGTGTTGGCTGACTTTTCCTAGCCCGGGACCGAGGTTGTTCATGCAGGCCGCTAACGCTGAAAATGCGGTGACTTGATCAAGATCTGTTGCCATTAAAGCCAATAGTAGTATCGCAAATACAGCGATATAAGTAGCAAAGAATCCCCATACAGCTTCAATAATACGTTCAGAGATGGGTTTATTCCCAACCTTGATGGTAAAGATTGCGCTTGGATGTATGAGCCGCTTTATTTCTCGCATTCCTTGTTTGAAGAGCAAAAGAATACGTATGATTTTAATTCCGCCGCCGGTAGAGCCCGCACAAGCACCAAAGAAACTGGAGAATAATAGTAGTAGTGGCATAAAACCCGGCCAACCTTGATATTCTGTTGTAGTAAACCCTGTGGTCGTTGCAATAGAAACAGTTTGGAAGATACTATCTTCTAGTGCTTTCCCAAAACTTTCGTAGTCACCGATAAGAACGTGATAACTTGCACAGATAAAACATATCATCAACAAGATGCTTACGTAGGCACGTAGTTCCGCATCATACCAATAGGCTTTTAAGCTTGTTTGACGCCAAGATACAAAATGTAGGCTGAAGTTAATGCCCGCGATAAACATAAAAAAGATGGCGACTGTTTCTATTAAGCCACTTTCAAAATACCCCATGCTGGCGTCATGGGTAGAGAACCCACCAATAGAGACAGTTGAAAAACTGTGTGTAATGGCATCAAATGGACTCATCCCTGCTAACCAATATGCTAGGGCGCAAAGAATTGTCATGGTCAGATAGATATACCACAGTGCTTTAGCGGTCTCGGTAATTCTAGGTGTTAGTTTATTATCCTTAACCGGACCGGGTGTTTCAGCACGATATAATTGCATTCCACCGATACCTAACATGGGCAAGATCGCAACTGCCAATACAATGATACCCATGCCACCTAGCCATTGCAGTTCCTGACGGTAGAAGAGAATTGACTTAGGTAAAAAATCTATACCGACGATAATTGTTGCGCCGGTTGTAGTGAGGCCTGATATTGATTCAAATACAGCGTCAGTAACAGACAACTCTGGTGTATTGGATAATATGAGAGGAACACTTCCTGTTAAACCAAGACCAACCCAAAAGAGAACAACCACTACAAATCCATCTCGAAGTCGCAATTCATTTTTTACATGACGAACCGGGAACCAAAGAATTAATCCAATTGATAGAATTAATGCAAAAGCTGAGATAAATGGAACTGTAGTGCCATCATTTGTGATAAATGATATGAGTAATGGCGGAAACATTGTCAGGCTGAACAAAGCTAACAATATTCCCAATATTCGTTGGATTACGGCAAGTTGCATCGTTATTAATCTCTAGTCGAAATCATGCATCTATAAAAAGGTAATACCAACCTGAAACAAGGATTCAACTTTTGCAACATGCTTCTTATCAGAGACTATCAGGATGACATGATCTTCAGCTTCTATAATAGTTCTCTTCTTACCCATCAAAACATCATCGCCCCGCACAATGGCAGCTATTGTAGTACCGTGTGGTAAATTGATATCACCGATTTTTTTACCGACCACTTTTGATGAGCTTGTGTTGCCATGCGCAATGGCCTCAATCGCTTCAGCAGCTCCCCTTCTTAAGGCATGTACTACTACAACATCACCCTTGCGTATATGAGCGAGCAAACTGCCAATGGTGGCTTGTTGTGGAGAGATTGCAATATCAATAGTATTGCTTTGAACCAAATCAACATAGGCAGCGCGGTTAATTAGCGCCATTACCTTTCTAGCCCCCAGACGCTTTGCAAGCATCGAAGAAATGATGTTGGCTTCGTCAGCATTCGTTAACGCACAGAATACATCGGTCCTATCAATATCTTCTTCGTGCAGTAGCTCTTCGTCGGCTGCGTCGCCATTCAAAACAATTGTATTTTTTAATTGTTCAGATGCAAAATGTGCTGTTTCAGGGTCAAACTCAAGCAACTTAACTTTGTAATTATCTTCTAGTAAGGCAGCTAAGCGTAGGCCTATATTGCCACCGCCGGCAATCATGATACTTTTAAGGGGTTTTTCCTTAAAACGTATGACTTGCAATATTTGCCGAATTGATTTTTGTGAACTGATGAAAAATATTTCATCATTTGCTTCAATAACGGTGTCAGCATCAGGAATGATTGCTTGATTATCCCTGAAGATAATCGCTATCTTATATTCAATCCCTGGAAGCTGTTTTCTAAGTTCTTGTAGTGAATGCCCTACCAACAGGCCACTATAAGATGCTTTTAAGGCCACCATTTGTGCTTTCCCGTTGGCAAAATCGAGCACTTGTAGCGCGCCGGGGTGTTCGATCAATTTTTTAATATAATCGGTGACTAACTGTTCTGGGCTAATTAAAACGTCAATTGGTAATGCCTCTTGAGCAAAGAGTGCAGTACTTGATAGATATTCTTCTTCACGAATTCGTGCAATTTTTGTAGGGGTATGAAACAGGGTGTAGGCGACTTGGCAGGCTATCATGTTGACCTCATCGCTATTAGTAACAGCGAGAATCATGTCCGCATCTTTGGCACCGGCCTTTGCTAGCACTGAAGGATGTGATGCAATACCAGTAATCGTTCTCAAGTCATATCGTTCACTTATCAATTGTAGTGCTGCTGGATTACTGTCAACTAGAGTAATATCATTATCTTCATTGACTAGATTGGCTGCTACTGACGCACCAACTTGACCTGCTCCCAATATAATAATTTTCATTTTAGTTCAATTCCCAGCATTTTCAGTTTGCGGTAGAGATGTGTTCGCTCTACACCAATCGCGTTTGCAACTTTACTGACACTACCTTTCGCCTTTTTTAATTGATATTCAAGATAAATCTTTTCAAAATTTTCTCTCGCATCTCGTAATGGCAAATCGAAATCGAAAGTCTCTGAAGCGGAACTATTCTGTTTTGTGTCAGTATTACCCAGACTGGCTTCGATTTCATCGATATTTATGTTTTCATCTGTACCAAGTATTAAAAGACGTTGAACAATGTTTTTTAATTCTCTTACATTGCCAGGCCATTTATAGCTTCGTAGACGGTTTTGTGCGGCAACACTAAATTTTCGATAAGGAAGTCCTTCTGTTTCTATAAAATAATTAACAAAGTGTTCAAGCAATGCCGGTATATCTTCATAGTGGTCACGAAGTGCGGGGATAGTGATAGGCAGGATATTTAATTGATAATACAGATCATCCCTAAAGTTACCTTCTTCAACCAGAGACTTAATATTAAATCGTGTAGCAACTATTATCCGCATATCCAGCTCAATTGGATCAGAGCTTCCTATGTGAGTATATTTTTTTGTCTCTAATACATCATGCAAACGAGATTGAAGAGCCGTATT
>Ga0316204_10011265_pt1 | contig 11240 bp, 10 predicted proteins | sample 6monrhotite_MG_2_FD_205661 | JGI IMG/M metagenome (GOLD analysis project Ga0316204, IMG submission 205661) | Microbial mat bacterial communities from mineral coupon in-situ incubated in ocean water Damariscotta River, Maine, United States -... | ecosystem: Environmental > Aquatic > Marine >...
ATTTAGCTGATCGTAGGTAATATACCCGCGCTCACGTGCCTCAGAAATCATCTTCTTGACGGCTGTTTGGCTCATATCAAGCGAGATATCCGCGTCTTGATCGTTGGACTTATTGTCGTCGGTGTCTTTAGCGGCCATTCGGTGCTCCTAAAGGGGGCAGTGATTCGGTTCTACAGAAGTAAAACGAATCACTCCAAGAGTGAAGTGATTCGCGCCAATTTAAGCGCGATTTCTAACGGATTATTGTGTTATTGTCCGTGATGCTTTCAGTGACGCTTTCCGTGATGCTTTCAGTGACGCTTCTTCGTAAACGGAATCTTACCAAGCAGTTCGGCAAATGCGTCGCGTTCTTCACGGTTTATGGGGGCCCCGTTGGGTCCAAGATCATATTCCGCCTTGTCTTCTTGGTGATTTCTCTCGGCGCGATTACGTGCATCGGTAGCTTCTTTGACCCTATGCGTGACAGCTTCGGTCGGGCGGTCGGCCATGTCTTCCACCGCTTCGGCCATTTCTTGTTTGTGTCCTCGGGTGGTTTTCAGTTTCGCAAATTCGGCTTCGACCGTTAGGCGCGCAAGGTCGGTGTCATTTGGGCGTCGCAGGGCCGGTATGATTGCGACATGGGGGCCGGACATCAGTTTCACAAGGGCATCACTTCCCATTTGACGCGAAATTTCCTGCTCTAACACTTCGGGTCCGTTGTGGCCGTATTGCAATAGGATCGTACGGATGCGGTTGTGAAAGTCCGATCTGAAATCGAGGTTTTCCAGCATGTCGTCGAAATCAACAATGATCGACGGCACTTTTATGAGAACCGAAAGCAGGACGGCTTCGTGCAGCGCTTCTTGATCGTTATCAGGACCACCCGCAAGAAAAGACCCTTTGGTTTCGGGGTTAAAAGCCTTTGGTTGATTAAAGCTTCGACCCGTTTGGTGATTGACCCGGGGCCTAAAAAACATGTCGCGTTTCATCTGAAAAATCGCGTCGTCATAGTGTTTTCGAAGCGACTGATCGGTGATTAAGCCGGTTTTCTCACGCAGAACCTTGTCGAGCATCGCTTTGCGTTCGGGGCTGTCATAGACCTGCCCTTCGGTTTCGCGCCGCCACAAAAGCTGCACCAAGGGCAGGCTTTGATCAACGATCGCTTGCACTGCACTGGCTCCTCCAGATCGGACGAGATCATCGGGATCTTTCCCGTCGGGCATCAGCGCAAACCGCAACGATTGCCCCGCTTTTACCAGCGGCAGCGCAAGATCAATGACGCGGTAGGCAGCGCGCAGTCCGGCTGTGTCGCCGTCAAGGGCGATGATCGGTTCGGCGGCCATGCGCCACATCAGGTGCAACTGATCTTCTGTGATCGCCGTGCCCAACGGCGCGACGGTCGCGCCAAACCCGGCTTCGGAAAGCGCAATGACGTCCATGTACCCTTCGGCGACAAGCAGGCTTTGCCCCTTACCCGAGGCCTCGCGCGCAGGGGCGAAATTGTAGAGACTGCGGCCTTTGTCAAAAATCTCGGTCTGCGGACTATTGAGGTATTTCGCGTTGTCATTCGGGTCCATTGCCCGACCTCCAAACGCGATGGGCCTGCCTCGACTGTCGCGGATTGGAAACATGATCCGGTTGCGAAACGTGTCATAAGGCTTGCCGCCTTTGGTCGACGGCTTGCCCAAACCTGTCGCAAGGATGTGGTCTTCCGGGATCGACTTGCCGATCAAGTGATCCCAGAGGTTTTGCCAGCCATCAGGGGCGAACCCGACGCCAAATTGTTCTTGGGTCGCTTCGGACAAGCCACGTTTTGCAAGATACGCGCGTGCATCGTGGCCAGCGCCCGTTTTAAGCTGCAGCCGGAAAAACTGCACTGCGTGTTCCATCACATCGGTCAATTGCGTGCGTCGGTCAGACTTTTCTTGCGCCTTGGGATCACGCGCGGGCATCGGCAGGCCGGCCTCGCGCGCCAAGATTTCGATCGCCTCCATAAACTCAACATTTTCGGTTTCGCGCACGAAACTAATGGCATCGCCCTTGGCATGACAGCCAAAGCAATAGTAGTAGCCTTGGCGATCATCTACATGAAAAGACGCGGTTTTTTCTTGGTGAAACGGACATGGCGCCCAGAGATCGCCCTTGCCTTGGTTCGACTTGCGCTGATCCCACATGACTTTGCGGCCGATAACCTGCGCAAGGCTGGTTCGGGTGCGAAGTTCATCCAGAAATCCGGGTGGCAAGCTCATGGTGTCGTTTTGGGGTGTTTCACCCCAAGGTTCAAGGGGGCCGCGCTTATTGGTTTAGGCACGCTTGCAGGAATTTTTCGGCAAATTCATCGGTCATGTCTTCCTCAAGTAGATCATAAACCTGAGACACAAGCGGCCCGAGGACAAGCGACCACATCAAAACGTTCTCGGTCAGTCCGTCCTTAATCATGGATTTGGTCTGCTTTTCGGTTTTGCCTTCGACGCGGCTATCAACCGCTTGGGCAACAAACCCCTTGGACATTTCGCACACGGCGGCCTTGTCCTGCGCGACAACGGGTGTTGCCAAAACTACGGCCAATACGACTAAAATCTTTTTCATGGTTCTTCCCCAAAAGAGTGATGCCAGCTTTAGGGCATTCGTGGAATTATGTCACCTGAAAGGGTGCTGTTAAGCAATATCACGCGCAGAAACCGACGCCATCGCGAATGCTAGATCATGCACCAAAGTCTTTGCCATCGACCGGAATACCATGATTTCAAACGTGTCCTCTTTGGTTTTGGTGATAGATGCCATCATGTGCATCACGTCAGTTTTAGCTGTGTGCCCGACCCCAAAATGCGAGGGACGCAGATCAATCGGTGTTAAACGCGCCAGAACATCCGCCGCCTTAGCACCAGCAAGGCTGACAATCGCCCAAGCGTCGCTTTGATCTGTCGTGCTGGCCAATCCTTCCAGATTTGCGGTGATCGCTTTTCCAACAAAAAACGCTTGGTCCGGCCCGACCCAAATGGCGCGCAGATCGCTGTTGCCTTCACTGCGATTGGGGGCTGGCATGGGGATGCCATCGGCGCTGCTAAGGGCCTTGGACACGGCCTTGGCCTGCCCTTTGAACGCGCAAACAGACGTCACGGCGACGCCAGTAACCTCAGAAAGAGTGACCGTTCCGCGCGTGATTGACGCCATGCCGTTACAAGCGGTTTTACCAATTAAATCAACCACGTGCGCGCCCTCCTTCGGGGTCTAGAAAGACGGGGTGGCAGACCTCGCAGAGGACTTCCAAGTCGCGCAAGTGATCCACCAGTCTTACGATTTCACCATGCCGCGCAAATCCGTTTTTCAGGAACCCAAGCGCCAGCATGCAGACGAATTCCGGCGAATAACCTACAGAGGTCGTGTAGCCTAAATCATTGATCCGCGTGGCATCCGCTGTGCGTTCAAAAAGATGCGCGCCCGCCGAAAGCTCTTGCGATTTGTCCAAGGGCTTCAGGCCAATCAATTGCTCGCGGTGATCGCCCGACAACCCCGGTCGCTGGCTTGCAGTCTTACCGATGCAGTCTTTCTTTGCGGACACCATTTTGCCCATGCCAATATCGTCGGCGGTGATACGGCCATGGATTTCGGCGTGGGTGATAAAGCCTTTTTCAATCCTCAGAACGTTAAGCGCCTCCATCCCGTAGGCCCCGCCGCCAAGCGTCTCTGCCTGTTTGACCAGCTCTCGGAACATCGCATCACCAAAACGTGACGGGACCGCGACTTCGTAGGCGTGTTCACCCGAGAACGAAATGCGGAAAAGACGGCCCTTGACGCCGCCAACGCGCATCTCTGTGCAGCCCTTGAAGGGGACGGTTTCGTCGTCAACGGTTGTGTCGAGCACCCTGTTGAGAAGCTCACGCGACTTTGGTCCCGCCACTGCGAATTGCGCCCATTGTTCAGTGGCCGAGATTAAATTCACATCCAGATCGGGCTTGAGGCATTGGCGGACAAATTCAAGATGTCTCATCACTTGGCCAGCGGCCGCGGTCGTTGTCGTCATCAAATAATGCGTGTCACTCAGACGCGCCGTTGTGCCATCGTCCATGACGTGACCGTCTTCTCGCAGCATTAAGCCATAGCGCACCTTGCCGACTTTGAGTGTCGAAAACATATTTGTGTAAACGAAATCAAGGAATTCACCGACGTCTTTCCCCTGAATATCGATCTTCCCGAGGGTCGACACGTCGGCGATGCCAACGGCGTTGCGCACATATCCAACCTCGCGATCACAGCTTTCACGCCAACTGGTTTCGCCGTTTTGCGGGAAATAGCTGGGGCGATACCAAAGACCGGCTTCGATCATCGGCGCGCGCCGTTCAATCGTCGTGTCATGCGATGTCGTGTAGCGCTGTGGCGCAAAACCATCGCCCTGCGCACCCGCGCCCATCGCCGCAATTGCGACCGGCGTGTAGGGGGGGCGAAAGGTCGTCGTTCCCGTCTGAGAAATTGTGCGCCCCGTTGCATCGGCCAGAATTGCCAAGGCCCCAACATTTGAATTCTTGCCCTGATCTGTCGCCATGCCTTGCGTTGTGTAGCGCTTCATATGCTCAACCGAGCGAAAGTTTTCCTTGGCGGCTTGCTTGATGTCTTTCGCCGTCACGTCGTTTTGGAAATCCAACCACGCGCGCCCTGTATGGGGAACCGTCCAGAGAGCCGAAATAGCGTAAACGCCGTCCTCGGCCATTGGAAGGGGGTCGTTAACAGAACTTTTACCGAGGTCACTTAGAACAGTGTTCGCGGTTGATTGCCCCTGCTGCAGGCAGGCCGCAGTCGAGAACACGCCGTTGCATGCCCCAGCAGCGATCAGGCCGGGCACCATGTCCGGCAGCGGCACAAACGCCGCGATGTCGTCGTTCCAAACCGGGCGACCGTTCGTGTGGCAGGTCAAATGAACCGACGGGTTCCACCCGCCCGACACGGCCAAACAATCGACGTTTAGGGTTTCGGTTTCGTCGCCATAATTGACCGTAACGCCGCTTAACCCTTTGCCGCCCGAGGTGTCAGTCACCTGCCCGCCCGCGATCACGCGGTAGTCGTCTGATGCTTTGGCATCCGCACGGCTGTCGATCATCGCGACCACGTTTACGCCCGCCGCAACTAGGTCTCGGGCTGTTTGATGGGCATTGTCGTTGTTGCCAAACACCGCAACATTTTGTCCGGCGGACACGCCCCAGCGATTGAGATAGGCGCGCACGGCCCCCGCATTCATGATGCCGGGTCGATCGTTGTTTTGAAACGCGATGGGACGTTCAAGGGCCCCTGCCGCAAGGATCGCGCGTTTTGCAACGATGCGCCAAAAGCATTCTAGTGGTGTCTCTTTTGCGCCGTTGCCGTGATGAGAGACCTTTTCGAGCGCGCTGTAGGTGCCTTGGTCGTAGGCCCCTGTGATCGTCGTGCGGGTCATCAGGCGGACATTGGCCATGCCTTGCAGCTCAGCCACAGTTTTAGCCGCCCAGTCTTGGCCCGACTGGCCGCCAACTTCGAGGGTTTCCGCGTTTAGTCGCCCGCCCATAATCGCGTCTTCGTCGGCAAGGATCACGTCTAACCCACCCTTTGCCGCCGTCAGGGCCGCCATCAACCCCGTTGGCCCAGCGCCGATAACAAGCACATCGCAATGCGCGTAAGCGCGTTCATATTTGTCAGGATTGTGCAGCTCAGACAGGCCGCCAAGCCCTGCGGCGCGACGGATCAGCGGTTCGTATAGTTTTTCCCAAAGCGGTTTTGGCCACATCATAAACTTGTAGTAAAACCCAGCGCCAAAGAACGGGGACAACAGATTGTTCACCGCCAAAACATCAAACTCAAGCGACGGCAAGGCGTTTTGGCTGTGCACCTCAAGCCCGTTGTAAATCTCTTGCGTGGTTGCGCGCACGTTGGGGTCTTGCTTGGCACCAGACCCTACGGTGACGAGGGCGTTGGGCTCCTCAGAGCCTGCAGTCAGCACGCCGCGCGGGCGATGGTACTTGAACGAGCGCCCCATAAGGCGGATGTCATTTGCCAACAGCGCCGAGGCAACGGTGTCGCCTGCATAGCCACTTATCTGGCGGCCATCAAAGCTGAACGACACGCGGTGAGTTCGATCAATCAGGCCTTTTGCATCAATCCTCATGGCTTGGCCTCGTTTGCGTTGGTCGCCAAGACCGTCTCGATGATCTCGTGGGTTACGGTGTTGCGCGTGACGACGATCCATGCCGAACACCCGCTTTCGTGATACCAGAGATCGCGGGTGACCCCGGCTGGGTTGTCGCGGTTATGCAAGTAGTCGTCCCAGACCTGCGCGCCCCCGTCAGGCGCTGGCCGGTTGATCGCTAAAGCGTCGCCAACGTAGTAGAATTCGCGTCGATCGCGTTCGCCGCAGTGTGGACAGGTAAGTCTCATTATTGCTGCGCCCCTTAGTGAAGATTGTGCTGACTGCCGGTGCCTTCTTCGTCCAACAGATCGTAGCCTGTCTTAAAGCGGTTCAGCAAAAATCTGGTTGCGTGTTCCGAATGGTTTCCTGTGGCCATCAGATGCGCCATGCACCACCCCGAGGCAGGAACGGCTTTGAACCCGCCATAGTTCCATCCGCAATTCAGAAACAGCCCGTCGATGTGGGTCTTGTCGATGGTCGGAGACCCGTCGGGCGACATGTCCATGATGCCGCCCCATGAGCGCAAGACCTTGGCCTTGCCGATCATCGGCATCAGGGTCATGCCCGCCTCCATCACATGCTCGGCCATCGGCAGGTTGCCGCGCTGCGCGTATGAGGCGTAAAAATCAACGTCGCCGCCAAACACCAGACCGCCCTTGTCGGACTGGCTGATATAAAAGTGCCCCATGCCAAAGCTGACAACGTGGTTGATCACGGGCTTCAGGCCTTCGGTCACAAAGGCCTGCAAGACGGTGCTTTCGACCGGCACTTTCATGCCGGCCATGGCCGCCACCTGACTGGTGCGCCCTGCCACAACCATCGCCACCTTCTTGGCCTTTATAGCGCCGCGTGTCGTTTGAACCCCAGTGACCTTGCCGTTTTCGATATCGATGCCGGTGACTTCGCAATTTTGGATCAGGTCGACGCCCCGTTGATCCGCGCCGCGCGCATAGCCCCAAGCCACCGCATCGTGACGCGCCGTCCCGCCGCGCGGATGGAGTAAGCCGCCGTAAATCGGAAAGCGCGTGTTTTCATAATCGAGGTAAGGCAGAAGCTTGCGAACGCCGTCGCGGTCCAACAGAACCGCGTCATCGCCCTGATTTATCATCGCATTTCCGCGCCGTGCAAAGGAGTCGCGCTGACCGTCGCTATGGAACAAATTAATCAAGCCGCGTTGCGAATGCATCACGTTGTAGTTGAGATCAATTTCAAGGTTTTCCCACAGTTTTAGCGAGTGGCTGTAAAATTCCGTGTTTCCCGGTAGAAAGTAATTGGCGCGCACAATGGTTGTGTTGCGACCCACGTTGCCGCCTCCGAGATAGCCTTTTTCAAGCACGGCGATATTCGTCATACCGTGGTTCTTGGCAAGGTAATACGCCGTCGAAAGACCGTGGCCGCCGGCTCCGATGATGATCGCATCGTATTCGGCTTTCGGCTCAGGGTCGCGCCAATGGGCGGTCCATCCTTTGTTGCCGGTCAGACCTTCTTTCAGCACGCGCAGCGCGGAAAACCGCATGTCAATTCTCCTTTTTCTTGGGACAACTGAACCAAGTCTAGAAGCAGACTGCAATGGGGTGATGAGGGCGGCTGCACATATTGCGACAGATTTCGGTGAATTCCGGTCGTGTCGGTGTTAGTGCGGCGCTGCGGTTTGGCGTTCTTCGCGTGACAGAACCCGAGGCGTCACCGCGATGTCGCCCTTGGATGTGAAGAACGGCGCAGTGCTGTCGCCCCGAACCCGTGCCTTGGCAGCACGCCAAACAAGCCGGGCCATGGCGCGCTTAACCCCAAAATCGACAAGATTTGACGGAGGGTCTATTGCATGTTTGGCGGCGTTAAGGCCGCGAATGGCCCCAAATGCCGCCCGATCTTCTGGTTTAACACGCGCAATGTTCACACCGGCAAGTGCAAGCCAGCTGACATTTGGCATCGAAAACAACGGCGCATCGCAACACGACGCATACCACCGCAGCAATCCCTTTGGGGACAGTCGCAAGCAGGCAAGTTTATCTTCGCCTGCTGCGAAGTTGATTTTTGACGGCACGGTCTGAAAGACGTCGGTGCCACCGTTTGCGTCCAAAGCGTTGTCGTCACCCAAGACATGGGCCGCTGTTTGACAAGATTTACAATAGCATTTCAGGTGGCTGCCCTTGTTCGGGGCAACGCCTGTGATTGTGCCGTGCACTTGGCCGCACGTACACGAAAACGCAATGCTTTGGCTGGCCATCGCGCCCTAGAGACCCTTAGCGCGATAGCTTGAGGCAACCTTCGTGATCGCCACAATATAGGTTGCCGTGCGCAAATCATTCACGTCGTCACGCCCATGCCAGACTTTTCGCATTTCCTGATAGGCGATGCGCATCGTGTCATCGAGACCCGAGCGAACCAACTCAAGCTCATCCGCGCCGCGCAGGTACTTTTGCTTGAAATCGGGCGACAGCGACCATTGATCGCCCATGTGGGCATTCAAACGCTCTAACTCGCCCACGATAAGCTCATGACGGGATTCTTCCTGTCGCCTCTGCATGCGGCCAAAGCGAATGTGGCTAAGGTTTTTCACCCACTCAAAATACGATACCGTCACACCGCCGGCGTTGGCATACATATCGGGAATGATAACAGTGCCCTTGGCGTTTAGGATTTCGTCAGCGCCTGCAGTGATCGGTCCATTCGCAGCCTCAATGATCAGGTTCGCGTCGATCCGTTCGGCGTTGGACAGGTTGATTACCCCTTCCATCGCGGCTGGAATAAGGATGTCACATGGGGCTTCAAGAACGCTCGCCCCTTCGCGGTGATGGGTCGCGTCGGGGAAATCAGCGATGCCCCCTTGACGGACCAGCCATTCATGGACGGCCTGAACGTCGAGTCCATTTTCGTCGTAAAGCGCACCATCGCGTTCAATAATGCCGGTAATGATGCATCCGTCTTCTTCCTGCAGAAACTTCGCGGCGTGATAGCCCACATTGCCCAAGCCCTGAACAATTACTCGTTTCCCTTCAAGCGTGCCGGTAAGCGACGCTTTTGCGATGTCTTCGGGATGGCGGAAGAATTCACGTAGCGCGTATTGGACGCCACGCCCTGTCGCTTCGACCCGCCCGGCGATACCGCCTGCATTCAGAGGTTTGCCAGTTACACAAGCCCGAGAGTTGATGTCGGTTGTGTTCATGCGGGCGTATTGATCTGCGATCCATGCCATTTCACGCTCACCCGTGCCCATATCGGGCGCAGGGACGTTTTGGGACGGGTTGATCAGATCGCGCTTTATAAGCTCGTAAGCAAAGCGGCGGGTGATCAACTCCAGTTCGTGTTCATCATACTTGCGCGGATCAATATTGAGACCGCCCTTAGACCCACCAAAAGGCGCTTCCACCACGGCGCATTTATACGTCATCAGCGCCGCGAGGGCTTCAACTTCGTCCTGATTGACACCGGTTGAGAACCGGATGCCGCCTTTGACAGGTTCCATATGTTCAGAATGTACAGCGCGATACCCTGTGAAGGTTTCGATCTTTCCCCGCAGCCGGACGCCAAATCGCACGGTGTAGGTTGCATTGCAGACGCGAATTTTTTCTTCAAGTCCGGGTGGAAGATCCATCAGGGCAACCGCCCTGTTGAACATCAGATCAACACTTTCGCGGAAGCTTGGTTCGTTCACAGGTGTCATCGTTTCCCCCCGATATACCTTAGTGACCTATTTCGTATGCTTTGAGATCAAGCAATGAAGCGACCCTAGCCGATTCCAAAATAATTCCCAGTAAATTATCTGTTAGTTTTGAGGAGCCTACCTGACAAAATATTGATGAATATTTAATGGTTTCAAAAACCAGCCTTGCCTGCAAAAATACGGCCAAAAGGCCCTAGGACGCGTCGTCCCTTTTGGCCATCATTGCTGTCATGATTTCAGCCATGGCCTTGTTTTGACCGGCGTTCGTCACGCCTCCTACGCCCAGACGGCGGCCCGTACGCCACCACATACCCGGTTTCCAAGCACGAGGATGGCGTTGTTTCAGAATAATCATAAACCCATTTGACGGCTTAAAGGCAAATGTTCCACGCTCAACCCGATCGATGTCGTCGATCTTCACCAAGGTTGATCCGTTGCTTTCGCGCAATTCAGTCTCGGTTAGTTCTAAAATCCGCGACGCCGCCGCCCATAGCTTTGACGTCGCCCAAAGGGCGAAACCACCACCTAAGACCAAAACAACTCGGCCAGAAACGCCCCCCTGAAGCGTGAAGCCCAAATAGACAAGCATCAAACCCAGAACGCCCAAGCTGCCAGCGCCAAAAATGCGCCGCGCGGGTGAGGCTTGAACAGTTATGATCACGTCGTCGGTCATGTCGTCACCTGCGTTTCAAAAGACTGGGTAGGTTTAGCAACCTCTCACAGTCGTGCAACAGCGTTCATCACCATCCCAAGGTATATTTCTTCAACTTCCGCCAAGCTTAGACGTCCGTCGTCTTTGTACCACGTAACCACCCCCGTAAGCATCGCGATCACAGCGAGAGCGGATATCTTAGGGTCTGCCAGCTTGAAGTGCCCGCACTCCACACCCTGTTCAAGAATAGCCTGAAGATCCGCTTCGTATTCGCGGCGCATCGTTTCGATGACTTTGAAGTTTTCAGACGTCAGGTTTCGCAACTCCATATAGGAAATAAAAACGGCGTCACCGCGTGCGTGGTGAAACCGGATGTGGAAGCGGACAAACGCTTCAAGCCTTTGTCGGGCGCCAGTGTCGGTTTCTGTTTGCGCGCGGGCCTCAAGCAGGGCGTCCATGTGACCTTTCAAAAGATCGAACAGAAGCGACTGTTTATCGGGCGTGTAGTTATAAAGCGCACCTGCCTGAACCCCGACGTCAGCCGCGATTTGGCGCATTGAGACCGCCGCATAGCCGTTCTGGGCAAACAACCGAAGGGCTGCTTGATGGACCTTGGGGCCTGTTATACCCGCGTGACTGCCAGAAGTTCTTGCCATACTTGCATTTAACTGAACAGACGTTCAAATTCTAGCACCGCTTGCGAGAATGTTCGTGAACTGGTTTATATAGCGCGACGATCAGGGGGAATGAAAATGCGCAAAATCCTTACAGTTCTACTACTTGTGGCTGGC
>Ga0316204_10011267_pt1 | contig 11239 bp, 8 predicted proteins | sample 6monrhotite_MG_2_FD_205661 | JGI IMG/M metagenome (GOLD analysis project Ga0316204, IMG submission 205661) | Microbial mat bacterial communities from mineral coupon in-situ incubated in ocean water Damariscotta River, Maine, United States -... | ecosystem: Environmental > Aquatic > Marine >...
ATCGGGTGGCTTTTTGCGTTTCAGGGGATTGGAAAATGGTCATCACATTTTAGAGAGGAAAAGGTGGCTTAGTACTTAAGCGCGAATGCGCAATTCTACTCGGCAAGAAACCATCACGAAGTGGATTCCCGGACAGTCGCAGAGCTCCTGTCGTTCAGGCGGTTACGCTGCTGAGCAGCTAAAAGCAAACCACCTTCACCCTCCTGCGAGAGTAGCACATTGCCAGACTCCCAATTAAGTACAAAGCCACCTTTATGGGTGGCTTTTTGCGTTTTTGAGGTAAACGTCCGGCTACCCCGTGTTTCTCTGGCTTGATCTAGCAGGGTACAATACTCACTTTGATAATTATTGGAGTCTAGATGGTGCGACGTTCTTCCCAATAATCCTAGAATCCGCAGTTGAACTCGTGCAAAGAGTCTAGGATTAATCAACAGTTACAAAGGCCTCAACATCATCTAAAAGATGCAATAGTAATGATTCCGGAAGCTCGATAATGGACCGTAAGCTTAATAGTCTTCCCATGCTGGACACTTCTTCGCCACTAAGTTGTTGTTGTAATTTACTGTCGGTATACAGGCATACACAGGCTTCTTCGGCGCTGAGCAAGTGTGGTTTTTCAGCTAGACTGCTTAACTTGGCGCATACCGCAAGGATCAACAGATCTAAACTTCCGCTTTGACCATGTTGTTGTAGCAGCTTGGCAGCGGCCAGTTTGTCTTGGGCTTGTTTTAACCAAGGGTTTTGTGTTGCCTGAGGAGCTGAGGTGATTTGCACTTCATCAAGAGTATTTAGCGGTGATAACTCGCCTAGTTTTTGTAACTGCCTGAGGTTGACAATGTCGATAGCGGCAATTGAAACGGGGCTATCTAGGCTGTCGATAAAGATGCTGTCTTCACTACTTAAGTGGTCTAGTATAACCAGTAATTTACCGTCTTTACCCAGCATCTTTTCGATTCGTCCGGCGAATTGATAGGTCAACTGACTTACCACCAGTTTGAGCCGTTGATCCTCTTCATCGTTAACATCGGGTATAGCCCTGCCAAGATGTTGCATCTGGTCGTCATCTGGCGTTATCAGGGCCGCGTCGTTAAGGTTTTCATGATCTGTAACGGCTTGTTCAGCCACTTCGTTTGCGGATTCTTGTATAGGATCTTTTTGCTGTAGCTCCCGAACTAGGGTGTCCAGAGCTTTGCGGGTCACACCCACCACATCCTCACTGGCGTCACTTGCCACCACGTTATTAAACAAATTTTGTTTACTGTTTAATAGTTCAAGCACCCTTTCCTCATAGGAATTACCCGCGACCATTAGAATAATTTGCACGTTTTGGTTTTGCCCCAAGCGGTGAATGCGAGCATTTCTTTGCTCTAACACCGCGGGATTCCATGGCACGTCCATGTTGATCAACACGCTGGCAGATTGTAGGTTTAAGCCTGTGCCGCCGGCATCGGTAGAAATAAACAGGGCAACCTCAGTGTCTTGAGCAAAACGATCCATTAACTCCCCACGCTTGGCTGTGGGCACACCACCATGTAAATGCACTGCGCCAATTTTAAGCTCGCGGGCAAGTGCTTCAACCATATTGGTCATGCCTTTCCACTGGGAAAAGACCACAACTTTACGGCCATTTTCAGTACATAGCTCAGTGAGTAATTGGCGCAGTTCGTCCAATTTTGGCGAACCTTGGGTTTCCTTGTCGACCAAACCCGCCGCGTCGCAGGCCATGCGAGCTTGTTGTAAGGCAGACATTAAACGATTTCTTTCACTGGGTGTGAGCGGACGCTTTCTAGCAATGTCCGCCAACTGACCCGCTGTATTCATCGCCCCATCATGCAAGTTTCGCTGTCGGTTGGTCATACTGACATCTATCTGGGTATTGGTTCTGGCAGGTAACTGCTCACTTACAATGCTGCGGTTGCGGCGCAGCATGACGGGTGCAATCAGTCGTCTTAATTCCGTAAGATTACGATAGCCCAGCACTTTGCCTTTATCATCGGTAATATGAAAATCTGCCATATAGCGCCACAATGGACCCAATGTGTGAGGGTCAACTACCTGCATCAGACTATACAAGTCTTCTAGTCGATTCTCTAATGGGGTGCCAGACAGCACAAATGCATAACGACTTTGCAACAGTTTAATTGAAGAGGCTATTTTGGTTCGCCAGTTTTTAATCCGCTGAGCTTCATCGAGGATAATCAAATCGGGGTGCAGCTCTTTATTAATGACTTCTAAATCCCGCTGAATGATTTCGTAGTTGGCAATCATAAATAGGCTGTCGCGCCGGTACTGGGGCAGCCTTTGTGCGGCGTTTCCTTGAATAACCTGACTAGACATGCCGGTGAATTTATGGATTTCTCTGGCCCATTGAGATTTTAATGATGCTGGGCAAATGATCAAAACCTTAGTTACACCTGCCTGTTTATGTAACCAGTATGCCGCGACAATTGACTGTAAGGTTTTGCCTAATCCCATATCATCGGCTAACAAGGCTCTGCCGTTTGCAGCTAAAAATGCCGCACCTTCAATTTGATAGGGGAATAATTTGGCTTTGATGCCACCAATGCGTCCACCCGATAATTTAAACTGTTGCTCTATGTTATTTTTTTCCAACTGATGGCTTTGTTGGGCGACCATGCGCTGAACGGCTTGAATAGCATCGTCGCCTATCTGAATGGAATCATTGCCATAAAGATTGTTTTGTAAATGGAAAAAATCCTCAGGTAGTTGGCCGCTAAAATTGCCATTGGGGTCAAAGTACTGAGTCAATAATGGCAGGATCTCAGGTGCCATATGTGCTGTTCGTTGTAAACGAATAACCGCTTTGTGATCCTGCCATCCCCGATAGATAAAGGGGATCATGGGAACAAGGTTATGTGTCGCGTCTGTACTGTGTTCAATCTTGTGTAATACCGCTTCAATATGCTTACAAGTACCCAATTGATTATTGGCCCAGTCGGGGCAAGTGCAGAGGTTTTGCCGTTCGCTAAGGGAGCGTATCTGTACTTTGTAGCTCTGCTGTCTATGGGTGGCAGAGGTAAGGGATTCCGCGCGCCAAAAACCAAAGCGACTCGTGTTATCGATGGACGTTACCTGAACTTCGCTACGACCGCGTTTTATTCGATCATGTATGGCTGTGTCTTTTACGCTGAGGAATTCCTCAGATGCCTGTTGTTCCTGCATTTGCTGAGCATATTGCAACATAGTCGCCACTGCGTGAGGGCAAACCGGCTCCTCCTCTTGCCCGCAGTAACAGTTTACCCCGCCCACTTTGCCACTTTCATCAGCAAGGTGAATGCGCACTGTATAGGGCAGCTCAGAGTCGTCGCCTTCTACACTGCCTACCAACTGCTGATCTGCCACGTAACATTCAAATACACAATTGTTTTTAAACTCGTGTAATCCCAGACGATATGCTTTGTCGCTGGTTAGCTGGATAATATTTTGTGGATTTTGGAAAAAGGGATAGATAGTAATAGGCATAGTGTTGAGCGGGTTTCGCCGGAGTTAATATTGAATATAAGGGATATTGTATAAGGAGTTCACCAGCATTTAAACGTCCTTATCATTTTTAATGAAAATCTCGAGATTTGTTGTTTAGTTCTTCCAGTAGGTGACTAAAATCAACCAGTTTACCAGCAATGATGTGAGTCACATCGCCGTCTCCTCGTTCTAAAATCCCTTTCACCTGTAAAACTGTTGATTTTAGATAGGCCTGTTGTTGTGCTCTTGATGTGGCTAACCATACCACTACGTTGATATTACCTGTGTCATCTTCAAGGGTAATAAAAGTTACGCCTTTTGAAGTGCCTGGTCTTTGCCTGCTAATGACTAAACCAATAACACTAATATGCGTCTGATTGGGTTGAGCAGCTAATTTACTAGCTGGTGTATACCGCGGTAGTAAATTGGCTTGGCGCAATAAACTGATAGGGTGCGAGTGCAGACTTAGGGTGGTTGCACGATAATCCTCTAATAATATCTCGGTTTGACTGGGGCATGGGATATTGTTGGTTTTGCTGGTTTTTTGCTGATTTAAAAGAGGTAAATCATTTTCAGTATCCATAAGCAACCACCTTGTAGCATAACGGTTTTCACACACTGAGTGGAAAGCATTAGCGCTGGCTATGGCTTCAATAAAATGACTGGGAAGATTTAGACCTTTGATTTGATTAATGCCGGTAAACCCAGATTTTGGTCGCTGTTTTATAAGTTTATCGGCATCGATATTATTGGCTCCTTTTACTAAACGTATTCCTAACCTGATTGCCCAGTTTCTATTGTGGTATTCCATGGTGTGATCGTAGTCTGAAGAATTAACGCAGACGGGCAGTATTTCGATTTCATGACGTTTAGCGTCTTGGATCAATTGTGCAGGTGAATAAAACCCCATAGGCCAACTATTTAACAGGGCAACATAAAATCCAGCTGGATAATAGTGTTTTAGCCAAGATGAAACATAGGCTAAGACTGCAAATGAGGCAGAATGAGATTCAGGAAATCCATACTCTCCAAAGCCACATATTTGTTTATAAATACGTTCTGAATATTCAAGAGTGTAACCCCTCTGTGACATTCCCGTCATTAGTTTCTCTCTAAAGTTGGTTAGTTCACCAGTCTTTTTCCAACTGCCCATGGCCCGGCGTAATTTGTCTGCTTCTCCGCCGCTAAAGCCCGCGGCTACCATGGCAATTTTAATAACTTGTTCCTGAAATATGGGTACGCCAGAAGTTCGTGCTAATACCTCTTTTAGTTCTGGAGACGGGTGTTCAATTAACTTCGGATCTGCTCGATTTTTTAAGAAAGGATGCACCATTCCTCCTTGAATGGGGCCGGGCCGTACAATAGCAATTTGGATCACTAAGTCATAAAACGTAGTGGGTTTGAGCCTAGGTAACATGCTCATTTGGGCGCGAGATTCGATTTGGAATACGCCTACTGTATCGGCTTGTTGGATCATATTATAAACTTGATGATCGTCACCCATGGCCGTGATCTGGGCAATGTTAAAGTTATGCAGGTAATGCTGTTTGATTAAGGCAAAAGATTTACGAATGGCGGTGAGCATGCCTAACGCCAGTACATCAACTTTCAAAAGCCCTAGGCTTTCAAGGTCGTCTTTATCCCACTGGATCACGCTTCTATCTTGCATCGCGGCATTTTCTATAGGAACCAGATGGTAGAGTGGGCCTTGGGATATGACAAAGCCTCCCACATGTTGTGAAAGGTGGCGGGGAAAGCCTTTTATTTCATTGACCAGGCTGACAAATTGTTTGCCTTGTGATGATGAGGGATCAAAACCTAGTTCGGTAATTTGAGCTTGCCAACCTAATTCCCTATCGCGGTGATTCATATTTTTTATGAAAAAGTCTAGCTGACTCTCGTTTATGCCAAATGCTCTACCAATTTCCCTGATCGCACTCTTATGTCGGTATGTTATGACGGTGGCTGCTATGGCAGTACGTTCGCGGCCATATTTTTGATAGATATATTGAATCACTTCTTCGCGTCTTTCATGCTCAAAATCTACGTCAATATCTGGTTCCTCTTGCCGCTCTTTGGAAATAAAACGTTCGAACAAAACTGATATTTGCCTCGGATCAACAGCAGTGATTTGCAAGCAATAACATACGATGGAGTTGGCTGCTGAGCCCCGCCCTTGATACAAAATTTGCTGTTTTTGTGCGAATTGCACTACATCAAAAATGGTTAGAAAGAAGTACTCGTATTCCAGCTCTTTGATAAGTCTTAATTCTTTGATGATAATCCGCTTGATAATAAAGGTTAGCCTGCCACCAGTTGCAAAACGTAAATGCATACCCGTGATGACAAGCTCGCGAAGATACTCTGAGGCGGTTCTCCCCTCAGGTACTATTTCGTTGGGGTATTCATAGCGTAAACTCGCTAAACTAAAAGTGCATAAGTTGGCAATAGTTAGGGTTTCTTCAAGCCATGCTGACTTATATAAAGTCGATAGTTTATTGATAGGACGCAGATAACGTTCGCTGTTAGGCAATAATTGACGGCCTAATACAGAGACTGGCTTGCCTTTACGAATAGCGGTTAGAGCATGTTGCAGTGGTAAGCGCTGTTGATGATGCATCAATACCCCACCACAGGCACAGATGGCTATTTGATGATACTCGCTAAGTTGTTCTATATGTTTAAGGTAGCGATGTTCGTTAGCCAGTAAATGTCGCTGATAACCTAACCATACTTTGTTTTTGTAATGTTTTTTAAGCCATGCTCCCCAATAGCTATCTATCTTTGGGTCGCCATTGGGTAACCATATGACTAAACAGTGTTTGACTCCGCGCAAGTCCCATTTATTGAGTTGGTAATCACCCTTGGGAGCTCGTCTGCGAGCGTTAGTAATGGTCCGGCATAGTTCAGCATAAGCCGGTCTGTCAGGACACAATAAAACCAACTCTAGCTCTTCATCAAAACGAAATAGACTGCCAATGATTAACTGGATGCTAAGTTCGTGCTCTTTAATGGCGGTATAGGCTCTTGCAACTCCGGCCACTGAGCACTCATCTGTAATAGCTAGGGCTTGGTAGCCCAAAAAGCTCGCTTGTTTAACTAACTCTTGTGGATGAGATGCGCCGTACAAAAAGCTAAAATTACTTTGGCAGAATAATTCAGCATAATGATGTTGTGTTGTCATTAGCTAAACACCCCATGTAAATACCAATCCCCCGTTGGGGTTTTAAATACCCAATACCACTGTCCCAATTGGTTGCGGGCTATAAAGTAGTCGCGGGTGATAGGTTGTGCGTCCCACCAACCTGTTTCTATACGTTCTGGTCCATAAGCAATGGATACTTTTTCTTGTAAGCGTTGCGGTGGGTTTAATAAAAAGCTTGGCCGTAATGCATAAAGTGTAGAGTGTTGTATAGGTTTAGGTTGTAGCTGAGTTTTTTGAATTATCCGTTCAGGTCGGTAATCATCGGTTAATACTGGTGTAGATACGGCATTTGCTCCCAGTTTTGCCTGGAGCAGTGATATCAATTGCAAACGTGATAGCGCACCTTGTTTACCAGCAAATAAATCGCCTTTGTCTGGTGTTCTAATATAGGTATTTTCTACTATTAATCGGATCCCAAAAACAGGTGCGCTAAGTGTGATATTTTCCAATTTTAGAGATATTAATGCCGCCCAATACTTAGCCAAATATTCTCCTTGTTGGGAGCAAATGTTTAGCTCAATAGATTTTTCATCCCTCTGACTAAAGGTAAACACTAAGGTTTGGGTCAACAAGTCTCGTACTTTCAAAAACTGCTCTAAACTTTGCAAAAGTTGCTTGAGTGGCCCTTGTAATATCTGTATGTTTTCTATGTCATATAACAGCTCAATAAAGCGCTCAAAAGACTTCTTGGGATGAAAAAAATTGACTGGGTGAGTTATCTGAGCAGTGAGTCTGCCAATATAAGTAGCGACTTCTATATCAAAACGTTTGGCAATCTCAGCAATAGGAATGTTGAGTAATGCTTGTATAGTATGCACGCCCACTCGTTGTAATTTTTCAACTGCTTTAGTGGTAAGATCGGTGTGCTGTAATGATGTTTGTTGGATGGCTTGTTTGACTGTCTGAATATTATCGGTTATCTGATCCCAAGCCGTGATTGCCAGTAATCTAGCGGCTAAGGGTGAATGTCCTGTGGCATAATGAAAATGCACCTGCTGCTGAAGCAGTTGCTGCTGCACTACCTGCCAGTAAGATATTAAATTACCATATAAATTAAGCATATTATGTACGCGCAATAACAACCCATTATCGTTAAAAAAACAGATGTCACTTGTGACTAAATATAAGCTTTGGGCAATGTCATTAAGCCTGTTTTTAGTGATTTTTTGTTGGTAAGCGATGACCTGCAAATCAGCTTTAAACATGGCGGCGGTGCCTAACCCCATGTTTAAACGTATGCCAGCCTGGTGGGCAGTGTGATTGAGCTGACATATCTGATTAGTCTGCTCATCCAAGATCACATAAGCTTGTGTATGTATATTGGAATCAGGGTTTTGTTGTAACAGTGCATCTAATTGTAAATTAGGAAAATATAGATATAACCAAATGTTTTGCATCATAGAGCGCTAAAAGTGGTTTATCCCGCGCGCGATGCACGAGAGGGGAATGCCAGCACATTAGTGTCTAGCTGGCTTAATTCAGGCCAATAAGCCCCCATGTAGACGTCAAACGAATTATTAGACCAATTACCTTTGCGTTTGGTTATTTGCGCCTTGATTCCTACTTTAGAGGGGCTGAGTCTTATTCCCAAAGTGACGGGTAAAGAGATATGTTCTTGCTGAGGCTGGCGTATGATAAAAAGTAAACAGTGGCCTTTCTCAGCCGCTAGTTGTAAGCGTTTGACTTGTGTTACCGACAACGAAGCATGCCATAAAATCACGCTATGGCAGCAGCCACTTTTGAGACTCTGCTCGGCGCTCCACAATACCTGCTTATTTAATGAAGGTTGTACTACCATCACCTGATCAAGTGCAAAACCAAATTCGGCTAACATTTCGCTATTAATGAACATAGGTGGTGCGATAAGTGTGACTAATTCCGTCTTCTTTTGTTGTTGTCGAGTAAGAATACTAGGTAGTAATAAGCGCAGCTCGCCAATGCCTAGCAAGCTACGAATATCGATAACGCCATACTCTGGAAAACCTCCTTGTAATGCATTATCCAACTCCGTAAATCCGCTGTGCTGTCCGCTCTCGGTAGATTGAGTATGATTAGCCTGCCAGAGCAGGTTTTTATTTTTTAAATAAGAAATAGTCGGGTGCATAAGATTACAAATATACTGTATTTATATACAGTATATTTGTAATACCCAAAGATGCAAGTTTTAGTGATAGAAAAGTAGAAAATCCCACTTGTTCATTTTAATTGGGTGGGTAGTTGGCATATTAAAGATGTCTTGATAACTATTAATCAAAACTATATTGTCAGACTGATAATTCGACTTGAGGATAGGCCATGCAATATTGGTTATTTAAAACCGAACCTGACGCGTTCAGTATTGATGATTTAGCAGCCATGCCCGAGCAAATTGAGCATTGGGATGGTATTCGTAATTATCAAGCACGCAACTTTTTGCGAGATAATGTGAAGTGTGGTGATCAAGTGTTCATTTACCATTCGAGCTGCAAAAATGTAGGGATAGTGGGATTGGCTGAGGTGGTAAAAGAAGGATACGCTGACCATACCCAATTCAATCCTGATTCAAATTATTACGACCCTAAGTCATCACCAGACAACCCTAGATGGGTGATGGTAGATATTCAATTTAAGCAAAAATTTTCGCAAATATTGCCACTTAAGTTGATAAAAAGTATGCCAGAAATCATCGAAATAGGTTTAGTCAAAAAGGGGCACAGGTTATCCATTATGCCAGTGCAGCCAGCAGAATTTGAATACTTACTTAGTCGATGCCAAGGTACAAGTTAGTTAACCGGAACTCGGGCTATTAATAGTTGAATCGACTTCTTCTGCTTGGGTTTTGACTTTATCTGCAACTAGATTACGACAAGCCGCAATAAAGCCGTCTACTGTATTTTTACACCAAGGCACTCTGACTTCAGAAGGTTGACGAGCAATAAATTGGCTGACCAATTCAATCGTCAATGCTTGTCCCTTTAGTGCTTTACGGACAGCTACTTCAACTGTTTCATTGTGCTGGCAACATTGCACAATGATAAATTGAAAGTTATCTAGAATAACATTGGCGATATCATGATCTTGATGCTTAATGAGTCCATGATTTTTAAGTGCAGTTAATTTGGTCTGAAAAATATATTGTAGTTGGGTAGACATAGTCATCACTATACCCAAAGAATATTTGTTTTGTGACTGAAGCAACTTGTGAGCGCGTTTAATTTGTTTTAGTTCTCGTTGCGTACTTTGGTTGTTCATCACCACAAAGATGAGTGCCAAAATCAATAAAGCGATTACACCGAACTCAATCATTAATAACCTCGAAGAATAAGAATGTCTTTATTGTTGTTTAATAAAATCTTGAATGTTTTCTTCCAAAATAGACAAAGGAACTGACCCATGTTCTAACACGGCATGATGAAATGCTCGTATATCAAAGTTGTCACCTAAACTCTGTTCAGCCTGGCCCCGCAATTTTTTTATCGTCAACTCACCTATTTTGTATGATAACGCTTGAGCCGGCCAAGAAATGTAACGGTCAATTTCTGTCGTGACATTATGTTCGGATAATGCAGTGTTCTCTAACATAAAATCGATAGCTCTTTGTCTTGACCAACCTTTGAGATGCATACCTGTATCTACCACTAAACGACATGCACGCCACATTTCATAACTTAAGCGGCCAAATTCATCGTAGGGGTCGGTATACATGCCTACCTCTTTACCCAAAAATTCTGAATATAAGCCCCAGCCTTCGCCAAATGCAGAGATATAGGTATAACGTCTTACTTCAGGTAAATCATGCATTTCTCTAGCTAAAGATATTTGCAAATGATGACCGGGTACAGCTTCATGTAACGTCAACGCAGTTAGAGCATATAAAGGTCTCTTGTCTAAGGCGTAGGTATTAACCCAATAATAACCAGGTTGATCATCCTTGGTGGGTGAAATATAGCGTCCTGTTGTGTATTTAGGTGCAATACTTTCAGGAACTGGCTCCACACCGTATGGGGTGCGAGGCAAATAATTAAATAGCTGAGGCAGTTTGGCATCCATCTTTTTGGCGATATATGAAGCTTGTTTAATCAGCTCTTCTGCAGTTTGAGCATAAAACTTTTTATCAGTCCGCAGGTATTGAATGAACTGATTGATATTTCCATCGTATTCAAGCTGGTTGACTATGCTTTGCATTTCCCCGCGAATACGTTTTACCTCATTCAAACCTAACGAATGAATGTCATCCACCGACATTTTAGTAGTTGTATAGAAATCACTGCGATTCTGATAAAAGTCTTTACCGTTAGGGAAAGATTTCGCCGCGATATTGTCTTTACTATTAGGAATATATTCTGTGATTAAAAAGTCATAAAATTTTTGGTAAGCACTAAATACGTGATTTACGATAGTTAAACTAGCCTGCTCACGTAATTTCTGTTGTTGAATTGCATCAACCCCCCTGTGTCAAAGTAGTTGTCATCCCTAAAATTTAATTTTTTTAGATCGGGGGGCGGTAATTGAGCAATAAGTGTCTAGTTATTCAACAGAAAGAAAACAAGCTATTTTAAGTAAATTGTTACC
>Ga0316204_10011269_pt1 | contig 11239 bp, 9 predicted proteins | sample 6monrhotite_MG_2_FD_205661 | JGI IMG/M metagenome (GOLD analysis project Ga0316204, IMG submission 205661) | Microbial mat bacterial communities from mineral coupon in-situ incubated in ocean water Damariscotta River, Maine, United States -... | ecosystem: Environmental > Aquatic > Marine >...
AATTTACCGTAAGCGAAATTTCTAACGCCCTTAAAAGAGTGGTGGAGGGCGAATTCTCACATGTACGAATCAAGGGTGAAATTTCAGGCTTTAAACGCGCTGCAAGCGGACATTTATATTTCTCTCTTAAAGATGAAAAATCAGTCATTAATGCAATTTGCTGGAAAGGCGTTTCCTCCAAATTAAAATTCAACCCCGAAGATGGCTTGGAAGTTGTTGCTAGCGGCAAAATTACAACTTACGCAGGTCGTTCAAACTACCAGATTTCCGTTGATAATATGGAGGTTGCTGGCGTTGGCGCACTTATGGCTCTGCTCGAAAAACGTAAAATTCAGTTTGAAAAAGAAGGCATGTTCTTAAGCGAGCATAAAAAAGACCTACCCTTCCTTCCAAAAGTAATCGGCGTTGTTACCTCTCTAACAGGTGCTGTAATTCGCGACATTCTTCATCGTTTGGAGGACAGATTCGGAGTTCACGTCCTTGTTTGGCCGGTTCTGGTGCAAGGCGAAGGGGCAGCAAAGCAAATAACCAATGCCATTAAGGGATTTAACCGAATAGATGAATCATCAACCATTCCCAAACCCGACTTACTAATCGTCGCCCGTGGCGGTGGTTCAATTGAGGATTTATGGGCATTTAACGAAGAAGAAGTTGTACGCGCCGCATTTGAATCTAAAATCCCTCTAATTTCAGCCGTCGGACACGAGACTGACACAAGCTTGATAGATTTCGTATCGGACAGACGCGCTCCAACACCAACGGCTGCTGCGGAAATGGCAGTTCCCGTTCGTGAAGAGCTTGTTGGTTATGTAATGGATATCCGCTCGCGGCTTTACTCGGCAATTAACCGAATGATTGAAGAGAAGCGTAATTTCATTGAAGCATTGGGGCGAGGGCTAACAAGCCCGCAAAAAATGATTGATAATATGACGCAAAGACTTGATGATTGGTCAGAGCGCCTGCAATCATCATTCCCCAATATTATAAAAGAAAAATCGCAGCAGTTAGAAAATCGTGGTAATTTACGTCCCGAACCAATCTTACGAACGATTGAGATACGCACACAGAAAATCGAATCATTAGGATCTCTTTTAGAAAGTTATCACTATAAAAAAGTGCTGGATCGTGGTTTTACACTCATTCGCGACGATTCGGGCAACGTATTAACCTCCTCTAAACAAACACAATCCGGCACTGCGATAGAAATTGAATTTTCTGATGGCAAAAAGCAAGCAATAATAGACGGAGCGAGCATTAATTCTGGCGATGGAATAAAGTCCACCACAGTTAAAAAGCCTGAAACTAAAAAAACTTGTAAGAAAAAAACTGATAGTAATGCTTGGAAACAAAAATCTTTATTTTAACATTCATTATCGCACAGCAACAAGGCAGATAAAACCGATATGGAAAATTTAATCATAGAATTACAAGAAATCGTGACTCATCAAAGAGAGGATATTGATAATCTAAGTGCAGAGTTCTACGCTCAACAAAAAGAAATTGCAGAGCTTCGCTTGTTAGTCCAGAAACTTCTCACAAAAGCTCAGGATGACTCCGGAAATGATTCAGGAATACGCATGGTCAGTGAAGAAACCCCTCCGCCACATTATTAGGCACGTTATAATTTAACAACAGTGCCTATGGGCTAAGATGTTGTATATTAATAAATGCCCCTGCAAAATATTAATATTTGCATTTTCAAATTTATTTCAAATTTTATATAAATTTTCTCTAGTATCTACAGCCCAAAGCCACAGCCCATAAGGTTTTTTTATTTAGAAAAATGCGTTACATTAACGTATTGTTAACCCCTTTGGAGTATAAATAAAGATGTAAGACGAATTATATGAATAGGGGAATAGAAATGTTGGGAAGAACTTTTACAGTAATATTATTAGGGGCAAGCTTAACCGCTTGTGGTAGCAATTCAAAAGAAATGTCGTTGAAATCAGGGGATAAACGATTAAATTGCTCAGAAGTAATGTTGGAGATAAATGAGGCGGAATTTAAACGTCAGAAAGCTGAGAATCAGCAAAGTCCAGGATTTAAAAGCCTAGTTATGCCTATTAGCTATATTTCAACCTATGTTGAGGCTGGAGATAAAATCCAAGATGCGAATTCTCGTGTTGATTATCTAAACAGAATTTATGAAATATTAGATTGCGACAAAGCCCCAACGCCACGCTCAATAGCTAATCATGGCTCTCAAATACAGCAACCGATGCAATATGCGCCGATGGTTATGCCTGTATCGGCTAATTATTCTCATAATATAATTGGCGCAAGCGGTGGTGGAGCAGAGTCTTATCATGTTTCAGCGGTTTATCCAGCACCTTATGTAGAGCTATATAATCAGAAAGATACTATGCCTGATTATGATATTTATGGTCGTGTAGACTGGTAAAACTGTGACATTTTTGCCTATCAAAGCTGTGGGAAAGAAATAAAATTTTATAAATTATAAAAAAATTCCGCTTCTTAACGTAAGTTTAACCTTTCTGGTGTAATGTGAAGTTATAAAGCGAAAAAGGGGTCTTCTAATGATATTAAAGAATCTTACTATTGCACTAACTGCTGGTTTATTTCTAACTGCCTGCGTTGCTGACAAATCTGTCAAGGTCGCATCTCTTCAAAAGAAAGATAAAAATCTTAGTTGCTCCGAGGTTATGCTCGAAATTAACGAAGCAGATTTCTATAGAAAAACAGCTGAAAGAAAAAAAGACCCTAAGGTAAAGAGCCTTCTTATGCCTTTGGGTTATATTTCAACTTATGTTGATGCAGAAGAGGCAATCAGTGCTGCTGCAGCAAGGGTAGATTATCTAAATAGAATCTATGAGATTTTAGACTGTGATAATCTAAATGCCGCAGCATCTGTCCCTCAAGCACCTCAGAAAATGCGCGTACCTGTTCAGCAGCAATTGCAATATCAACAGCGTTATATAGCCCCACAGCCGCAGCAATATCAGGGGACTACAGGATATGCGCCAAGCGCAGCTCCCGCATATTATGCTCCGCGACAAGTGCCGCAAAATAACTCAGCTTCTAATGAAGGCTTAGGTGACGATTGGTATTGGTAAATTTACAAGAAACGCCTTCTAACCTTTCAAGTTTATAGCTATAAACTCCATCAGAAGGGAATTTCACTTTAAGCCGCGAAATATTCCTGTAGCGGCTTAACGCTTAAACCTTCTTCGGTTTTTAAGCGTTTTAGCGATTTTATAAGTTCTCTTGCGCCTGTTGCCGTTGTACTATATGGCACTTTCTGCATCAGAGATGTACGGCGGATTGAGTAACTATCCTTAATCGATTTCGCGCCAGCCGTGGTGTTTATTACAAGCGCAACCTCTCCTGCTTCAAGTTTGTCAACAATATGCGGACTACCTTCCAGAACTTTATTCACTTGCGCTGTTTCAACACCATTTTCGCTTAAAAATTTCGCCGTTCCGCCAGTTCCAATTAAGCTATATCCCAGCTCTTGCAAAGTTTTCGCGATTGGCAGAATCGCATTCTTATCATCATTTTTAACCGAGATAAATACAGTACCCTCCATCGGGAAATCCATACCAGATGCAATTTGCGCCTTAGCAAACGCTGATGAAAATTTGCCATCAAAGCCCATAACTTCACCAGTTGATTTCATCTCAGGGCCAAGAATAATATCCGCATCAGGGAATCTTGAGAATGGGAATACAGCCTCTTTCACAGCAACATTTGTCGCGTTTAACATTCTATTTTCCACCTCTAAAATGCCCTCTTTCAGCTCATCAAAATCTTTCAATTTTTTACCAGCCATAACGAGAGATGCAATTTTCGCAACAGGAATACCCGTCGCTTTTGCAACAAATGGCACAGTACGACTCGCACGAGGATTAACTTCAATAATGTAAATTTCATCATTTTGCACAGCAAATTGAATATTCATCAGACCGCGAACATTAAATGCTTTTGCAAGTTTGCGAGTTTGCGAGCGCAATTCCTCGATAATCTCTTTTGAAAGAGAATAAGGCGGCAATGAACAAGCCGAATCACCAGAATGAACGCCTGCTTCTTCAATATGCTCCATAATTCCTGAAATGAAAATATCATCACCATCAGAAATCGCATCAATATCAACCTCAATCGCCTGGCGCAAGAAATGGTCAAGCAGCAAAGGGCCACCATCAAAAGACACATCATATTCCTCAAAATATCTGTGTAAACCTTCAACATTATTAACAATCGCCATAGCGCGACCACCAAGCACGAATGAAGGGCGCACAACAACTGGAAAACCAATGTTAGATGCCATATTCAATACTTCTTCTTTGCTATGGCAAATATGATTCGGTGGCTGTTTCAAACCAACTTCATTCAACAAATCTTTAAAACGTTTGCGGTCTTCCGCTAATTCAATTGCGTCATGAGACGTTCCAAGCAGAGGCACATTTTCACTTTCAAGGAAATTTGCAAGTTTCAGCGGAGTTTGCCCACCAAATTGTACATTTAAACCTTTTAAAACACCATTTTGCTGTTCAGCATGAACAATTTCAATAACATCTTCTTCCGTCAAAGGCTCAAAATATAGACGGTCAGAAGTATCATAATCCGTTGATACAGTTTCAGGGTTGCAATTGACCATAATCGACTCATAACCCGCGTGCCTCATGGCAAATGCTGCATGAACACAAGTATAATCAAACTCAATTCCCTGCCCAATTCTATTCGGGCCAGAACCAAGAATCATTACCTTCTCACGATCAGAAGGCGCGGCTTCGCAGCCAGCTAAAGAACCTTCAATAAATCGAGATTCCGCTCCATGATATGTGCTATACATATAAGGCGTAATCGCCTCGAATTCGGCGGCACAAGTATCAACACGCTTATAAACCGGATGTAGATTTTTCGCGCGGCGAATTTCTAGAACATCTTTCGAAGTTTTGCCTGAAAGCTCTGCCAAACGACTGTCCGAAAATCCTAGTTTTTTCAGTTCAAGCAACTCATATTCGTCCGCAGGAATACCATCAGCCTTAATTTTCTTCTCAGCCTTTATGATAGTTTCGATTTGCTCCAAAAACCACCTATCCCAATCGGTAACTTGCAATAAACGCTCCAAGCTCCAACCTTCACGGAAGGCCTGCGCGATTAGTAATATCCGTTTTGGTGTTAGCTTTTTAAGCTCTTCTTCCAAATTAGCTTCTGGCTTTTCGTTAAAGCCATTTAAGCCAGTTTCAAGCGAGCGCAGAGCTTTTTGTAAGCTTTCAGCAAATGTTCCGCCAATCGCCATAACTTCACCAACAGATTTCATAGCTGAAGTCAGTTTCGGATCAGAATTTGAGAATTTCTCAAATGTAAATCTTGGAATTTTTGTAACAATATAATCAATTGAAGGCTCAAATGATGCAGGAGTCGCCTTGGTACAATCATTCGTAATTTCATCCAAAGTATAACCCACAGCAAGCTTTGCCGCCACTTTCGCAATCGGGAAGCCAGTTGCTTTAGAGGCCAAAGCCGACGAACGTGACACGCGCGGATTCATCTCAATAACGACCATACGCCCATCTTTTGGATTAATACCAAATTGAACATTCGACCCACCAGTTTCAACACCAATTTCACGTAAAACCGCACAAGATGCATCACGCATAATCTGATATTCTTTATCACTAAGAGTTAGCGCAGGTGCAATAGTGATTGAGTCACCAGTATGAACACCCATAGGGTCGACATTTTCAATCGCACAAATAATGATGCAATTATCTTTTTTGTCGCGCACCACTTCCATTTCATATTCTTTCCAACCAAGCAGAGATTCATCAATCAAAACCTGATTTGTCGGCGAAGCATCAAGCCCACTTGCGACAATTTTTTCAAACTCAGCCTCAGTCCTAGCAATTCCGCCGCCCGATCCACCAAGCGTAAATGATGGACGAATAATTGCAGGCAAACCAATATCAGCAAAGGCGGCTTTTGCCTCACGCAGAGAGCTAACAACCACATTTTTTGGCACTTCAAGGCCAATAGCAGCCATCGCCTCATTAAAGCGAGAGCGACTTTCCGCCTTATCAATCGCATCAACAGAAGCACCAATTAACTGCACATTATGACGCTCCAGCGCACCATTATCATATAAAGAAAGCGTACAATTGAGTGCCGTTTGCCCACCCATAGTTGGTAAAATCGCATCTGGCTTTTCTTTTATGATGATTTTCTCCACCATTTCAGGCGTAATCGGCTCGATATATGTCGCATCAGCCATGTTTGGGTCAGTCATAATCGTCGCAGGATTGGAATTCACCAATATCACGCGATAACCTTCCTCCCGCAAAGCTTTACACGCCTGCGCTCCAGAATAATCAAACTCACAAGCCTGACCAATAACAATAGGTCCTGCTCCAATTACTAATATCGATTTTATATCTGTTCTTTTAGGCATTTTCAGTTTCCAGAGTTCGGTGTTCAGAGTTCAGTTTATTCTTTAATGAATTGCGCAATCCATTCATCATGCGGCCAATTTCATGTATATTTTCTAAAATTCCCTTAGCACATTCATCGGATAAAAATTTCAATCTTTGTGCTATTAGAATTTGTGTTTCTATCTCGGATAATGAGCCATATGAAATATTTAAGAATCTGATGAATTCCTTAGTGGACTTCTTGGAACTTCCTTCTGCAATATTTGAAGGAACAGAAATAGCACATCTTTTTATCTGGCTAGACAGTCCATAAAGCTCATCTTTAGGAAAATTTTTAGTAACGGAATATATTTCTTCGACCAAATCCATAGATTTTTGCCAAACTAACAAGTCTTTAAAGCCACTAACTTGCATCTCGCTTCTCCGCCGAACTCTGAACTCTGGATTCTGACATCTGATTTACAAACTCATCAAATAAATAATGGCTGTCATGAGGGCCGGGTGACGCTTCTGGGTGATGCTGCACCGAGAAAACCGGCTTATCTTTTAAGCGAATCCCCTCAATCGTACCGTCAAACAACGAGCGATGAGTTACTTCTACATTAGAAGGCAAGCCTTCCTCTTTAACAACAAAACCATGGTTCTGGCTGGTGATTTCAACCCTTCCTTCGCCGTCATTCCCTGAATCGCTTTGCGATTCTAGGGGAATCTCGGGATTATTTGCTCCAGATCGCCCTAGAATCGAAGATTCAGGCGATGACGAATATAGTCTTTGCACAGGGTGGTTACCCCCTCTATGACCTTGATGCATTTTTTCAGTTTCGCAACCAAGCGCAATGCTCAACATTTGATGACCAAGGCAAATCCCGAAAATTGGCACACCAGACTCAACTAATTTTTTAATTTCTGGAACGGCATAAACTCCAGTCGCCGCAGGATCTCCCGGGCCATTAGAAAGGAAAACGCCATCTGGGTTCATTTTTAGAATATCTTCTGCGGATGTTTTTGCAGGAACTACAGTAACATTACAGCCCGAGCTTTTAAGACAGCGCAGAATGTTGTGTTTAACACCAAAATCTACAGCAACGACATTGTGCGAAGATTCAACAATCTCTCGCTTGGTCATTTTAGCTTCTAATTCCCAGACTTCGTCTTTCCATTTATAACTCTCCGTACAAGCAACTTTAATAGCCAAATCAGAACCTTCCATAGAAGGGCTATCTGCCAATTGCTTAGCAACTGCATTTAAGTCAATTTGCGACTTATCTTCAAAATAAACGATAGCGACATTCTGCGCGCCATTTTTCCTAATGTGAATTGTAAGAGCGCGTGTATCAACGCCACAAATCCCTGTAAAGCTCTTCTCAATCAGCCAGTCATTTAAATGACTTTCAGAACGGAAATTTGAAGGGTTAGTAATATCGTCACGAATAATCAAGCCAGAAGCCGTAGGCGTAACAGATTCCATATCCTCAATAGTTGCGCCAGTATTGCCAACATGGGGGAATGTGAATGTGATGATTTGCCCGGTATATGAAGGGTCGGTAAGGATTTCCTGATAGCCAGTCATGGATGTATTAAAGCAGACTTCACCAATAGTGATACCCTCTTTACCAACACCATATCCAAAAAAAACATTACCATCTGCCAGAACTAGTGCGGCATTGAAGCGTGCAGGCACGCTAGCGGGAAAAGATTTTTCCTTATTAGTCATATTTTCTCTCTCTCGGAATTTTTGCGAAAGTAATATTAACTAACTTAACTGTCAACATTAATCGGAAAGAAAATGAACGAATTTTGCCTAGACCAGTTCGCCCCATCTCTATTCACAAATCTATCAGCAGAGGAGGACTTATAAACATAAACTCGAGACATTAATGAAGCCGTAAACTATGCTTTTGCGGTTTAATCATAAAATTAAATCACTATAATTGGTAAATTGGCAGAAATATAGTAAAGCTACGAAGTAAAATATCAGGCTTATTTGTTTAGCTCAGAAAATTGTTCAAAGGCAAGCATCGCATCTGCGGCATACATTAATGAGGGTCCTCCGCCAAGATATATTGCCATGCCGATTGCTTCTTCGAATTCTGCTTTTGTTGCTCCAAGCTTAACCAGTGCTTCAGCGTGGAAACCGATGCAGCCATCGCAGCGAGTGGAAACTCCAATTGCAATTGCGATAAGTTCTTTGGTTTTTTTGTCTAATGCGCCATCTTTTGTTGCACCTGCTGCCATAGCAGAGAAACCTTGCATCGTATCGGGGATATTCTTGCGTAAGGGCTTAAGGTTTGAAGATATGCGCTTTGTTATTTCGGGATAAGATTTTGTCATAATTTCCTCATGTGAATTAAATTTATTTTATGCTTGTAAATATTAGCAGTTGCTAATATATTGTCAATATGAAAGATGCAATGGAAAATAGTGATGAAAGCGACTTAGATGTTATGGTGCATAATGTGGTAGATGCAGAGAAAATGCTTAAATCATTAGCAAATGCAAACCGCTTAATGATTCTGTGCTATCTTCTGGAGGGCGAAAAAACAGTTAGTCAATTATCTGATTTAATTGAACTATCGCAATCTTCAATTTCGCAGCATTTAGCAAAAATGCGTAATAATGGCATGGTTGAATGTGAAAAGCGCGGGCATATGGCTTATTACCATATAAGAAGTAAAGAGGTGGGGGCTATTTTGTCTGTGTTACACCTTATTTATTGTAAAAGATGAAGATCATATATTAGCAATTGCTAAATTAAGGGGGTGCAAATGAGCTTAAAAAATATTGATGCAAAAACATTAAAAGAGTGGGTTGATGCCGATGAAGTTGTGGTTATTGATGTGCGTGAACCAGCGGAACATTCGACGAAGAAAATAGATGGAACAATTTTACTGCCTGTGGGGAGAATTTGTACTGGAGATTTGCCAGAATTAGGGGGCAAAAAGCTGGTTGTTCACTGTCTTAAAGGTGGTCGAGGGGAGAATGCCTGCCAAAAAATATTATCTGAGCAATTTGAAGGTGAGATATATAATTTAGAAGGTGGAATTGAGGCTTGGGAAGCCGCGGGACTGCCTGTTGAAAAAGGTTGTCGCAAAGTTCTTCCGCTTGATCGTCAGATGCAGTTGACTGTTGGTTTATTGATTGTTTTGGCCGCTGGGCTTGCTCATTTTGTCGCTCCGTCATTCATTTTTCTTGCTGGATTTCTGGGTTTGGGGCTAACTTTTGCGGGGCTAACGGGCATGTGCCCGCTGCGCTCATTTATAGCTTCTATGCCGTGGAACCAGGGAGGATAGTGTCATTGGCATATATTTTATGCGATGATTTGTCTTTACTCATATAATAAAATGACCTATTTCTGTGGAAACAACAGGGTAATCTAAAGAAAATGCCTCCGCCACTCGTCCTATCAATTTATAACGCCTTCGTAACGTTCGGTGATAAGCCCATATTTGAGGATATGTCCTTGAATATTCATGAGGGAGAGAAAATCTGTCTTGTTGGGAAAAATGGTGCGGGAAAAACAACGCTGATGCATGTTATTTCTGGCGAGTGTGAGCTTGATGGCGGGCGACATTGGGTAAATCCGGGCGCTACTATCGGATATTTGCACCAAACTATCGAATCTGACGATGATATGCTGGTTTACGACTATGTTTTTAATGGTCTGCCGGAAGACAAGCGCAATGGTGACTATGCTTATATGGTGGATATTGTGGCAAACCCGCTTGAATTACCGCTGGAGAAGAAGTTGGGGCAACTCTCCGGTGGGCAGAAAAGACGGGCATCGCTCGCTCGTGCTTTGATTGAAGAGCCTGATGTTCTGCTGCTCGATGAGCCGACTAACCATCTGGATTTACATATTATTCAGTGGCTTGAAGATTATCTTAAAAATTATCGTGGCGCTCTTTTAGTAATTAGCCATGATAAAACTTTCTTGAAAAATATTTCAAATAAAGTTTTTTGGCTTGATCGCGGAAATATTCGCGTATGTCCGAAAGGTTATAGCTATTTTGAAGAATGGTCGGAGGTACTTTTAGACCAAGAAGCACGAGAATTAGGCAATAGACAAACCCTCCTCAACCAAGAGGTTGAATGGGCTAACCGAGGGGTTAAAGCGCGCAGAAAGCGTAATGTCCGTCGCGTCCAGATGATGAAAGAGGAGCGCGAAAAATTAAAAGCCGATCAAAGCTTATATAATAAAGCAACCAAGAAAATTGACCTTAAACAGGGCAAGGGGGAAGTTTCTTCATCAAAAGTTTTGGCGGAGTTTTATCGTGTTAATAAGAAATTCGATGATGGCGTAAATAAAACCACCATTTTGAGTGATTTTAATATGAAAATCATTCGTGGTGACAGGATTGGTATTTTAGGTAAAAATGGTTCAGGAAAAACCAGCTTTATCAAGATGTTAATACAGGATTTAGAGCCTGATTCAGGGCGTGTGAAGCTCGCTAAAAATGCAGAAATTTCATATTTTGATCAAAATCGTCAGGATATTAACCCCAAACATAGTTTATGGAAAACTTTATGCCCTAATGACGGCGACCATATTGAAGTTGGTGGCAAAATGCGCCATGTTTGCGGTTATCTCAGAGATTTTATGTTTGACCCGAAAAATGCGCGCGATTTGGTTGGCACTCTTTCCGGCGGACAGCAAAATAGGCTGATGCTGGCGCGCGTTCTTGCTAATCCGGGCAATTTGCTGATTCTCGATGAGCCTACGAATGATTTGGATATGGACACTCTTGATATGCTTGAGGAGCTTTTATGTAATTATAAAGGCACTATGATTGTTGTTAGTCATGACCGTGACTTCCTTGACCAGACTGTAACAAAGATTCTGGCATTTG
>Ga0316204_10011270_pt1 | contig 11238 bp, 11 predicted proteins | sample 6monrhotite_MG_2_FD_205661 | JGI IMG/M metagenome (GOLD analysis project Ga0316204, IMG submission 205661) | Microbial mat bacterial communities from mineral coupon in-situ incubated in ocean water Damariscotta River, Maine, United States -... | ecosystem: Environmental > Aquatic > Marine >...
TATGTGCTGTCGTGCCAGTCCTATCCAATCACAGACAAGTTGATAATCGACTACGATCAGCATTGATTTCCACCCGTCCCGAACTTTATCCCGGATCACGTCCGGGGCGCGATGAACCAGAAAACAAGAGGAGGCCCGCCATGCTCGATGTCCAAAGCTTCGCTGCAGGCCAGTGGATTGCGCCCGGTGCAGGTGCGCGCACAATCGCCAGCGCGATCACCGGCGATGTGATTGCCCACGCCGGAAACGATGCGCTGGACGTGCAGGCGATGCTGTCTTATGCCCGCGAAATGGGCGGCCCCGCGCTGCGCAAGATGACTTTCCATGACCGCGCCCGGATGCTCAAGGCGGTCGCAATGTATCTGATGGCGCGCAAACAGGCGCTTTATGATCTTAGTTTTGACACCGGTGCCACGCTCAGCGATCATCAGATCGACGTGGATGGCGGCATCGGCACGATGCTGGTTTTTGCCTCCAAAGGACGGCGCGAAATGCCGGATGGGCATGTCTATCTGGACGGGCCACCCGAACAACTGGGGCGCACCGGCACGTTCATGGGGCGGCACATCTGCACGCCACTGCAGGGCGTGGCGGTGCATATCAATGCTTTCAACTTCCCGGTCTGGGGAATGCTGGAGAAACTGGCCCCGACCCTGCTGGCGGGCGTCCCCGCTATCGTGAAACCCGCCACGGCAACCTGTTATGTAACAGAAGCCTGCGTGCGGATGATGCTGGACAGTGGACTGTTGCCCAAAGGGGCGCTGCAATTGGTCAGCGGCGGTTTGGGCGACATGCTGGATCATCTGGACTGTCAGGATGCAGTGGCCTTCACCGGCTCTGCCGATACTGCGTTGAAGCTGCGCGGCAATCCACGTCTGATGCAGAACTCGGTGCGCTTTGCCTCTGAGCAAGACAGCCTGAACGCCTCTGTTCTTGGCCCCGATGCGACACCCGGCACGCCCGAATTTGATCTGTTCGTCAAGGAAGTGCAGCGCGAAATGACCGCCAAGGCGGGTCAGAAATGCACCGCGATCCGGCGGATCATTGCCCCAGCGGCGCAGATCGACGCAGTGATTGCGGCCCTGTCCGAGCGACTGGCCAGGATCGCCATCGGCGATCCCCGGCTTGAGACAACCCGCATGGGCGCGCTTGTGTCAGCCAGCCAGAAACGCGATGTGCTGGAAAAGGCGGCGCTGATCGGAGCAGAGGCAGAGCAGGTTTTTGGAGATCTGGACGGGTTCGCAGTGACCGGTGCAAACCGGGACAAGGGCGCGTTTGTCCCCCCCATGCTGTTTCACTGCGCAAACCCGGATGCGGCGGAACGGGTGCACGATACCGAAGCCTTTGGCCCGGTTTCGACAATCATGCCATACCGTAATCTAGGCCACGCGATTGACCTGCTGAACAAGGGCAAGGGATCGCTGGTCGCGTCGATCATCACCAACGACAGCGAGGTCGCCCGCGAAATCACCCTGGGGTCGGCGGCGTTTCATGGCAGGCTCTATTTCAACAACCGCACCTCGATGGGAGAGGCGACAGGGCACGGATCCCCCCTGCCTCACATGGTGCATGGCGGACCGGGGCGCGCGGGCGGAGGAGAGGAATTGGGCGGTATCCGCGGTGTGATGCACTACATGCAGCGGACAGCGGTTCAGGGCAGCCCCGACATCTTGACGGCCATTGGCAAGCAATGGGTGCCGGGGGCCACCGAGATTTCCGACCGCGCGCATCCCTTCACCCGGACCTTCAACGAAATTGATCTGGGCGAGACCTTCAATTCGCCGTCCCGCACCATCACGTTGGACGAAATTGAGACATTTGCCCATTTCACCGGCGATACCTTCTATGCCCACATGGACGAGGAGGCGGCCAAGGCGAACCCGTTTTTCCCCGGTCGCGTGGCACATGGCTACCTCCTGCTCAGTTTTGCGGCGGGGCTGTTTGTTCAGCCGGATCCGGGTCCGGTTCTGGCCAACACGGGCCTGGACAACCTGCGCTTCATGGCCCCTGTTTCAGCGGGCGACAGCATCCGCGTGCGGTTGACAGTCAAACACAAAACCCCCCGCAACGAGGACTACGGCGAGGTGCGCTGGCATGTCACGCTGTTCAATCAGGACGATGAGACAGCGGCCGAATATGAGCTGCTGACGATGAATGCCTACTGATTTCGCCGCACATATCGCCGATCTCCGGAACCTTGGCGGGCAACGGGTCTGGTCGCTGATGATCAGCCTGTTTGGTGATCTGGCGCAGGCCGAGGGCGACATGATTGATGGCCCGGTGTTGTCGGCGATCATGAACACCTTGCAAGTGAAACCCGAAGCGGTGCGCGTCGCCCTGCATCGCCTGCGCAATGACGGGTGGATCGTATCACAGAAATCCGGGCGGATCAGCCGCCACAGCCTGACCGAAAAGGGGCGGCGCGAAAGTGCGGCAGCCAGCCCGCGCATCTATGCAGGGCCAGCATCGCACAGCGAGGATTGGCAGGTCGTGCTCTTGCGCGACACCCCTGCGGACACATTGGCTGAGATGGAAACGCGCGGCTATGTGTCCTTGTTTCCGCGAGTCCTTTTTGGGCCGGTATCGGCCACCGCGCCACCAGACGCGATGGTCCTGACTGGTGACACCATACCGGCGTGGGTCCGCGATCAAGCCGCGCCGGACACCCTGCGGGGCAGCTACGCAGCCTTACATCGCTCGCTGGCCGATCTGTCGGGTGCCTTGCCCCCCGCACCAGATTTGAGCGCCGTGGAGATTGCCGTACTGCGCTGTCTGATCGTGCACAATTGGCGCCGGCTGGTTCTAAAACATCCGCCCCTGCCCCGCGCATTGGTCAGCGATGACTGGCCGGGGCATCGCTGTCATCTGCTGGTCGTTGACCTGCTGGACCGGTTTCCACGCCCCGAACTGACAAAAATCGAACTGCATCAGGCTGCGTGAGCGCGACAAAACCTGTGCTTTCCCAAGCTGCGCAAGAAGGCTATAGCGAACGCCATGACAAACTACGTATATCAGAATGATCTGCCCGACGATCTGGACCTTGGCCCGGTTGTCGCCATTGACTGCGAAACCATGGGGTTGAACCCGCACCGCGACCGGTTGTGCGTTGTGCAATTGTCCGGTGGCGATGGGAACGCCCATCTGGTGCAGATCGCCATCGGCCAGACCGATGCGCCCAATCTATGCCGTCTGTTGATCGACCCGGATGTGCTCAAGCTTTTCCATTTTGGCAGGTTTGACATTGCCGCGATGCTGAACGCATTTGGCGTTCTCACCGCGCCGGTCTATTGCACCAAAATCGCCAGCCGGCTGATCCGCACCTACACGGACCGTCATGGATTGGCCAAACTGTTGCAGGAACTGCTTCAGATCGACATTTCCAAGCAACAACAGTCGAGTGACTGGGGCGCACCAAAGCTGACGAATGCACAGATCGAATATGCTGCATCGGACGTGCTTTACCTGCACCGTTTGCAGGACGCGCTGAACAAACGACTGGATCGTGAGGGACGGATGGAAATGGCGCAGGCCTGTTTCGATTTCCTGCCGATGCGCGCGCGGCTTGATCTGGAAGGGTGGCCCGAAACGGACATCTTCGCGCATTCATGACGACCCCTTTCCTTGATACGGCCCGCCGCGTCATTCTGACCGAGGCAGAGGCCCTGACCACATTGGCCAACGGCCTGGATGAACGGTTCCGTGACGCCATAGACCTTCTGCGCCATTGCCGTGGCAGGGTCATCGTGACAGGCATCGGCAAGTCCGGGCATATCGGGAACAAGATCGCGGCCACCCTGGCCAGCACCGGCACGCCCGCGCAATTTGTGCACCCCGCAGAGGCCAGCCATGGCGATCTGGGCATGATTACCCGTGATGATGTGGTTCTGGCGATTTCAAATGGCGGCGAGGCCGCGGAACTGGCAAATCTCATCGCCTATTCGCGCCGCTATGATATTCCGCTGATCGGTCTGACCAGCCAGGAAAGCAGCACACTGGGTCGCCAGTCCGATGTGATCTTGCTGTTGCCGCAAGCCGGGGAAGCCTGTGGCACCGGCATCGTGCCGACAAATTCGACCGCGATGACCTTGGCAATGGGCGATGCTCTGGCCGTGGCGCTGATGGAGAACCGGGCCTTTACGGCTGAACATTTCCGCGACTTCCACCCAGGTGGTAAACTTGGCGCTCAGTTGAGCCGGGTGAGCGATCTGATGCACCGGGGCGCGGCGATACCGCTGGTCCACCACACCGCCGGCATGGCAGATGCGCTGATGGAAATTTCCGGCAAGGGGTTCGGCGTCACGGGGGTGACGGACGATCACGGCAAGCTGATCGGGATCATCACAAACGGAGACCTGAGCCGCCACATGGATGGATTGATGAACCTGGTTGCCAGGGACGTCATGACGGCCAACCCGGTGACAATTGGACCGGACGCGCTGGCTGAAAAGGCGATGGGGCTTATGAACGCCAAGCAGATCACCTGCCTTTTGGTGGTTGACCCGACCCAGCCCGATTTGCCCGCCGGCGTGTTGAATATCCACGACTGTCTGCGTGTGGGTTTGGGGTGATTTGCCATGCAGGCGGACCGCTATTCAAAAATGGTACTTTGGCTCAAGGTTCTGCTGCCGTTGATGGCGCTGGCGCTTCTGTCGACCCTGTTCCTGCTGTCGCGCAAGGTTGATCCCGAGCTCGCAATCCCCTTTGCAGACAAGGAGATTCAAGACCGCTTGCGTGACCAGATCGTGACTGGCCCCTTTTATTTCGGAACCACCGCCGATGGCGATCAAGTCGCCTTTTCCGCCGACACGCTGACCACACCTCCTGACAATGCCGGCACAAATCGCGCCCATGGGGTGAATGTCGTGATGGACCTGGCATCGGGTGCGCAGGTCACCCTGTCATCTGACATCGGCCTTTTTGACATCGCAGGAAACCTTGCCGACCTGCAAGGCCATGTTGTGATTACCACCTCGACGGGGTACCGGGTCGAAAGCGATCAAATGCTGGCGCGGCTGTCCACGCTGGATGTCCGGTCGCCTGGTCCGGTCCATTCGGTTGGTCCGCCTGGGACGCTGGTGGCGGGCCAGATGGTGCTCAGCTCCGGTGGCCAAGACGGTGCTGCTCAATTGGTTTTCACAAACGGTGTGAAACTGGTATACACGCCGAAACAAGACAAAGAGTGACCACCGTGAGACTATTGTTTACCTTATTGCTGCCCTTGTTTTTGGTCCTTCAGACCACCCTGGCAGCGGCACAGGGCACCAATGTCGCCTTTGGAACGATTCGCCAGGACACCAACCTGCCCGTTGAAGTGACGTCTGATAACCTGTCTGTCGATCAGGAAACGGGTGTGGCGGAGTTCACCGGGAACGTCCTGATCGGTCAGGGTGAGATGCGGCTGTCCGCGCCGCGGGTTCTGGTGATTTACGACCAGGACAACCGTGGTATTGCGCGAATGGAGGCAACCGGCGGCGTGACACTTGTTTCGGGGCCGGATGCCGCCGAAGCCGATCGGGCGGATTACAGCATCGAAAACGGCACCATCGTGATGATCGGCAATGTCCTGCTGGATCAGGGTCCGAACGCCCTGAGCGCGGAGCGCATGGACGTACAGCTTGACGCGGGCACGGCACAGATGTCTGGCCGGGTCAAAACAATTATCCAATCGGCCTCTGACAACTGATGACCAAACCCGATCTGAAAATCGCCGGGGGTACGGGCGGGCTGCACGTTGAACATCTGCGCAAATCCTACCGCAAGAAAATTGTCATCCGCGATTTTTCAATGCACCTTGAGCGGGGTGAGGTTGTGGCGCTGCTGGGTCCAAACGGGTCTGGCAAGACGACAACATTTTACGCCATTGCCGGTCTGGTGACGCCCGAAGGCGGGACCGTGACAGTGGATGGCAAGGATGTGACCTCTCTGCCGATGTATCGCCGTGCGCAGTTGGGCATCGGTTATCTGCCGCAGGAAATGAGCATCTTTCGCGGGCTCAGCGTTCAGGACAACATCAGCGCAATTCTCGACATCTCGGTTCCACATCGCCGCGAGCGGCGCGAACGGCTCGAAGAATTGCTGTCTGAATTCTCGATCGAACACCTGCGGCGCGCCCCTGCACTGGCCCTGTCGGGCGGAGAGCGCCGTCGGGTCGAAATTGCGCGGTGTCTGGCTGCGAATCCAAAATATCTGCTGCTGGACGAACCCTTTGCCGGCGTCGACCCGATTTCGGTCGGAGACATCCGCCACCTTGTGGCGGATTTGAAGAACCGGGGCATCGGGGTTCTGATTACGGACCACAACGTGCGCGAAACCCTCGAAATCGTGGATCGGGCCTATATTCTGCACGAAGGCCGCGTGTTGATGTCGGGCACCCCGGACGAGGTCGTTCAGAACGAAAATGTCCGCCGTGTCTACCTGGGCGACAATTTCCGTATTTCCTAAGATTCCGTTTACGGTCGCGACGTTTTTCGCAGTTTTCCAACGCGGTTTTCATTGACTTTCCCGTCGTTTCAGCGCCCAATGAGGGCATGGCAACACTGCGTTCCTGCTTTCCCTTCCCACGGCCTTCTTGCCACGGCATGAACTGTTTCAACGCATTGCCAACACCCCGCATCTAAACAATGTTCCAAACCACGCCAGTGGTGTCTTTGCCGTTGTTTAGTAACAAGAAAAAGGAGACCTTATGCGGTACCAGATTAGCGGCAAACAGATTGACATAGGTGACGCGCTTCAGACCCATGTGAAGACAGAACTTGGCGAGGCCGTCGCAAAATACGCCGAGCGTCCGACGGATGCACAGGTCATTTTCTCCAAATCGGGTCATGAATTTGTCTGCGAGGCAACCGTACATCTTTCGACCGGGCTGACTGCATCTGCCAAGGCCCACCACAACGAAATCTATGCCGCCTTTGATGCCTGCCGCGAGAAGATGGAGAAACAACTGAGGCGATACAAACGCCGGTTGAAAGACCATCACAAGGACCGTGCGGAACCAGTTGAACTATTCGGCGCTTCCTCCTATATCCTCGCGTCAGATAGCGATTCAGAAGCACAGGAACCAGACAGCCTTCAGCCCATGATAATTGCCGAAATGGAGACAAAGATACCTACTTTGTCCGTTGGCGAGGCAGTCATGCAGATGGAGCTTGGTGGTTCACCTGTCCTTGTGTTCCGCAACGAGGGAAAAAACGGGTTGAATGTCGTCTATCGGCGCGATGACGGCAATATAGGCTGGATCGACCCAGAGGGATAACCGCGCGGGCACGCCCGTGATCAGAGCAAAGCGAGCATAATGGAATTTGCATCACTCCTGAAACCGGAGGCTGTAAAGGTCTTAACCTCTGCATCAAGCAAGAAGCGCTTGATGCAGGACATCGGTGATCTTGTGCAGTCCGCATATGATCTGGACTCTGGCGCGGTTGTCGAAGCGCTGAACACACGTGAGGCGCTTGGCCCCACGGGGGTAGGGCGTGGTGTTGCCCTGCCTCATGCCCGCCTTGACGGGTTGGATCACGTCACAGGTGCCTTTGTGTTGCTGGATAAGCCGATAGATTTTTCATCGGTCGATCGGCAACCCGTAGACATCGCGTTTGCGCTGTTTGCGCCACAGGACGCAGGTGTTGAACACCTCAAGGCGCTTGCGCTTGTGTCCCGAACGCTGCGCGATTCTGCCATTTGCACAAAATTGCGGGCGAACCCGAATGCCGGAACGCTTTATACCATTCTGACAGAAGAAAAATCTGTTCAGGCGGCATAGTCGACGTTCCATCGCGGTGCCTGAAATCAAGCAATTCGGGGGACGGCCAAACGATCAGGGTGTCCGATAAGCGCTTGAATCCCAGCGGGAAAACCCAAAGGTCATATAATCTCTTTGATAGGCCGCCGCTGTCAGATCCTCGATTTCCTCTTCATACACTTCGGACAAGGCAAAGGGGTGATCCGCAGCTGGTGCGGCAACGGCCGGTACATCCGTCAATCCAACCACATGGGCCAGCTCCGCAAGCTCCGCTTCCAGGTCTTCTTCGCGGATAATCCGGTCCGGCAAGGCCAGTTCACCAAACCCCGACAGCGCCTGCGCCTGGGTACACCATGCGGCATCCACCCGGATTGCGGTCTGACCTGACAGGTTGCCTTTGAGGAACGCCAGGAACGCCGCAAACGCCCGGCGATGCGCGGACAGGTCATAATCAGGATCAGGGCCATTCGGCGGCAGCGGTATCTTGTAGCGCCGGATCATCGTGTTGCGAAGCTGGGCATAGCTGCCCTTGCCGGTGCTCAGGATATGGCGGCAGAACGCATCATGCGCCCGCTGGACCGGATGGCGGATCACGGTAAAGCTGCGGTGGCCGGGATGGCGGCGTTTCCACTGGCGCAGATCCTTTTGGTTCATCTTGGTGCGCAGCGCGTCCTGCCCTGCCCCATCGAGTGCGGCAAGCCATTCCAGCACTTCTGCTTGGGGGCCACTGCGCAGGGGCAGATACAACAGCGGGCTTTCCGCGGCGGCAACATAGGATGGCACATTCGGCCCCCTGCGCGGTTCAAAATTCGGCGTTCGGGTCAGATCAAAGCGATCCAGTTGAGCCAGCGCACGCAACATCTCATCATAGTTCCGAACCTTGGATGAAATCGGGCTGGGGTTCTGTTTCTTGAGGTTCTTGTCCAGACTTTCAAGCCGGTCATCGACACCCAGATACCGGGCCAGTCCGTTCATGACCTCAACACTTTGCAGGTCTTCATAGGCCACGTAAAACGCGGTCTGGCCCAATGTTTGCAACCCGTTCAGCAAGGTGATCTGAAATGCCTGCAAGGCTTCGAGATGTGCCGCAAACTCCTGTGGGTCAAACTCCGCCTGCGCGCTTTTGTGCGCCTTGACGTCCGTCAACTTCCATTGGCCCGTTGCCTGCGCAATTTTCCAGCTGACGTAGCTTTCGACCGGGTTTCGGGTCAGCACGATCTTGGCACAGGTCTCGTCGGCCATGATCGCGTCGAACACCCGTGGATCGTGATCGTGGAAGTACCGAAAGCCGTTGAGCGCCCCGGTATCCCGACGAATGGCCGTCAAAAGTGTCAGCGGATCGCGGTCCCGTGCTGCCAGATCAATGCCCAGAATTGGGTCGTTATTCGGATAGCCCAGGAAATGCGGATTGAACGCTTCGCCATGGCATTTGATGCCGTCAAAGGCATTCAGGTTCGCCTCAAGGAAATTTGACCCTGTGCGCATTTCGGCAAACACAACGAAACTTTGAAAGGTCTGTGCCATCGTCTAGCGCACCAGATAGGGTTTGCGTTGCGCCTTGGGTGTGGCCGCGACGCCCCGTTCAATCGGGAAATCCCCCATCAGGTAGGGGTGCATACCCTGATTCTTGAGATTTTGCAGGAACTGCCCGAACCCGGCAAGGTCGACCATCTTGGGAGCCTCGGACAAGCGGCGCAGCTTGGTACGCCCGATCTCGTCCAGAATGCCCTGCAAGGGCTCCATCGGCGCCTCGATGAATTCCGCCATGGTCCAGATGCGCACCCGTGCCTTGGTGTAGGGTGCCCGCAGAATATCCATGTGTTCGCTTTCGATCTTTTGCAGATTTGCAGCCATCGCGCGAATTTCTGCGAAATCAAGATTTGACCGGAACAGCGGCACCGCCCACGCCCCGGTGATAACCGAAACCTGCGCGTTGGGGTCTTTGGATATACGCCAGTTGATGTCCTGATTGTCCCCCGGTCCAAACTGGAAACACTGCCGTTCGCCACGGGTGTTCCAGATCAGGTTGGTCAGAAACCCCTTGGCATTATAGTCGCGTGAAATGGCGCTATCGGACAGGGCCCCGTTGATGGCCGATTGATTGTCTGCGTAATACACCCGGTCATTGGCAAAAAGATGCCCGTGCACCCGCGCGCCGGTTGCCTTGGCCAGCCAGGGTTCAAAATCCTCGAACAATTCCGAAAACCCCTGAAACATCGAATAGGGGGCCGCCGTGACGCCATTTTCCCAGTCCTCGTTGGGAAAACGGCTTTGCATATAAAGCCCCGAACGGCCCCGCGTCCGCCGTTCAACCGCCTTGGAAAAGATGCGGTCAATCTTGCCGGGGTTTGGTTCGGTTTTTTTCATCGCACTGGCTTCATCCGTCAGGAACGCTTGGTAAAGCCGATCCGCATAGGGCCAAATCTTGCGCGCGACGAAACAGTCTGACCGGCGCAAAAGCTGTAGGTGGTCATCGTAGAAAATGTGCGGTTTGCCCTGAAAATCAAACTTCGAAAGGGTCAGGGAACGGCTTTCGATGTTACCGGAATACTGGCGAGCGAGGGTCTGAAAATAGGATTCATCGGGAATCCAGACCTGGCGGAAGAACCGATCATATGTTGCCCGCTCAGGGTCTTGCAGAATGGCCGACAGGGTCCGCCGCGACAGGCACCACCACTGCGACCCCATATGCGGCGTGATGCCATTGGGCATTTTGCGGGCCATGCCCAGCAAACGCTGGGTTTCGACAATCCGGTCGAACAGAAACCGGTTTCGTTTCCACGACACCGGAAACCGCAGGGTAAACCGTTCTTCATCCAATCCGCCAACAGTCCAGGGCACATCCGCTGTTGTCGCGCTTTCGATAAAATCGACGTTCGGGCGCTTGTCGAGGTACGCGATCAATTCCTGAACCGGCCGCAGGGGGAGGCACGACCCGGAAGCGAGATAGACATGCCTGATTTCCGGGTAGCGGGCCAGCATCATTTCCGACCCCGCCTGCGACGCGGCGACAATACCCCAAGTTCCCCATTCACACCGGAACCTGCCGCAAAACTGCACGTCACTCAGATCACTCAGCGCTTTGACAAAGGTATCATAGGTCTTGCGCGGGACCATCTTGTCAACGTGGATCACCACCGGACATCCAGCCGCAGCCCAATGGCGCGCGACCTGCTCTGCGCGGCCAAGTGCGGTATGCACCAGCATGACAATCCCGACGCTCATGCCCAGTTCCCTTTGGACATCAGGCCCAGAATTTCAAGTTGCCGCCAGTTGATGTAGCGTTCCGACCATTTGCACCACAGCTGCGGATTATCGCGCAATTGCTCGGCATAGGCTTTGTATTCAACCGACCCCGCATAGTGCTGATTCCGCGATAGTTCTTCTTCGGCCTTGGCCCCGAAAGTGTCGATGAATTTCGCATGCAGCAGCACACCAGACGCCTTTTCACCGCCCCATTCGTCGTAAACCTGATTGAGGCCACGGGGCAGCAGCATGTGGGT
>Ga0316204_10011271_pt1 | contig 11237 bp, 6 predicted proteins | sample 6monrhotite_MG_2_FD_205661 | JGI IMG/M metagenome (GOLD analysis project Ga0316204, IMG submission 205661) | Microbial mat bacterial communities from mineral coupon in-situ incubated in ocean water Damariscotta River, Maine, United States -... | ecosystem: Environmental > Aquatic > Marine >...
AAGGGGTGGTCCACTGGGTCTCAGCCAAACATGCGATCGAAGCAGAAGTGCGCCTATACGACCGCCTCTTCAATCACCCAACACCAGATAACAGCAAAGATGGCAAGACGTATGTCGATCACATCAACCCAGACTCTCTGCGCACGCTGACCCACTGTTATTTGGAGTCAACACTGAGCGAAGCCTCACCAGGCGATCGATTCCAGTTTGAGCGTGAGGGCTACTATAGCTTAGATCCAATGCACCAGGCGGGAAACAAGCCAGTGTTTAATCGCACGGTAACGTTGCGAGATACCTGGGCAAAGATCGCGAAAGGATAAAGCGAATATTTTAATAATTTAATCTAGGGAACCTCTGATTAATTGCCTTATCTGTCATTGCAAATGAAGTGCGGCAATCTCGCCCCTAATAGAACAAAGATATTAAGGAACAACTGAACATGAACCATCGACTGCTCAGCACAGTGGTGCTAATGCTCTTATCCCTGTTCGGGTCAACGGTGAGTAACGCCAGTGAACGTGACACCCTGACTAAAACCGAACAACTGCTATTAAATGCCTCTGCGGCAGCCACCTGGAACATAGATCGCTATGTGGCAGAAACTCAGCTTAGTCTTTCCGAACTTTATTCAACCTCTGGTGACACAAAGACTACAGAAAGATGGCTGACAAGGGCGCTCTCTAACACGAACTCAAGCATCGACAGTAAATTCCGCTCGAAGATCTTTGCACGTGCAGCAAAAGGCTATTTTAATCTGGGGAAAAACAGTGATGCCGATCTACTGCTAAAGAAAAGTCTGCAAGAAGTAAAAATGGTACATAAGGATTTTGATAAAGAGATGGTCTACTGGGGAATAGCACAAAACCTTGCAGCGATCGACTACAGCCCTGACCAGATAGTTGCAGCGATCGAAAACAATAACAGTTCATTAAAGGCTCAATCAGGTGCTTTTAGCTATGTTGCCTTGGCATATTTTCAAGAAAAGAATCAAAAGAATGCCCTCGTCGTTATTGACAGATGGTTACGCCATATAAACAAGCTCGAAAACAAAAAGAGAGAGGAATATATTCTGGACATCGCAGACACCCTGATAGTATGGGGCCGCGAGTATAGCCAGGCTCTTTCATTGCTTTCCAAGGTCAAGAGTAAGAGTCAACGTACATTCGTCAAAATGAAACTCATGAGCCTGGCTAAAAATGCCATCAGGCACAATGAAAATCACATTGCATCTAAAGCGTTGCTGGAAGCAGTACAATTGTTACAGGCAGAAAAGCTTTTACCCAATTATCTGAATTATGCAGAAATCGCATATCTTCAGGCTAAAGCAGGAAATACCAGCGCAGCTAATCAACTCATAAGTCTTTCTGAAAGAAGCCTGAAAGATTCAATCAAGCATAACATTGCATCCCCGCATCTGCAGGCGATGACATACCAATGGCTGTCAAATGCCCATAAAATTCTTCGCATGCAAAAAACATCCTGGAGGCATACCAGCACCGCTCTGATGCTGCTTGATAAGATACCATCAGGCCCGGAAAAGGATAAAGCAGTCGCAAGGTTAGCCACAATCAGAGCCGAAATTTCGGGAGACTCTGCTCAGGTTGCTGAATTATTAGATCGAATTTCAGATGCTAATATAAAAGATGATGCACTGGGTAGCGTCGCCAGGATCAACGCAAAAAACAATTTACTGAATGAAGTCGCCATGCTCATTGATAAGATAAAGGATGATAAGAAAAGGGATAGTCGCTATGGGACGTTAGTCCAGCTGCGTTACATGAAAACCATTGACTATGTCATGGAAAAAGGAAGAGACCACCTGACACCCGGCCTATTATCGAATGCCGTAACGACAGCCAACAAAATTGGAAAGCCAGATGCGAGGGCATCAAAACTTATATTGATCGCAGAAAAGTCTCTGGCCCTGGGAAATAATACACTCGCGAGTGATATTATCGATTCAGTTGTAACCATCATTAACCAGGAAAAGAACGCCTATCGGAAAGCATCACGCCTTATCGACGTATCAAGAGCCATCATTGAAAAAGATGCTCAGTTATCCGAAAAAAGTGCACGCATGCTCCAGCCGCTTGCAAAGCTCTACTCACCCGTCAATGAAACAGCCACTGCACTTTTCGAAAAGGGTGATAAACAAGGTGCGAGGGATCTCTTTTTTAAAACTGCTGAAGGCGGAGACAGATATGCACAGCATATCATTGCTAACGCCTATCTCAATGGCTGGTTTGGCCTACAGCGCAGTGCCGAAAAATACAGGCACTGGATGGGATTGTCGGCAAGCAACGACTTCGCAGCTGCCCAGTACGAAATGGGACGCCTGGCTATGGGGCGCGATGATAAATCAAGTGCTGATCTACTATGGAAAGCGGCGGATCAGGGTAATCATCAGGCACAGTATACGCTTATCATACTCGCCACTGAAAAGGCCGAGACCATCACTGACTCCGTACATAAACGTGCTGAAGAGTGGGCGTCGGAGGATAATGCACAAATACAGGACTGGCTGGCTACTACCTATTACCAGGGGAAAAAACTAAAAAAGAATCATAACAAAGCTGCACGTTGGTTCAGAAAAGCCGCTGTTGCTGGAAATACTCATCCCCAGAGTTCCATTGGTGTGATGATGTATCTGGGACAGGGGACTAAAAAGGATACTCAAAGAGGCCGGTACTGGCTAGATATAGCAGCAAAAAAGAATTATGAGCCAGCAATCAATTTCCTTGAGCAGATAAACAACAAGCCTCAGAAAAAAGCTAACTGAGCGAATATGACAAATGGCGGGCACCTGTGCCCACGCTGCATTACAACGCTGGCTTCTTCGCCACGATAAACAGCCCCTTATTTCCCCCCTGCAACCAGCGCTGGTCAATCTCAAACCCGGCATTGGCAATCGATGCCTCCAGTTCTTGACCGGTAAAGACCTTAACCGCCGGCATAAAACCTAACAGCATGCCAAGCGGTGCGATTAGCTTTATCAACTTCAATATTGAATCACCCATGCAGATGGTACTGCTAACAAACACCCCGCCCGGCTTGAGTATGTCGTAGACCTTTGCGATCACTTCATCTTTATCTTCAACCAGATGCAGGATGCTGAGCGCCATCACGGCATCAATGCTCTGCGCTTCTATCTTGAGGTCTTCGATGGTCGATTGTTCGAAGGTGATGTTATCGATCTTCTCTGCAGTCAACTTGTTTTGAGCGATCTCAATCATCTTTGCTGAGATGTCAATTGCTCGGATATGCTTTACATAAGGGGCATGGAGGATCGCGGTTGAGCCGGTACCGCAGCCGATCTCCAGCACCGCCATCTCTGGATTAAGGTATTCGCGTGTGGTCTGGAGTTTTTTCTGATAAGCCGCTTCGTCTGCAACAGGCTGTTTAGCGTAACGCGCTGAAATCTTATCCCAGAATTTAGCTGATTGACTCATCTTCTTCTCCCTATATTTTCCTAAGAGTACGAAACCCTCACATGAAAATCAAAGATGCGCCTCATCAGACGTATATATCGTCAGGGTAAGCAAAGATAGGTAATTAAAATAATATCTGGCGCAGTCCCTTTCCACTGTCGACAGCTTGTGTCGCTGAGCGGCATTAGGTTTGTTGAATCATCATCCGCTATTGTGCAATCTATGCTAACCACAAACATTGAGAATTTTCCTAATTATTTTGATGAAGTTCACAAATACGATGAAAGACAATTAAGGTAAACATATTACCCTCTTCTCCTAAATCGTCACATGAAAATAAACCACGGATAATCAATAAGATAATATCGCCCACATAGACAACCACCTTACTATAAAGACCACATAACGGAAGGCAATCGCTCAACCGTGACACGCCTCACAACTTATAAACCGAAAATCCATTACATTTATTAGTAATAATGGCGCTATATAAGATTAATAGGAGTTTGAAGGGTAAAGTTATGCAATCTGTATTATTACTTAACGCAAAAGGCGGCAGTGGAAAAACAACCATTGCAACAAACCTTGCATCACTCTACGCTTCAGCTGGCTTCAAAACGGCCATCCTCGATTACGACCCTCAAGGCTCAAGCCATTACTGGGGGGCACTGAGAGATAACAGCGGCCGCCCACCCGTCCACCTTATTGATGCAAGCCACAAGCGGACTGGTATTACACGCGCCTTCCAGTTAAAAACACCACCTGATACCGAACGTGTCATCATCGATACACCTGCGGGCATTAGCAGAGACCTGTTGCGCGAAGCCGTCGATCGCGCCGACATGATTATTATTCCGGTAGCACCGTCAGTGGTCGATATTCATGCTACTGCCGCATTTATACGCGAACTAATGCTCACCATTAAAACTCGTGCCAGAGGAATTCCCATTAGCGTCATTGCTAACAGGGTTAGGCAAGATACACCGATTTACAAACCGCTCGAGCGCTTCCTTGAATCACTCGACATACCTTTTCTTACCTCACTTAGCGACAGCGAAAGCTACATTGAAGCCTCAGCAATGGGCATCGGCATTCATGAAATGAATACATCACAAGTCACGAATGAGCAAATTGAGTGGGCACCGCTGGTTAAATGGATCGGAGAAAACCTTCCCCATATCCCATCACCCGATGAAAGCCTATTACCACGAGTCGCTTCAAACTAACGATACAACCTATAACATTTTATCTTTAGTCATTAAAAGTTGATGAAACTCCTTCTCTGGTAGAGGCGTACTAAATAGAAAACCCTGCAGGTAATCACAGGCGTAATGACGCAGGAACTCAACCTGCGCATTATTCTCAACACCCTCGGCAACAACCTCCAGCTTAAGACTATGCGCCATCGCTATCACTGCTGTCACAATGGCCGCATCTTCAGGGTCATTAGTCACATCACGAATAAAGGTTCGGTCAATCTTAATAATATCCACTGGAAAGCGCTTGAGATAACTAAGCGACGAATACCCCGTACCAAAATCATCGATCGAAAAATGCACGCCCAACTCTTTTAGGGCGCTGATATTTGCAAGCGAAATCCTATCGTTCTGCATCAAAACTGTCTCAGTAATTTCAATATCAAGCAATGAAACAGGAAATTGATGAGTGTCAACGGCCCGTTGTACAATCTCAACTAGCTGTACATCACGGAACTGCTTACCAGAAAGGTTCACCGCCATTCTAAATGGCTTGCCGATAAGTTTAATCACAGCACTGCCTTGCTGACATGTTGTATTGATCACCCATTCACCAACGTCGATGATTAACCCAGTATCCTCTAGCAGTGGAATAAATTTATCAGGTGCGACTAACCCAAAATCAGGGTGATGCCAACGTATCAACGCCTCAGCACCCACAACTTCACCACTATCCATCGCAACCAGCGACTGGTAAAAAAGTTCAAATTCATTACGCTCCATCGCATAACGTAAACTTGTTTCAAGAGAAAGTCGCTCAAAAGCCCTCACCCCCATATCCGTTGAATAGAATTGATAGTTATTACGCCCAGTATCTTTTGCACGATACATTGCCGTATCAGCATTTTTGATCAACGTATTGGCATCCGTACTATCATCAGGAGAAAGACTTATACCGATGCTGGCGGTTAAATACAGCTTCTGGTTATGCACTAAATAGGGCTTAGACAACACCTCTATCAATTTTGATGCTACTTTGGCAACAGCATCACTGCTAGGCACCTTCTCTAATAGCAGTGCGAATTCATCTCCTCCAAAACGCGCCACGGTATCTCTGTCACGCACGCAACTCAACAAACGCTCAGGAATCGCCTGCAATAACAGATCACCAACACCGTGACCTAAGGTATCATTAATATTTTTAAAGCGGTCAAGATCAATAAACAGCACCGCACAGCGTTGCTCAGCACCACGCGACTGTTTAATCGCGTTACTAATCCGCTCTACGAGCAATACTCTATTTGGAAGGTCAGTCAAAATATCATGGTAAGCGAGATGATGTAGACGCTCCTCAGTCTGCATCCGCTCAGTAATATCCTTACCAGAAGAGATAAAGTGAGTAATATTACCTTCACTATCTTTAAGTGGCGAAATGGTTTTCTCTTCATAATAAAGAGAGCCATCCTTTTTACGGTTAATCAAAACATTCCGATAAACTTCTCCCTGCATAATGGTCCGCCATAACCGCTTATATTCTTCGCTCGAATTTCGCCCCGACTTAATGATAGTCGGTGTTTTACCACTTGCTTCTGCTCTACTAAACCCAGTAATTTCCTCAAAGGCAGGATTAACATATTCGATGACTCCATAACAATCAGTAATCATGATTGAATCAGCTGTCTGCTCCAGTGCACTTGATAGCTTTTCCATCTCCCAATCTCGAGCTTCCAACTGTTCTGCATGTGCTTTTCGACGTTGAGTAACATCACGCGCACATCCAATAAAGAGCGATTCATTGTGCCCATCCAACATCCTGATATTAATCTCGACAGAGATTTCTCTACCATCCCTGGCTACATGTACTGTTTCAAACAGATGGCCTTTATGCTCCAGCACATGGGCAACACATGCCTGTAACTCAACCTCCATCCCTGCAATATTGATGTCGACAGGGCTCATCTGCAACAACTCACCTTTGCTATAGCCCAGGCGGCGACACATCGCTTCATTCACATCGATAAATTTACCAGGTCCCGTTTCCTCATTTATCTCCACCACAAAGAGTGCATCATTATTACTCTCAAACAAATGCAAATAACGTTGTTCAGATTCATTTTTCTCCTGCGCTAGCAGCTGAGAGTTCTGTTCAACCATCTGGGTATAGCGCTCTCGACGATGTAAAATCGACACCATAAAACTGGTCAAAGCTATGCCTGCAGCCAATACTAACCAGGATTTTTCTGAAGAGACTTCATTTAAAAAATGAGCTGATGGTTTAAATTCAAACAGCCAGGAGCGCCCATGCCGATTCAACACCGCTTCGAACGCAAGATCACTACCAGCAATAGGCACAGACAGAAAATACGCCGCCGCCTCATCTTTCGTATTTTCTCTAAAATAAAGTAACTCACTTGCGCCCGTCTCAACCTGATCATAAACCCAGAGGTCTAACGTGCCATGCGCCGAATCCTGAAGCGCCTCTTTAACAAAGGCGTCAATCTTAAATACGCCAAGTGCATATCCCTGTAACTGTGCACGACGTGACTCAATGGTGAGTGGAAACGTATCTTTGTACACCGGCTTAAACATAAGATAACCATACTGTTCATCAGTATCACCTTGCACTAAGCGTATTCGACCAGTCGCCACAGTCTCACCACTATCTCGCGCCTGTAAGAGCGCCTCTCGCCTGGCAGGGTTCGAGGCAAGATCAAACCCTAGTGCGCGTTCATTACTCTCGTAGGGGGCCACGTAATAGACTGGGAAGTACTCGTCTCGTGTTGACGCCTCTACCAGCCCACCAGCCATGCTTAGCTCTGTAAAATGAAATGCTTTAAATCCTGCCTGACGAGCTTTGAGTTCATATTCATCACGCTCTGCATGTGAGACCCTCGGCACCCACTCTAATGCCTGAATATCATGATGCTCGAGCAATACTGCTCTGGCAAAGGCACGGAAGGCTGCCCGGTTTGCTTCATTGAATGAGTGATGAAAATTAGCAACAGAGTTAATCGCCTCCTGATGGCGACTAATCTCATTATCGATGGCTGAAACATAAGACGTAGCCAGCGCCTCGAAACTAATCTGAATTCGCTGCTGCTCCCAGTCCCGAACCCACAAGAAGAGCACTAGTGAGAAAATAAGGCCAGCAAGTAGGATATAAAGCAGGCTTCTGCGAGGGCTCGCTAGTTTTAGTCGATTTTTTGTATCCAATACAGACTCCCTGTCGTATGATCAACTAAATACAAAATCAACTTCGATACTACAGTAAATTAACCAAATTACTATTTGTCCATTAAGGAACCTCTGATTTATTCTGAGCGAAGTAGATTGTGATCTAAAACTTTCAGATTTAAGGCGAGAATCGCGCGTGATACCCAAGGGGCACACTGTAGCGGGCTATTGCGAAGATTTTCAACGCAGAAGCTGAATGTTTTAGGCGCAAAATACGATCTCATGAATAAATCAGAGGTTCCTTAAAATCAGGATCACACATCATATGCAAGCGCCTCTTCAGGAGAGACCTTTCCCGCCTTTACCAACCGAACCAGATCATCATTGATCGTCACCATCCCATTCTGCAGTGCATTTTCAGTAAATAGTGCACGTGGGGCTTGAGTATTAATAAGTCCAGCAATCACATCATCCACCAGCAATACCTCACTGATCAACGTACGCCCGTGAAAGCCACTCTGGTTACAGGCATTACACCCTCGCCCCGAAAACACACCCTCATCCTCAGCCAGTCGTAACATGGCACGCGTGGCGCTACCGACACTGACCGGCTCGGCGCAAGACTCACAATTCAACTTAACCAGGCGCTGCGCCATCACCCCTTTCAGCGTCGCCGCCAATAAGTAAGGCTTCACCCCCATGTCAACTAAGCGGAATACCGTACTGACACAATCATGCGTGTGCAATGTACTCAACACAAAGTGACCGGTTAACGCCGCCTTGTTCGCGATCTCTGCAGTCTCGCCGTCTCGAATCTCACCCACCATAATTACATCGGGATCATGCCTCAGCGCACTTCTTAAAACGCGTGCAAAATCGACCTCTCGTGTCTGTGCAACCTGAACCTGCTCGATGCCCGCCATCTCATACTCCACCGGATCCTCTATCGTGATAATGTGCGAGTTTTCTTTTTTTATTTCGCTCAACAAAGCATACAGCGTTGTTGTTTTACCTGATCCAGTTGGGCCTACCACTAAAAAAAGACCACTCTGCCTCCTGATTAAAGCTGCGATTTTTTCCTGCTGTTTTGCTACTAATCCTAAATGAGAAAAAGGCTTCACACCGACCTCTTTATCAAGAATGCGAATCACCACACTTTCGCCATCAACCGTTGGCATCACCGAAACACGTAAATCAATATGCCGTTTACCTCTCATCAAACTGACATGCCCATCCTGGGGCAAACGCCGCTCCGCAATATCCATCGCACCCAGCACCTTGATGCGGCAGACCAACGGGTTAAGCAGTGACTTGTTCAGAGCACGTGCAAACTGTAACTGGCCATCGATGCGATAATAGACTCTGACTCCCTCTTTACCAGGGCGAATATTGATATCGGATGCGCCTCTCACAATCCCCTGCAATACGATCGCATTCAACAACCTGACTAACGGTTTTTTACGCGCCTGCGCCTCGATGACATGCATAGTATCCGATGGAACAACGACGTACGGCAGCGAAGCAAGCTGCTTATCCTGCAACGCTTCACGCTCATCAAAGCGACTGTAATATTTACTCTGCGCTACAGTAATATCCCGCAACGGTGAAATGACAGCCTCCAGTTTCAGGTGAATAGCAAAAGTAAGCGCTTCGATACTCCCCAGATCAAGCGGGTTTTCCATCGCAACAACCAGACGCTTTCCCAACACAACCAGCGGCATAATGTTGTAACGAAATGCGACTTCGGCTGGAATAAATTCCAGCACGTCATTATGAATATCAAACTCATCAAGGCGCACATAAGGAATACCAAACTTCATCGCCAGTGCAATATAGACCTGTTCCTGCGATACCAGCCCTTGATCAACCAGCATCACGCCGAGGCGCTTATTAACACCGTCCTTCTGCTGCTGTAGCAGCACATCGAGCTGAACACGGCTAATAAGCTTTTGACTTTCAACTAGAATTTCACCCATCGGGCGATCTGCCACAGAGGTTTGAAGCGAAAGTGCGGTGCGCAGTTCGCCCCGACTTCTAATAATTGGCCCGTGCATCATTTCTCTCCCTGAAATTAAGCTCGCGTTAATCCATTAACGCCATTTTCAGACTAGCATTTTTCGGCACCAGGACCACCTGTAACAAATTCCAAGTACCATTTTTTGCCGCAACACCAGCATCTCGCTTAAAGCCAAAATATTGACGATATAAACAATATACTTTTATCGTGTGTAATTTTATGTATCATAACGATGTTTTAGTGGTATTAGCACTCTAAGTGACGTTTAAATACAAACTGGCATACTCCATGCATAGCACATTGGACGTGCTGGCACTAACGAAGGAGGTTCGAAAATGCCCACCCCACAAACACAACAGAACGACAAGGACATGGCTTACGAATTTGGCAATCTGACATTAATGTCAGACGCACTCGAGACTGAGTCAGGGCAAGGCGGTTTAAATCGCGCCCTTCAAATCGTCAGCGTCCTGCAGACTACGCTCGATTATGAAGCACTGATTGAGATTTTTTCTCAAGAGATAAGTGTCATGGTCCCTCATCAAAGTGTCCTGTACGAACACCAGACACAGGATATAAAGATTGAAGTCGGCTCGCCAGCCAAACATTCATGCACATACCAACTATCTGCCGCAGGCCAGTCACTAGGTCAACTCACGATCACCCGCTCAACTGTATTTGACAATCAGGAGACCGCCCTGTTTGAGCACCTGCTTTGCAGTCTGGTCTACCCTCTGCGCAACGCGTTACTCTACAAAGGCGCACTCACTGCTGCACTGCGAGATCCATTAACAGGTGCCAACAATCGCGCCGCTATGAATGCCGCTGTTATCCGTGAAATCGAATTAGCACACCGTCACAACACCCCCCTATCGCTGATTGCGCTTGATATTGACCTGTTCAAACAGATCAATGACGAATATGGCCACACAGCAGGCGACTGCATTTTACAGGCTGTCGTTGAACGCATCACCGACTGCACCCGCAGTTCCGATATGCTATTTCGCTATGGCGGCGAGGAATTTACCATCCTGCTCAGCAATACCGATAAAGACGGCGCTATGCTGCTTGCCGAGCGTATTCGCAGAACCATCTACACCAGTAGTTACAAATATGGTGAAGTGCAGATACCAACTTCAGCCAGCCTGGGTGTCGCATGCATTAATAGCAATGACGATGCACTTACACTTTTTGAAAGAGCTGATATGGCGATGTACAAAGCAAAAGATGCGGGTCGAAACTGTGTCAGATTTATCGACGAAAACTAATCTCGATACAACAAACAGATCATTAATTTATACAATTAATTTTCAGGCGAAGAGAATTGAAACTAACAATTCAGCGTACTAACAAACATTCGGCGCAATAATCTGCGCCCCGTCATCTCGCCCTGAACAAACTATCCCGACTATCACTAGCATC
>Ga0316204_10011272_pt1 | contig 11237 bp, 12 predicted proteins | sample 6monrhotite_MG_2_FD_205661 | JGI IMG/M metagenome (GOLD analysis project Ga0316204, IMG submission 205661) | Microbial mat bacterial communities from mineral coupon in-situ incubated in ocean water Damariscotta River, Maine, United States -... | ecosystem: Environmental > Aquatic > Marine >...
ATGAAACTGATGTAAAAAGCGGCAAGGTAAAAGTCATCGCACCTGAAGGGTTTATGCACCATGCAATAGCCGAGAACGTGATGGCCGGTAACGCCATGACACGTCGTATGTTTTTTCAATACGGTGTATTATTGCCGCGCAGTCCTTATGGACACGTTGACCAGTCCATCGGTAAGAATACTGCGGCAGGTAATCTAGGACTAATCGAACCCAATGTCATCATCAAAAAAGACTTTGAAGAGTTAACAATTGACGGTATCAAGATGGTTTTCCAGAACACCCCGGGTACTGAAGCACCGGCAGAGATGAATACCTGGTTTCCAGACATAAAAACGTTCTGGGCTGCAGAAAATATCACAGGCACTATACACAACATCTATACACTGCGCGGCGCATTAGTAAGAGATGCTCTGGAGTGGTCCAAGCAGATCAATATCGCACTTCACAAATTTGGTCAGGATGCTGAAGTGATGTTTGCATCCCACAGCTGGCCGAGATGGGGAAATGACCGTATCCAAGAAGTGATGCGTGCCCAACGTGACACATATGCACACTTGAACAACCAAGTACTACATCTGGCAAATCAGGGTGTGACTATAAACCAAATTCATAATGTGTATAAACTCCCAGACAGTCTGCGCGACCAATGGGCGGCACATAGCTATCATGGTTCGGAAGAGCATAACAGCCGTGCAGTACTGAACCGCTACCTCGGTTACTGGGATGCAAATCCGGCCACATTGATCCCTCTCTCACCTGAAGATTCAGCACCACTGTATGTAGAGATGATGGGCGGTGCCGACAATATCATTAAAAAAGGCAAGAAACTCTTTGATAAAGGCAAATACTTACACGCGACAGAAATTCTAAATAAACTGGTTTACGCGGAACCGGACAATCAGAACGCCAAAGACCTCCTGGCTGATAACTTCGAGCAGATTGGCTACCAAAAAGAAAGTCCGAGCGTACGTAACAGTTTTCTGGCCGCTGCTTATGAATTGCGTCATGGTATGCCGGAGGGCGCGTCGCCAAAATCGACTGGACCGGATATGATACGTGGTATGTCTACCGGTTTATGGTTAGATTTTCTTGGTGTACGTTTGGATGTTGCCAAAGCTGAAGGAAAGCATTTCATCATCAATTTCATTACACCCGATAATGGTGAAAAGTATTTAGTAGAACTAAGCAATTCTGCACTCACAAACATAGAAGGTGTAACATCTAAAAAAGCTGACCTAAGCATCACTATGAACCGTTCAGATCTGAATCAAGTCATGATGGGAGCAGTGAGCTTTGATGATCAGATCGATGCCGGTAAAGTAAAATTAAAAGGTGACCGTAAACCTTATGATGAACTCAAAACTATGCTGAGCACTTTCACTATGGCTTTTGAATTATTACCTGGTACACTGCCAGAAAAATCTACCCTCCCTGCTATGAACAAACCGTTCAAACAAGATGCACCTGCTGATTCATCAGGTGGTTGATAGCAAACTCGTAAAGTAAGAGAAAGAGGAAATTATATTGAAAATTGTAATGACACTTGGAAGTCTGCTTCTATTAGCAATGATGAGTATTTCTGGCTGTGCCAAGATACCTGGAACAACAGCACAAGAGCAGGTCCTTACTATTGATGAACTGGTTGAACGTACTCTCACAGATCTTTACGAACAAGATCCAAATACAAAGGAAGAGATTACTTCTTCTGTTGGATATGCTGTGTTTAGCAATAAGATCACTAAAGTCCCCATAGTAGGTGCTGGTTCGGGGTATGGCATTGCAATACACAATGCAAGCGGCAAGAGGACCTATCTTAAGATGGCACGTTTTGATGTTGGTGGGGGATGGGGTGCACGTAGTCTCCGTCCAGTCATTATTTTTCAAGATGAAGCAAAATTTAATGACATGATCAACGGCAGATGGAGTGCTGGCGCTGGAGCAGAAGCTGCTGCAAAAGTTGGTGATGCAGGAGCAGCTGGCGGGGGCAGTGCAGGTGATGCTGGAAATGATCAAGGTTATACTTTTCATATGATCACTGATGCCGGTGTCTCTGCCACTGTTACAGCAAATATAATTCGTGTTTCACCAATGAAATTAAAAGATTAACACCAAAATTCTTTATATGCTATCAATGTCTATTTAAGATAGCTTTAAACCAAGCTTATCAGCGCTATGAACTTTTACAATCTAAAGTTATTTATTGATGGTAAAAAAAGATGTGGCGATATCAAATTGTCTGCTTACAAGAGCATTAAATTCCTATCCTTGTCGCTGTCAAAAAAACATAATCCTTCCCCGTCAGGGTAACGCGAAACTTCTTCTGCTGAAGATACTTCTTGCAATAGATCACATCCGAAAACAGCATCCCCATCTCTGAGTAGGCATAGTTGGGCACCTTTGCTCCGTAGATCATCTCGCCACCCATCCACCTGCAATTGGGAAATCCCAGAATGATGGCACCGTCTAGACTCAGGTAGTTCTGCACCAAGGACATGAAGAAGGGTTTGAAATCGATGTTGGGGCTTTGAAAGGTCCCTATGGAGATGATAAGATCAAACCTTCCCAGTTCCAGTTCATCCAGCCTGTTGATGTCATGCTTAATGAAGCGGACATTCTCTTCAGGAAAACGCTTTTGGGCAAAGGCTATCGCCGAAGCGGAATAGTCGATACCGACAAACTCCGTATTTTTTAAATCCCCGTCTACCGAGATAGCTTTGATAAGAGCGAACTCGTCTCCTGAGTTGATACCAAGGTCCAAAACACGTCTTTTGCTATGTATCTTCACATTCTCAAGCGCATGTTTGTAGGGCAGTAGAAAAGCGGGTTCTTCATTCTTGTGTATCTGAAAGAACGGGGAGTCGACTCCGTACTTCTCCTGTGTACCTTCACTCTTGTGAAAGGACTCTTCCAGATCAAGCTTCTCAAAACTCAGATATACGATATCTTTGTCCACAAGAGTGGGTGTGAGCATTCTGCAAAAAAGAAGTTCCGCCAAGTCCGTCCATGCCTTGTATCCCCTGTAAATATAGGTCTGGTTCTCTATCTGCACCTCTTTTCCCGCGTAAGCGCTTCTGAAATAGTCAGGGTTCAGCACCTCAAATGACACTCTCGTCTGGCCCTTGTCAAACTCGGATTTCAAGTGCGCCGAGATACGCAGCATGGACTCGTCTGTGAACCTCTGTCTACTCATAAAGTCTCTTACTTGCGCGGGAAACTGACCATCGTCTCTTTGACGACTTTGTTGATATACTCTGTACGTTCCTGTGGCGTCTTATGCTCTTTGAGTATATCCGTCGCCATCCCCCGCCAGACGATCTTTTCATCCTTAGGATTAAGAACATCAATGATCAGCGTGCCCTTCTTATAATTATAGGTACGTGTAGTAGCCACCATTCCGCCTCCATACCCATAACGTCCATATCCTATCATCTGGTAGTCCGTATCGATACTTGTCTTGTTCTCGACATTAGTATGAAAGGTCACGATCAAGTCAGCTTCTTCTTTGGCACTCTTGGTGTAGCCTTTTGATTGCAGATCTGCGTCCAGAGCCTTGATCAGTCTGTCGTTAAAGAGTGTGTCCTCACCCTCTTTATTGTAATGCGCTATGGCAAAACTCTTTGATGTACTAAAATCAAAACCCGGATCATAGTCCACACTGACATCTAACGATGAACATCCGACAAAAAACCATAAACTTGCCATAAAAAACAAAATCTTTTTCACTTCATATCCTTTAGTACTGCTCTAAACAGATTCTACACTATTTTAATAATTTTCCGATACAATTTCAGAAAGAAACTATTAAGAATATGACTAACAAAAACAAATCCAAGAAGATACTTGTACTCTTTCTCTTTCTTATTGTCGGTTTTATTCTTTTTCTGAGTTCGCAATTCTATACCGTCATGCACAAACGCGACATCCCTTCTCTGTTCACTTCTGATGAGAGCCGAGCCGAACGCGGTGAGATCATCAGTGCAGACGGTTTTCATATCGCCACTACACAGCAACTCTATAAGGCCGTTGTCAACACACGAAACATCGATCCTGATAAAAAAGAGCTCTTTGTCAAACTCTTTTCCATCTACAGCGGAATCAGCGAAAAAAAGATCAATAAACAGCTGCGCTCCCGAAAAGGCAGTGTCGTGCTCTCCTACGACATCGACCCGCAGGCAGCACAATACCTAAAGACACTCGCCTACAGACTGCGCCAGATGCATGTCTTTGTGGAGTATGTACTTCCAAACGGACGCCATATCCTGCACGGTCTGAACATCCTTCCAAGCGGAGAGAAACGGCACTATCCCTACCAAGACCTCCTGACTCCGATCGTCGGCTATATCCATAAAGTCGAAGACAATGCCTATACACGAGTGCGCGGTGTAAAAGGGGTAGAAAAAAGTTTTGATGACGGCCTTAACATCCAGCAGGATGGCAAACAGTTCGGTCCGCGTGATGTCAACAACTACATGATCCTCAACAAGAAGAGTTTCACCAAACCTGACATCGACGGTCTTAACGTTCAGCTCACCATCCCCGTTACCCTGCAAAAACGGGTCGAAAAAAGCCTCTCAAAGATGCAAGAAAAGTTGGATGCAGACGAGATTATGGCTGTTGTCATGGAATCTTCTACGGGCAAGATCATCTCGCTGGCCAGTTCAAACCGCTACCTGCCCAACAACATCCTCAAGTCCGACTACCCTTCACTCAACGCCAACGTCGTCGAGTACAGTTTTGAGCCGGGTTCAGTCATCAAACCCTTTGTCTTCGCCTTGCTGTTAGAGCATAAGCTTGTCAACCCATACGACCTTGTCAACGGCCACGGCGGACGGATGAAACTTGGACGCAAGGTGATCACGGATGAGCATAAGTTTGACTGGTTAAGTGCAGAGAACGTTATCGTCCATTCATCCAATGTCGGGATCGCACAGCTGGCACAGAAACTTCCTGCTCTGGACTACTACCAGGGTCTGGTAGATTTCGGGTTTGCACAAAGCAGCGGGCTTCAGCTTCCTTATGAGAAAAAAGGAAAGGTTCCCGCTATCAACCAGCTCAAAGACGAGATCTACAAGGCAACAGCCTCTTACGGTTACGGGCTCAATGTCAATGTCATGCAGCTACTTAAAGCCTACAACATCTATAACAACCGCGGCCGAATACTTCAGCCATACATGGTCGAGAACCTGATCGATATGCACGGAAATGTCCGCCATATCGCACCCGAAGGTTCAACCCAGGTCCTCTCCCAAGCCACGGCAGAACGAATGAAAAGTATCTTGATCAAGACAGTCGATAAGGGGACGGGAGTCGGTGCTATAACAGAAGGGCTTCAAGTCGGCGGAAAGACAGGAACTGCACATATTGCAGAAAGAGGCAAGTATGTGCGTAAGTACAATACCTCGTTTTTTGGATTTGCCAATGATGCAAAAAGCAAATACACCATCGGTGTGACCGTGATACAGCCAAAAGCAAACCACTTCGCTTCACTGACGGCTGTACCTGTCTTCAAACAGGTCGTCGACCTTCTGGTCGAATTCGACTACCTTCGTCCGCAGATATAAGACTTAGATCCAGATATTGTCGATCAGCCTTGTCTGCCCGAGTCTGGCCGCAACCAGGATGATACTGTTACCGATCTCGACTTCATCTTGAGGAACAAAGTCTCTGGAGACGATAGAGATATACTCGACATCCAGGGGCTCCAGGACTGTTCTCATCTCTTTGTCTATTGTCTTGACATCAAAGATCTTCTTCATGACCATATGCGTAGCGACTTTGAGTGATTTTGATATCTTCAGCGCCTCGACTCTTTCGACCTTATCCAGATAGACATTTCGTGAGCTCAGCGCAAGCCCATCGTTTTCACGCACGGTCTCCATCGGGACGATCTGCACATCCATCCAGAAGTTCTTGACCATCTGCGTGATGAGAGCAAGCTGCTGTGCATCTTTTTTTCCGAAATACACCCGTGTCGGAGAGACGATGTTCAAAAGCTTCATCACTACCGTCAGAACGCCGTCGAAATGGCCCGGGCGGACATGGCCTTCTAGAATATATCCACGGATATTCGGCGCACATATCTTGATCTCATCGGCTTCATACATATCAGATACCTGAGGATAAAAAAGAATATCCACACGTGCAAGCTTACAGATCCGCTCATCTGCGTCAAACTTGCTAGGATACTTGTCAAGATCCTCGCCTTCAAGAAATTGCGTCGGATTCACAAAGATCGAAACGATGTTCAGGTCATTCTCTTTTACGGACTGTTCTATCAATCGCAGATGGCCGTGGTGCAGAGCTCCCATCGTGGGAACGAAGCCTACGGAACCTGTGTGCTCTTTTAGAATTGATTTGAGTTCCAAAGGTGAACGGACGATCTTCATTTTTTTAAGCCTTTTCATCAATATATACGTCAAATGAGCAAAGCCCATTCAACTACGCTAACGCTAGGTTTGCTTCAGCAGCAGGCTCACGCAACTTGTTGCTTTGAAGACAAAAAGATTGTCTTCATTTTTTTAAGCCTTATTGGATTATAATAATGCAATTATATACTTAAAACCTTGGAAAAACACCTATGGATCATTACGAATACAGTGAACTTTTAAAAACTTTAGACACAAAGATGCAAAACATCAGCAATATTGTCAGACCCAAAGAGATCCAGACACGCCTTGACGAGATCGAAGCTTTGGAAAACAAGCAGGACTTCTGGAATGATGCGGCCAACGCTGCAACGATACAGAAAGAGAAGACACAGTTAGAGCGTAAACTTGACAAGTTCAACAAGGCCTCAAGTATGCTCAGTGATGCCGAAGATCTGTATGAGATGGCAAAAGAGGAAAAAGACGATGAGACGATAGAGACGCTGTTTGGCGAAGCAGACTCACTCGATGAAAGCGTAAACCAGATGGAAGTCGAGGTGATGCTAAGCGGCGAGCATGATGCCAACTCCGCTATACTCTCCATTCATCCGGGTGCCGGCGGTACAGAGTCTCAGGACTGGGCACATATGCTCTTTAGGATGTACTCCAGATGGGCAGAACGACGCGGGTTCAAGACAGAGATCCTCGATTATCAAAATGGCGAAGAAGCCGGGATAAAAGATGCTTCTATACTGATCAAAGGCGAAAATGCCTACGGCTATCTTAAAGTCGAAAACGGGATTCACCGTCTTGTGCGTATTTCCCCTTTTGATTCCAATGCCAAGCGTCACACCTCATTCTCTTCAGTCATGGTATCGCCCGAACTCGATGATGATATCGATATCGAGATCGAGGACAAGGATATACGTATCGACACCTACCGAGCATCCGGTGCAGGCGGACAGCATGTCAACAAGACAGAGTCCGCTATCCGTATCACCCACATTGAAACGGGTGTCGTCGTACAGTGCCAAAATGACCGTAGTCAGCATAAGAACAAGGCAACGGCTATGAAGATGCTCAAGTCACGTCTGTATGAACTGGAGATGGAAAAACAGCAGGCTGAAAAAGACGGAGTCGAGAAGTCAGAGATCGGCTGGGGACACCAGATCCGTTCTTACGTCATGCAGCCTTACCAGCAGGTCAAAGATACCCGTTCAAACGAAGCCTTCTCAAACGTCAGCGCTATCTTGGACGGAGATATCGATAAGCTTATCGAAGGTGTGCTTATCTCGCAGAAGAAGCTATAGCAGTCTGTTCAGCAGACCTTTCTATTAAAAAGGACAGATATGGGAAACTTCAACAACCGTTCGATCTTATATCTGCATGGCTACGACTCCTCTTCCCAAGGAATCAAGCCTCAGCATCTGCGCAGACTCTATCCTCATAACCGTCTGCTTATCCCTGATCTTCCCCTTGATCCGCTGGCCTGTATGACACTCAGTGAAGACACACTACGTACAGCCTCCAATGACACCATAATCATCGGTGCCTCGTTGGGCGGTTTTTATGCTTATTATCTCGCGGCAAAGTTCAAAAAAGACTGCCTTCTTATCAATCCTGTTTTTGATCCTGCTACGGAAGCAAAAAAACTCTTTGACGCAGAAGATGATCCTGAGAAGAAAAAGGTCTTTTTACACGCAGCAAATATGTATATGAGCTATCTGAACAATCTCAAAAGCATGAAACTTCCCGTGAACTGTTTTGTCGCTCTTGGTAAACAGGATACTATCATCGACCCGGAAGCTTCTGCGTTGCAATTTACAGATGCCACGATAAAGCACTATGATGATGACCACTATATGCACAAAACATTTGAGACACTAATGTATCAGTTTGAAGGCTATCTTCAGGAGAAGTTTTAGACCAGTAAACGTTATTACTCTTTTTTTAAAAAACCATAACCCAGAAAAGCCGCACCGCTGATCGTCATGATGATCAAAACTATCCGCAGCTGTTTCTTCTGGCTTTCATGATGTTCTTGCATGATATTGCCCGTCGGTGAAGAGGCTGTGTTTCCTTTTGCCTTCGCTTCCATACGGGCCACGTTCGCTGCGGCCTTCTCGTTTTCACTCAAGGCAGCTTTGGGCTGTGACCAGAAAAGCAGCACTAAAGCCATCAGTAAAAAGTTGACTCCCGTCACCTTGAAGGCCAGTTTTTGATTCTTTTTGACCCATTCCAGCATCATCGGTGTTTTCTCTTTGCTTTTTCGACGAGGGGTTTTATATGATGGATAAAGATGGGAGGCTGGATCGGTTTTTTGATGAAATGATGCACATCAAACTCTTTGAGTATCTTCTTATACGAAGCATCTTCTTCTCCGGAGACCATGATGATGCGTGAAGACTCAAAATGGGGGAACTTCTCATAAATGGCCTTGACCAAGTCATATCCATCCATCTCCGGCATATTCAGATCGCAAAAGATGAGATCATAATAGTTATTCGAAAAGTCTTCCACGGCTTCAATGGCGGAAGGAAACTCAAAGACCTCATCCTCTTTCACCTCAAGGTCTTCCAGGCACAGGGAGATCATCATACGTACAGAAGAAGAGTCATCGACAATTGCAATTCTCATGTTGTACCTCTCCTTAACAAGCGTCTGTCTACTAACACTCACCGTTTATTATTATCATTTTAACATCCTTTTATTGTTTTTAGCTTAGAATGTTTTTATGAACACAATCTCTTATGATCCCGAGTCCGTTTTCCTTCACATCCGTATAAAAGCGAAGAAGAGGCATATCGACGAGGTGCTTCTTCTTCTGTATAACACGATAGCGCCCACCCACAAAGAAGAGGGCTGCCTCGAGTACAGACTCTTGCACGAGGGGACATCTGTCCTGCTGTATGGAAAATGGAAAAACAGGATGGCACTGGACATGCACCTGATGCTGCAGTTTCATCTTGATCTTTTTGAGAATGTCCTGCCTTCTTTGTGTAAAAAGATATCCGTCAAGCGCTACAAAGAGATAGACCCCCCTATCACTTCGCTTAGTATTTCTTGAGATTTTAGGTAAAATTCGCCTTATGAACAGACTACTGCGTGAAAGCACAAACGATGAAGCGTGCGCCTACCTTAAAGACGCCAAACAGACAACACATTACAAGATAATCGATAACTGCTCGATTGCCTATTGTGAAGCCCTGATCGAAAGAGGCTGGAGACGGTTCGGCAATATGTTTTTCCGTCCTATCTGTTCAGAGTGTCAAGCGTGCGAGAGCTTTAAGATCGATGTGAAGAACTTTAAATTTTCAAAATCCCAGCGTCGTATCCTACGGAAAAATGCCGACTTGGAAATGGTGATGCAGGAACCTACCGTCACCCAGACACATCTTGATCTCTTTGAGAAGTACCACGCTCACATGAAAAATAAACGTGATTGGTCGCATGAAACAACGACGCCGCGTCATTATTATATGTCTTTTGTACACGGACATGGGGAGTTCGGGTATGAGATACTGTACCACGTAGGCGGACAGCTTGTCGGCGTCGATCTCATTGACATTCTGCCTAACGGGATCTCCTCTATCTACTTCTATTATGATCCGGATTTTGACAAACTCTCACTGGGCACGTACTCTATGCTCAGACAGATACAGATAGCCAAGAACCTGGGACTGGAGTGGATCTACGTAGGTTATTACGTAGAGGGATGCAAAAGCTTGGAGTATAAGAGCCGTTATACCCCTTATTATGTTCTGCAAGGACGGCCCTGGGATGGGAATGAACCGAGCTGGATTGCACATCAGGAATGAATCCTCTTTATCAAATGACCAATTTGACCTTCGATTTAAGTGTAATTCTACATTCTGATGTTAAAATGAGAAATATTAGAAAAACAGGCAAAGGTTTGAAACACGATGCAGCGTAATTTCATGGAAAAAAGAAGAAGACGTCCTTCTTTTGTGATCCCCGTCATCTTTTTCTTACTTGAGATGATACTGATGTATCTTGTCATCTCTTTGATCAATTGGAACCTTGACATTTCTCAGTGGCATATCTACACCTATCCTTTTGTAGTCGTTTGGTTTATCTACAGCAGCTTAAAACTCTACTTTGTCCTCAAACGCCAGAATATCCCCCGTGATTAAGTCTAAACTGAGAGACAACCTTCTATACTACCTGCATAGTGGATATACCTTTTCTCAAGATGAGAATCTGCTCAAGTTTCAATTTGAGTTTATCAACTTCATGCTCTTGCTTGCAATGTTTTTTACACCCATTATCGGGCTGCTGCATAAAGACATCAATAGTATTCTCTTTTACAGCGATATGACTTTAGTCATAATCGCTTTTGCACTTGTACAGTTTTTGCGTCTACGCAAACAGAACTTCCATATAGCAAGCATACTTTTTGTCTCGTCCTTATTCATTGCTATCACGCTTGTCTTCTTTTTTGCAGGCGACGACCCAACTAAGATCATCTGGGCACCCATCTTTTTTTCATGTGCTTTTTTTCTTCTAGGCTCTGCTTATGGGATTTTTTTCTTGTTTTTGGTACTTTTGTCCTATGCTCTTGGATATCTTCTCCTTGGAGAAGCCGGAGTCTTTTACTCCAGAAACGAGCTTCTTCTTATCGCTATCTCATTTATTGCTGTTTCTTTGCTCTTTAATGCTTTTAGACAAAAAAACGATTCGGACAACAATGCACTTCTTAGTGCCAATCTCGACCTTGAGACAAACAGGGAAGAACTTAGACTTCTCAATGCAGATCTGCAGAGACGCATAGACGAGGCCCTTTCACAAAGCCGTAATAAGACCAAAGCCATCCAACACCATCTTGATATCATCAATCGGCATGTCATAACA
>Ga0316204_10011273_pt1 | contig 11236 bp, 14 predicted proteins | sample 6monrhotite_MG_2_FD_205661 | JGI IMG/M metagenome (GOLD analysis project Ga0316204, IMG submission 205661) | Microbial mat bacterial communities from mineral coupon in-situ incubated in ocean water Damariscotta River, Maine, United States -... | ecosystem: Environmental > Aquatic > Marine >...
TATTCGTTTAGGATTCCACTTGTAATATTGGGAAAATACTTCTTTCATTCTTTCTAAATGTTGCATGTTTAATCACTTTTTAGATGACTAAGCTATTTCTGTTCCTATAATTGTCGTGGAGTAAGAATAATTTTAACAATATTCCAATAAATTACTCAGAAATATGACAATTTGCAATAATATTAAAATTAAACACACATTTATTATGTACTATTATTATATAATAAGATATAAAGTTATGTATAATGTTCGTTGAATAAATAGTTGTTCGAACGCTTCGCATTCGAACAACGGGCGCGCGGGTTAAACACCCGCTTATTGCCCGATGCACAGCATCGAACAACAAGCGGGTGAGCGACGCCCGTTGTACTCACATAACAAACTTTCATTAAATAAAATGCAAAAATAAAAAACGATATAATACTGAAAACTTTAAAACAACATTTACTATATTAGAATAAAGGCAATTAAATGGCAAAAGCAGAATTTTATGAAATAGTTATAAAAGATAAAAAAGAGCATTTATTAGTAAATAATGTTTCATTAAATGACAATATAAAAAAGTACTTAAAATCAAATAGTGATACTGATAACTTTTGTCAAAAAGGAAGTTGTGCGGTCATTTTAAATGAATACATTTCTAAAAACACCGATAATACAACTTTTGATTTTGCTAAACTTACAAACAAAAAAGTAATAAGTACTCTTATCTCAGAACCTACTCGTGCTGAAGACACATTCAAAGAATACCATAAAAAGATTTTGGAAACTACAACATATAATGATAGTGAAAAAATAGAAGTAGAGAAAGCTATTTCACTACATAAGGAAGATAAGTTAATAAACATATTTAGAAGCATGAAAATAGACAAGTTTAAAATCAATAAAATCATCTTAGATTTCGGTCTTTTAGGTAAAAAAGAGTTGTCTGTATTTGAAAATAAAATTATGAAAAGATTAAAAAAAGATAGTATATATTTTAATATAATAGAAAATTTTGACAACTCAAAACATAAGTTATTGGTTTATCAAAATTTATCAGATGGACTGGATATTAAATATCTAGAGGATTATCTTAATACGCATCTGTTAGTCAGTGAAAAGTTTAAAGTTTATTTTCATAAATTGTACGATGCTGATTTTATGGATTTGCTTCATAATGGTGAACTAAAAAAATTTATCTTTTCTTATGATTTAGAAAACAAAAGTAATCTTTTAGACAAAAATTTATTTAATCCATTATATTCTATAGGTAGTATTTTTGGAAAAAATGTAACAAAAGTGGAAATAAAGTCTAAAAATGATGAAATTCTAGATAACAAAAAGTTAATTGACTTTTTTGACAAAGCCATTGACACAGGTTTTCTTGATAGTTGCGAACTTATGCAAAAAGGTGGAGGAAATAAAAAAATTGATTTTAAGGACAAAAAATTAAATATTGAGTATAGTGAAAATATTACTATAAATAATATAAATATGGCTGTTTTATTTTTTAATAAGGCATTAGAAAATAAGATGCAAACAGTTAAAAAAAGATTGGGATTATAAAATGGAGTTTTTTACCAAAACCACAATATCTCTAATGGATAAAATGGGATTTACACCTATTATACTAATAGGGCTACTGATAGCTACTTTATCTCTTATATTAAACTTAAAGACTACAAATATCTATATACGAAATTTCAAACAACATCAAAATATGGATAAATTTATAAATTTAATTTTTTACACATCATTTATTTTGTTATCCATGCTCATATTATCAGTTCTATCAAAATACTTTTTAAATGAATACGTGCAAATATTTTTTTCTACTACATATATTTTGTTCCTGAGTTATATAATATATAGCTTGTTAATAATAATCTTTATTTTAAAAGAAGTAGTTAAAACTTCCTTGAAGAACAGTTAGCGCACATTATGAATAAACTACAAAATAAAGTCGCAAGATGCACAGTAACACATAGGAGATTATTATGAAAGAACTTAATGCTTTATCATTAAAACAACGAGAAGAACTTTTTAGACAACTTAGAATATCTATTACACACCACTCGAATGCGATGGAAGGAACAACTCTTTCTTTTGGTGAGACAAAGGAGTTACTTGAACTAGGACATACGGCCGGACATAAACCGCTGGGTGAACAACTTGTTATTTTAGGTTTCGCAAAAGCTTATGATGTAATAGTTAGAGAAGCCACAAATAAAGAAAATATAATTGATAGTAGTTTCATAAAAGATATACATGCCATTATGTTTGAAGATGCTCTACATGTAGCACCTGAATATATTTCGAAACCTGTTGGAGCATACAGACTAGATGAAAGGTATATAAAGGGTGTAGATATAAAACTATCAGCACCTAATAAAATTTCAAATGATATTGAAAATCTACTCTATAGATTTAATAGTAACAATATGAGTTTGCTAGACATTGCAGAATTTCATATCTTGTTTGAAAGAGTACATCCATTTGCAGATGGGAATGGAAGAGTTGGAAGATTAATAATGGCTTTTCAAGCTATTCAAAACAACATTGTTCCACCTCTTATTGAGAATGAGCATAGAGATGAATATCTAAAAGCTATTAATGATAAAGATAATCTTTTTAAGTTTATAGATGAGAGTATTCAAAATAGCATGGCTTTATTAGACTAAAAGTACAACAAGTACGAGGAGCGAACAGCAGAGCTGTCGCTCACGACAAACGTTGTTCGAACGCTTCGCATTCGAACAACGGGGGCGCGGGTTAAACACCCGCTTATTGCCCGATGCACAGCATCGAACAACAAGCGGGAGGAACAAGCACCCAAATGAAAAATTAAAATTTTTAATTCGGGCGTCGCTCACCCGCGCCCCCGTTATATTACAAAGGAAATTAATTGAGTATTGTATTTCAGAAAACTGATGACTTATTATCAATTATTCATAATAAAGTCCCTGTTGTAGATATTGAAAAAGATGATGATGGTTTGTATTATTGGGAACCAGAGAAAAAACATGAAAGTTGCACTCAAGAGATATTCGAATTAGATAGTAATAAAATTCCTATAAATTTATATGTTACAGATTACTATAAATGCAACAATTATCCTTCCCTTAATATGCTAACTTTAGAATTTGAAAATAATAATCTATTTGTGACATCTTACATATCATTTCGTTTATTTGAGTGGTCTCAACCCTTTACAATTGAGGAATTTTTAAATGAATTTCAAACTGAGTTAAAACATCTAAAATACGATACGAATATCTACATCGATGAGATCTCTGGAATAGAGACAAAACATTTTATTAATAATAATACAAATATTAAAGACTATATTGAATCCTTTGGAATAAAAGCAAAGTCAATAGCTCATAAGCTGATTAGAAAAAATACAAATAAAATAATTACAAAAGTTTTTAATTTTCCTAATAATTATGAGTACATTTATTCACAATACTTAATGTCATTTGGGGAATTCTTATCTAATATTGGTATAGATGCAAATATTGCCACTTCAATAAATAATGATAACAGTACTATTGTCACTATTTTAAATAATGATAAAAATCATAGTATTGTTGATATAGAAAATATTTTTTATACTTATTTATCTATTCCATATACTGATAAATTATTAACTACTTCAATAAATGACAATAGTTCAAATAATATATTTAATTCATTATTAGTACAAATTGAATTTCTAAAAGCGCAAATTCAAAATAAAAATTTAATGCTTACATCAAACTCCATAACAATTAGTGAGATTGAAAAAGACAATTCAAAGTTATCGTCAAAGATACTTTTTTTAGAAAGTTTAGAGGATGAAAACATAGATGAAATCAAAATCTTCAATGGTTCTATTACTATAGGTGAATTTAAATATGGTGCAATTAAAATTAATCCAAAAAAAATGTTAGAAGGGTTAAAAACTATAACTAATAAATAGTTTATTAAAAGAATATTTTATGAACTGAAATGTTAAAATATAACAATTACGAGGAGCGCAATATGAAGCCAAAGCACGGCTTCATATTGCTCACGACGAACGTTGTTCGAACGCTTCGCATTCGAACAACGGGGGCGCGGGTTAAACACCCACTTGTTGCCCGATGCACAGCATCGAACAACAAGCGGGAGGAGCAAGCACCCAAATGAAAAATTAAAATTTTTAATTCGGGCGTCGCTCACCCGCGCCCCGTTATAAAGGCAAAGCCACATGAGTCAATACGAAAATTTTCCAATTGATTTTATTACTAGAACTCAATTGAATCTTAAAAACTATAATGGAGAGTTTGAAGTTACAAACTTGATAAACAACTGTTTAGGATTGATTATTATACCTAAGCAAAAACTTAATGAAAATTTACCTGAATACACTTTTGATGATCAGAACAGAGATTACGGCATCACTAAGCAAAATATAAAGTTTTAAAATAAAAATGACTTTAGTTTATCGACTACATTAGGACATATTCGAAATGGCTTGTCTCATGGAAGAATTGAACAAAGAACAGAAAATGGGCAAATCGTTGGTTTGAGAATCCATGATAAATATAATGGAAAAAATAACGAGATTTTCGAAATTATTTTTTCTGTTGAAGAATTTAAAAAATTTGCTATAAGTGTGTCAAATACTTTTGCACAATAAATTAATCAACATACTACCACAATGTAAATACAACAAAAATCAACCTGATTTTTTGATACAATTACAAAAAGCATGCAAGGACTTAAAGTGCCTAAAATATTTGAATATCTTGGAATTGTTATAATGTTTTACTCAAATGAACACGAACCAATTCATGTTCATGGTAAATATCAAGGTTATGAATCAAAAGCTGAATTCATTATTGAAGATGGAAAAATTATTGATATTAAATTTAGTGATGCAAAAGGCAAAAAAGCACTTCCAAAGAAAGAACTAAAAGAATTCAAAATTTTTGTTAACAAGTTTAAAGATGATATTGTTCAAAAATGGATTGATTATTTTGTTTACCATAAATCTGTTGCATGTATAAAGATTGAGGGAAAGGTTAAATAAAATGGGCAAAACAATCACTATTGAAAAAGCAGACTATTTAGTTGACTACAAAATACATTTTAAATTTAATGATGGTAAAGAAAATACTGTAGATTTTAAGCCATTTATCTTTGCATCATCTCACCCTGATATTAAAAAATACCAAAATAAAAAATTATTTGAAAATTTTACTCTTGAATATGGAGAGATTGAATGGAATGATTATGAACTTGCATTTCCTGTTTTTGACCTTTACCAAGGACATATCTAGCTAAGTTTATAACAAAACGCAGGAGCCGATATTTGACCCAAGAGCGGGTAAAATATCGGCTCTCCTCAAACGTTAGCATAACACAAGAAGGTACAATAAATTTGAGAAATACAGTTAAATGCTACATGTGCGATAAGGATGCTGTTTCTAGTGAACATGTACCACCAAAAAATTTATTTCCTGAACAAAAAGATGTTGGAGAAGATTACAGAAAACATCTTATCACTGTACCAAGTTGTGAAATACATAACAGTGCTAAAAGTAAAGATGATGAATTTTTAATGGTTAGCTTAGCTGGAATATTTGGTAATAATTCAATTGGATATTTACATAAATTTACAAAAGTGAATCGAGCGATTAGAAGAACTTCAAATAGATTACTTGATAAAGTATTTATAAAAAAGAAACATTACAATCTAAAAAGTGACAATGGATTTCTTGAAGTAATTTGGGGGACTCCAGATCATAAAAGATTAATAAAAGGAAGTCATTGAAACAAAAAGCCATCCTAACGAAGAACAATTAACTCATATTTTAAATTTTATAGCATTAATTTCTATTAGACATCCAAGAATGAGAAGTATATTTGATAATCTTTACAAAGATATAACAGATAAAATCACAATGATGACTATGGAAACTGAAGAAAGGTACATTAGCTCATGCATACAAGCTGGAATATCAGAAAATGATATAATACCATACGAAGAACAAAAAGCATTTGTGTTTGATAATAGCAGATATGAAATTGAAATAAATCAAGAAGTTCATATTAAATCTGAACTCGAAAACATAGGGTACTTAGTAGATATTTTATATCAACGAAATTGGTATTTAATTGTATCTAATGAGACTATTGGTGAATTTATTACATCTGATCATCCAGTTTCTCTTATTTCATTAGTTAGACTACCTCCTTTGTATGGTGTTGGTTATGGAATGAAAAAGACAGAAGTCTGTTTTCCAATTTCAAAGTATTTAGCATTTAAAGCTACAACAAGACTTGTTGAAGATATAAATATACGTACTTATGAGTTTGCAAGGAAACAAGTATTTTCAACTAAAAAATTAAATTTTAATAAAATGGAGAATATATAAATGCCTGAAATAAGTAGATTTTACGGGATAGCAATAACAATGAATTTTAGAGAGCATAACCCACCCCACTTTCATGCAACCTATCAAGATTATGAAATATCTGTAGACATAAAAACAGGTTTAATAAATGGAAAGATGTCAAAGAGAGCTTTAAAAATGATTTTTGAATGGTAGACTTACATAAAGATGAATTAATGGAAGATTGGAACTTAGCTCAAGATAGAAAAACTTTACTAAAAATAGCACCATTATCATAAAGGAGATAACAATGTTTTTACATGTAGATGAAGCAAATTATATAACAGATTATCAGTTAAAATTAAAGTTCAATAATGATGAAATTAGAACTGTAGATTTAAAAGATGAACTATTTGGAGAGGTTTTTGAACCTCTTAAGGATAAGCAATTTTTTAAAGATTTTTTTATATCACATAATACTATAGAATGGAAGAATGGAGCAGATTTTGCTCCAGAGTTTTTATTTGAAATTGGGCAAAAAGTATAACAAATACGAGGAACAAATAATTTACCTAAAGGAAAATTATCGCTCACGACAACCGTTGTGTGACAAAATAAACTTTAAATAACATTTTAGATAGAATAGTTAAAATTAAATTGTGGATTATAAAATGTTCAAAAAAATATTATTTTTAAATTTAACAATTTTTACAAAAGTTATCTAATATGAGTATACAAAAACCCTATTCTAATGCAGGTGTTGATGGTGCTGGTGGATATGAATTTCAAAAACATTGTGCATTATATATATTTTTAGAAAAATATGAAGATATAAAAGATAGTAAATATTTTATATGCTTAGAACACCACGAAGATTTTTTATTTTGCTATTTAGATAAAGAAAAATTACTAAAAAACATAGATGCTTATCAAGCTAAAAAATCATCCAAAAATTGGACTTTAGATAATACTTTTAAAACTATTATTCAAAAAATATTAGAAGTTGGTGTTGATTTAAATAGTGATGATTTTAATAAAGTTGATAAATATTTTCATAATTTATATTTTTTAACAAATCATTCTATTAAATTATCAAAAGATAAAGTAAAAAATATTATCAATGAAAGAAATGAAATTATAAAATTTAATGACTTATATGATGAAATAAAAAATGAATTACAAACTTTAACAAATATAAATACAAAAAATGAAATAGATAATCTTATATTTTCATATATAGATTTTAATAAAACTTTCAAAGCTCAAAAGCAACAATTAGTTGGCATATTTAATGATGTTTTTGGAGATACAATTTTAGACCATAAAGCTTCTGTTGAAACTTTATTAAGCTTATTCCGAGATGTTGAAAATACCTTAAACCAAGGAAATATTGTTAACTTAATGGATAGTAGTAAAAGAGTAGAAAGTGAAAAAATAAATCAAACACTCACAGTACTTACAACTCAACAAAAAGCTTTTATCGAATGGCGAAAACAAAAAGATAAGTATGCAGAACTTTTAAAGATACCTATTAGAAAGCATAGTAGTTTTGAACTTGAATTTAAAAATTCTTTTGATTATTTTAAAGATCTCGAACAAGTTGAACATCAAAAAATAAAGAATTTTGTAAATGATATCGATTTATCAGATTGTTGGACTTCAGAAAGTGGTTTAAAAAAAGTTATAGAAGAGTTTGGAAATACGTATAATACACAATTTGACAATATATCTACAAAAGCAATTCTATTAGCTTCATTTATACAAACAAGGGAAGAAAATTAAATGAATAATATATTAAAATATAAAAGTTTTTTTGCATACTCTGAAAAAACAAATAAATTTTTTTTTACAGAATTTAATGATGGTATAAATATAATCTATGGAAGAAATACATCAGGGAAAAGTACTTTAATCCAAGCTATTTTATATACATTTGGAATAAATGATGTAAAAACACCCTTAAAGGATGTTTTAGATGAAAAACCAATTTTCAGACTAGATTGTAAATTGTCGATTAAAAACATCACTACAAATCTTACTTTAATTAGAGATGATGAAAACATCTACATACAGCAAGATAAAAAACTACTTAAAAGTTTTTTTGGCATAAGCGGAAATGGTTCAGAACATTCTAAATTAAAGTCATTCTTGCATGAGCTATTTGGATTTAGTTTACAATTGCAACAAAAAGATACAATAGTAAAAGCTTCTATTGAAACTATATTTCTTCCATATTATATAGCACAATCAACAGGTTGGGTTTATCTTCGAGAATCTTTTAGTAAATTAGGATTTTATAAAAATTTTAAATATGATTACCTTGATTATTATTTAGGTATTGATAATGAAATAGATAGAGAAGAAAAGCAAAAACTAGAAAATGAAAAATTAAGTTTTGAAAATGAAATAAAATTTTTAAATGAATTTGAAATAACAAATGAAAAATTAACCATAACAAAAATGCTAGATGAAAATTTCATAACTAAAGCTAATAATTATATTGAAAAATTCAAAGAGAAAGAAGAAGAACTAAGAAAGAAAGAAATTGAGTATATAGATAAGTGCAATAAATTAAGTTTTTATTCTAGTAGAATAAAAATTTTAAAGAAAGTAAAAGGAAATCACTTAAAACAAAACCCAGAAAAAGACAATTGTCCTGTATGTCAAAACAAACTAAATTTTTCAATAGAAACTATCTATGGATATAATCAAGATTTAAATGATACAGAAAATCAATTAATCGAAATAAAAGAAAAACAAAAAAAATCACAAGGCACTATTAATTCATTAAAAAAAATAATTGAAGCACTAAAAGAAGAAATAAATAAAGAGTTTCAAATAGTCAAAAAATATGAACAAGAACAAATAACCTTTGAAAAATGGTTAAATAATAAATCAAATACAAAACTAATACAAAATATTGAATTAAAATTAATTAAACTAAATAAAGAGCTACAAGACAACAAAGATAAGCTAAAAAAATATAAAACTGATGATGAACTGCAAAAAATAAGAGATAGTTTTGATAGTAAATTTTCAAAATTATTTAATGAATATTTAAATGAATTAAATGTTGAGAGTAAATCAATCCATGATTACAAATATACGACTCTCTATAAATCATCTGTATTTCCACTTCAAGGTGTAGAATTACATAAAGCTATTTTAGCTCATAATTTTACATTTAATAAAATTATTCAAAAAAATAAAAAGATTCATAGGTTGCCTTTTTTAATTGATGCTATATTTAAAGAAGATATTGATTCTGGTAATAAAAAAGTAATTTTAAATTTTATAAATAAGTATCAACCAATTGATACTCAAACTATAATTTCTATTGCATATAAAGATGAAGAAGACGCTTCAATAATAGATGAATATAATAACAATAATTTTAAGAATAAAGCTAATCTTATTTGTATTGGTAATGCAGTAAAAACACAAGCTTTTTTAACAGATTTTGATGTAAAATTTCAAGATATATTAGACAATACTTTTGAAATAATAGATGTTGCGTAATGAATAAAAACCTAACAATACGAAACTCAACAGCAGAATTTCTAATCTTTACTACTGCTAATGGACAAGATACAATTGAAGTGAAAGTAGAAGATGAAACTGTATGGCTAACTCAAAAACTAATAGCCAAACTTTTTGATATAAATGTTGCAACTGTAAATGAACACCTAAAAAATATATTTAAAACAAATGAATTAGAAGAAAATTCAGTTATTAGGAAATTCCTAATAACTGCAAGTGATGGAAAAAACTACAATACAAAACATTATAATTTAGAAGTAATTATTTCACTAGGATATAGAATAAATTCAAATAAAGCTACAGAATTTAGAAGGTGGGCTACGTCAGTTTTAAAAACTTTTACAACTCGTGGCTATGTACTAGATAATAAAAGATTAAAAAATGGAAGTTACTTAAATCCTCAATACTACAAAGATTTAATCTTAGAAATTAGAGATATACGAGAAAGTGAAAGAAATTTTTATCAACAAATTACAGATATTTATGTAACTGCTTTAGATTATGATTTAAAAGCACCAACTACAAAAGATTTTTTTGCTACGGTACAAAATAAACTTCATTGGGCTATTCATGGACATACAGCATCTGAGCTGCTAGTTGAAAGAGCAAATCATCAAAAAGAGTATATGGGACTTACAAATTGGAAAAAAGCACCAAATGGAAAAATATTAAAATCTGATGTTACCGTTGCTAAAAATTATCTATCACAAAATGAGATAAAATCACTTGATAGAATAGTGACTATGTATCTTGATTATGCAGAAGATCAAGCTGAAAGAAACATCCCAATGACTATGAAAGATTGGAGTCAAAAGTTAAATGCTTTTTTACAATTTAATGAACGAGATATTTTACAAAATGCAGGAAAAGTTACAGCCGTAATTGCAAAAGAGTTCGCTATAAGTGAGTTTGAGAAGTATAAAGTAATTCAAGATAAATCATATAAAAGTGATTTTGATATGTTGCTTCAAGAGCTAGACAAAGATGAAGAGTGAACTAAAACACACAACAAGTACGAGGAACGAATAATTTATCTAAAGGTAAATTATCGCTCACGACAACCGTTGTTCGAACGCTTCGCATTCGAACAATGGGGGCGCGGATTAAACACCCGTTTATTGCCCGATGCACAGCATCGAACAACAAGCGGGAGGAGCAAGCACCCAAATGAAAAATTAAAATTTTTAATTCGGGCGTCGCTCACCCGCGCCCCCGTTATGTTTACTATAATAGACTTGTTGCATAATAAAATATATTCTCAGTCTAGCATATAATGCCTAGCGTATTTTCAATTATCTCATCACTACGCTATAAAATGATTCCAAATACCAGCACAAACTACCATCATTTTA